>OGOJ01000232.1_pt1 | contig 54661 bp, 60 predicted proteins | sample 1552601 | NCBI WGS metagenome assembly OGOJ01 (sample SAMEA2580184, study PRJEB22360) | human gut metagenome | biome: human gut; feature: human-associated habitat; material: faeces | place: Denmark | collected 2008/2010
AAACCGCCGATACTGTATATGAATGTAAAGCACGAGGGAATTTCAGAAATAAAAAAATCACACCTCTTGTGGGTGATGACGTTGAAATCTCCGTCAATGATAATGCTGAAAACAGAATAGAAAATATACTTGACAGAAGAAACAGTCTTATAAGGCCGCCTCTTGCCAACATAGATCAGTTATTTATTATTTCTTCAATAGTAGATCCTAATATTAACACGTTCAATATTGATAAAATGACTGCGCTTGCTGAGTATAAAGATATTGAGCCTGTTATTGTTCTGACTAAAATAGATCTTTGCGATGACTACCAAAAATACGCTGAAATTTATAAAAAGTCAGGATTTACAGTTATAACATGTAATAATCTGAGCGGTGAGGGTGCTGAAAAAGTTTTACCGTTGCTTAGAGGAAAAACAAGTGCGTTTTCAGGAAATACCGGCGTGGGCAAGTCTTCTCTGCTGAATGCTCTTGATCCACGGCTTGCTCTTAAAACAGGGGAGACAAGCAAAAAACTCGGCAGAGGCAGACATACAACACGCCATTGTGAGCTTTTTAGAGTAGGCGGCGGCTATGTTGCTGATACTCCGGGTTTCTCTTCTCTTGATTTTGAAAAAGGTGAAACTATACTTAAAGATGAGCTTTTCGACTGCTTTAGGGAATTCAGAGCTTATTTCGGCGATTGTAAATTCACAACGTGCGCTCATATAAATGAAAAAGGGTGCGCCATTTGTGAGGCGGTAAAAAAAGGCGAGATATCCGAAAGCCGTCATAACAGTTATGTGAAGATGTATAATGATGTAAAAAATATAAAGGAATGGGAACTTTCAAAATGAAATTCACTATTGTTGCAGGTGCTCCAAATCAGGATCCTCAGTTTCTTAAAAATAATGTTGATTTGGATTCTTTTATTATTGCAGCTGATTCCGGTTATATGACCTGTAAAATAGCAGGTATTGTACCTAATCTCATAATAGGCGATTTTGATTCTTCAAAAAAACCTGGGAATGATGTTAATATTTTGCAGCTTCCCAGCATAAAAAATGATACAGACACTTTTTATTGTATTAAGGAAGCCGTAAAACGCAAAGCTAACGAAATAGAAATATTTTGTGCACTGGGCGGCAGAACAGATCATGAGTTTTCAAATATACTTAATCTTGAATATTGCCTTGAAAACAATGTAAAAGCGTCAATAATCAGTGAAAAAAGCGTTATATCTGTTCATAATAAAGATTTTAAGATATCCAAGGGTGAATATAAGTATTTCTCTTTATTTGCAATTGGAGGCAGTGTGAGCGGCCTTTCGATTAAAGGCGCCGCATATGAACTTGAAGATTTTACTTTAAGTCCGTATGCTTCAATAGGTCAAAGCAATGAATTTAAAAACAATACGGTAAGTATAGAATTTAAAAACGGCGTGCTTCTTCTTATTTTAAGTAACGATTAATTTTTTTCATCATAGTATATAACAGCTGCAGCTTAACGGGAGTGTTATTATGAAAAAAATGTGCCGAAGAGATTTTTTGTGGCTTGCTTTCGGAATTGGGTGTGTAATCACAATGTGTCTTCCCGTTGAGTGGCTTGTCCGCATTTTGGCCATCGCCGTAATAATACTCGGTATAATATGCTGCACCAAATGATGGGAGGATTTGCTTTATGAAAGTAGTTGTAATTTCGCCGCCTAAATTTGCGGCTCCGCTTATAAGAATGATATTTAAAATCAAAAAGGCTTCATAATGCTCAGAACATACGGTATTAAACCGAAACCCGTGGCAAATTGCCACGGGTTTTTTGTTATCAAAAATTTTCAGATAATGCGATTAACTTATTTTATACTTAAATTTTTTCCGATTGTTATATTTTTGCTTTTTTCTGCATAACAATTAGCAGTAATTAAAAAGGAGCATTAGTATGGAAAACAGGAAAAAAGAAATAAAAGAAAAATGCTGTATATTTTCAAAAAGCATAGATGCAGATTTTGATTATCAGGAAAATCTGCAGTCATACAATGATGATGTGTTGAAGATCATCAGGTGCAGCATCAATAATTTTGTTGTTAATTCCGTGTTCCAGAACGGCGTAGTAACCGTTCATGGAAAATCAAAAATATTTTTAACATACATCAGTGAGTCAAGCGCCTGCCTGTCTTGCGCAGAGTTTGAGGAGGATTTTGAAAAAAATATTTCTGTTGATACTGATGAGCAGGAAATATTTACCGATATATCTGTTTGCAATAAATACTGCAATTACAGGATTATAAACCAGCGCAGAGTTGATATACATAATTCATTTCAGATAAATATATGCGCTTACGCGCAGTCAGGTGCCCAAATGCTTGACGACTGTGATGATGTTATGATCGACAAGCAGAGCGTTTCCTACATTTCAAGAGTTGGTTCTGCCTATGTAAAGTCAGACTTTGAAGATGAAACTTCCGTTTCCGACGGCGCTGTAAAAAAGGTAATAAATGTTTTTGCGAATACAAATTGCAGAGAAGTAAAGCTAATAGATGATAAAATGCTTGTTAAAACAGATATTTGCTTTTCTGTATTATATACGGTTGATGCTGATAAGGAAGAAATACGGCGCTGTAAAAAAAATACAGAGGTCAGCACTATTATAGACATACCGGGTATTAAGGAAAGCGATATCCCTATAGTGAAAGCAAAAGTCGGCAATCTGTTCTATAAGGTTAAAGCAGATGAAAATAACGAACTCACTGTTATTGAACTTATGGGCGATGTCAATTTTGACTGTGTAGTATACAGGCAATGCAGCGTTAATATTCCTGATGACTGTTATTCACTTAAATGCAATACAGAAAATGTGCTTTCACAGATTGAGCTCAGCACAGATTACGAGCTTAGAAAAGAATCTTGCAATGAAACGCTTGTATTTGAGTTTGAGTCTGTAAACATAAAACAAGTGCTTGATCTGTCCCTTTGCTTCAGTGATGCAAACACAATAGAAATGGGCGCGTTTGTATACGATGCTAACGGAGAACTCCAGTATATAACAGACAGAAAAAAGATTGATTCTATTAAGGGAAGTCAGATTCAGGCTTATATAACCTCGTTTGATTTCGTTATAAAATCAGAAAGTGTTATAGAAGTCAGAGTGGTTATTGCATATATTTCCCTTGATTTTAACAGAAAAAAGTTTACAGTGCTTTCTGATGTTGAAATGAAAGGTGAAAGCAATTTTGAATCGCCGGCGCTTGTAATATATTTTGCTGATAAAAATGAACGGCTTTGGGATATTGCAAAAACTTTTAAAACCTCGGTAGAGCTCATAAAAAAAGAAAATGAAATTACAAAGGACTTCTGTGAAACAAGCAGAGTTCTGATTATTCCCGGAGTATAAGGAGTTGCGCAAATGAGTATATACACAGATATTTCTAAGAGAACACAGGGCGATATTTATATCGGTGTCGTAGGTCCCGTAAGAACCGGAAAATCAACATTTATTAAGAAGTTTATGGATACCCTTGTTATTCCGAGAATTGACGGCGAATTTCAGAAAGAGCGGGCACGCGATGAACTTCCGCAGAGTGCTGCCGGCAGAACAATAATGACCACTGAGCCTAAATTTATTCCCGAAGAGGCAATTGAACTCGCAATGGATGACAATCTCCATTTCAGAGTAAGACTTATTGATTGCGTTGGTTATATTGTGCCGAGTTCGGTTGGATATATTGAAGAAGATCAGCCGAGAATGGTGCACACTCCTTGGTTTGATGATGAAATTCCTTTCAATATGGCGGCTGAAATCGGCACACAGAAAGTAATCAACGAACATTCAACAATCGGTCTTGTTGTAACAACTGATGGCTCAATAAGCAGTATACCGCGTGCTGAATATGAAGAGGCCGAAGAAAGAGTTATAAAAGAATTAAAAGAAATTAACAAACCATTTGTTGTTGCACTGAATTGTGTTGAGCCTAAAAGTCAGGAGGCAGTTGCTTTAGCGGCACAACTCAGTGAAAAATATAATGTTCCGGTTATACCGATAAATTGTCTTGAGCTTGATGAACAGCAGATAAACAGAATACTTGAAACAGTTCTCTATGAGTTTCCTGCAAAATGTATTGAACTTAATCTTCCCGGATGGATAAAAAGTCTGGACAGCGAAGACGAATTCAAAACATCGCTGTTCACATATGTAAGGGACATAAGCAAAACCATCAGTAATATACGCAGTGTCAAGTCTTTTGCATTACAGCTTAAAGATTATAAAGATATAGAAGACGCGTATATTTCAGATTCTGATCTTGCTACAGGCCGTATAAGCATTAAGGTAGGAATAGGCAACACATACTATTATTCCGTTCTTTCAGATAAATGCGGCGATGAGATTAGGGATGAAAAAGACCTTATGCGCCTTGTCTGTGATTTAGCACAGATACGTACAAAATTCAAGAAATTTTCATCTGCACTTATGGAAGTTGACAGAACAGGATACGGTATCGTTATGCCAGATATAGATGAATTGACTCTTGAAGAACCCGAAATCGTAAAGCAGGGCGGCAGATACGGCGTTAAGCTAAAGGCCCAGGCACCATCAATTCACATGATAAAATGCAATACGTTTACAGAAGTTGCGCCTATTGTTGGAAGTGAAAGCCAGTCACAGGAGCTTGTTATGTATTTACTCAAGGAATTTGAGGAAAATCCGAATAAGATATGGGAAACAGATATATTTGGAAAATCGCTTCATGAGCTCGTTAACGAGGGTTTACGCGGTAAGCTTGAACGTATGCCGGATGACGCAAGAAGCAAATTCCGTGAAACGATAGAGCGTGTAATCAATGAGGGATGCAGCGGTCTTATCTGTATAATTTTGTAAAAAAAGAGGTTCATTTGAACCTCTTAAAGTTTAGAAACATATAAGACAAGTATTGCGGCTGCAATATGGAGCAGAATTATTAAAGGCAGTCCTATCATAAATTTTTTGTGCTTTGTTTTATGATGCACAGCTCTCATCGTGAGATATTCACCCACAGAGCCGCCTATTAATGCAACAGTGAGCAATAAATCTTCTGAAATTCTGTATTTTCCTTTTATTGCTCTGCGTTTGTCCGCAACAGTTAATATTATAGCTATTATATTTATAACTATTAAATATATTACAAATAATGCGTTTACGCTCATTATTTGAATTCCTTTAGCTTTTTTAAATCATACGGGCCAACAGCGTATTTTTGACCCGTAGCAAGAAGGTCGCCCTGATCCTCGTCTATTGTGTAAATAGATGCGCACTTCGGGCATACAAGAAAATATACGCCTTCTGCATTTATAAGCGGATATTCTGCAATAAGGCGAACATTCATGTTTCTGAACACCTTGAAATTTACTTTATTTTTACAGTTCGGGCACTCAATAGGCTCTGTTTCGCCTTTTTCTTTAACTCTGTCTGAATTGCCTAATCTGTATTCCATAATATCACCCGATTTCTTAATAATTATATTTTTGCAGATAAAAAGGAAAGTGTCAAGTATGAAAAAAATATTTGCAGTTTTATTTTCTGTACTATTCTTGTTTTCAGGCTGCTCTGCAGTTCAGGATAGTGAAACACACATCAATTCGCCGGATGATTATGTAAAGTCTGTCTGGATGACTTATTTTGAACTCGAACAGCTGACTTCTTCAAGCAACACAGCTCAAGATTTTGAAAAAGCTGTAAAAGAAGCTTTTGATATTTTAAAAGAAACAGGATTAAATACCGTAACCGTTCAGGTGCGCCCGTGTGCCGACGCTTTTTATAAATCGGGTTATTTTCCTGTGTCAAAATATTGCTTTGGTGAGCAGGGCGGGGAATTAAAATACGACCCGCTTGAAATAATGGTTTCCGTTGCTCATTCTATGAATCTAAGGCTTGAAGCATGGATTAATCCTTATCGTGTTTCACAGTCAGATGATATTAATGAACTATGTGATACTAATCAGGCTAAGATTTGGTATCAGAATGACGATACTAAAAGCAACGTATACATATCAGATAAAATATATTTTAATCCTGCAAGTGATGAAGTTACACAGTTGATTGTGAACGGTGTAAAGGAAATTGTTATGAATTACGCCGTTGACGGTATTCATTTTGACGATTATTTTTATCCCACGGATCAAGAAGATATCGATTCAAAAGAATATTCCGCTTATGTTGAGAGCGGAGGAGAACTGGCACTTGATGACTGGCGCAGAGAAAATGTATCCAATATGGTAAAAAGTGTGTATTCAGCTGTAAAACAGGCGAATGCAGAAGTACAGTTCGGAATAAGCCCGCAGTCAAAAGTTTCAACAGATTATAATGTGCTTTACGCTGATGTTGAGAAATGGGCTTCTGAAGAAGGATATGTAGATTACATATGTCCTCAGATATATTTCGGCTTTTACAATGAAGTGCAGCCTTTCAGCCGCACAGCAAAAGAGTGGAGCGAGAGAACAACAGCAGTTAAGCTTTATGTAGGGCTTCCGCTCTATAAAGCCGGCGAAAAAGACGAATTTGCATCAGCAGATCAGGACTACGCAATAAACGAATTTGTTGATAACAATAATATAATTTCAAGGCAGATTATATACCTTGACAATTTATCTAATGTCGGCGGGTATTATATCTATTCATTCAGTTATCTTACTGACGGTCAGTCGTCAGCTGTTAAAAATGAAATAGAAAATATCAAAAATCTAAGTTAGCTATACATTCATCGTCTTTTACTGAATGTATAACGCAGTCTGTTTCCAAGCCTGTTAAATCGTTTTCGCATTTCAAAAGTACAGGTGTGTAGTTTTTAGTGTATCCGCGCAGGTAGTCTTTATCTGCGCGGCCTTCAATGAGTACGTTTACGGTTTTTCCTATCTGGTTTTCAAGGAATTTTCTGCGTATATCTTCTGTTTCTTTTATCATTACTGCGGCGCGTTTTTCCTTTTCTGATTTAGTAACAGAATCGCCGCGCTTTGAAGCTGCCGTGCCTGTTCTCTCTGAATACGGAAATACATGAACTTTTTCGAATCCGACCTTTTTTACAAATTCAAGGCTTTCTTCAAAGTCGTTTTGTGTTTCTTCGTTAAAACCAACCATAACGTCTGTTGTTAAAGAACAGTCTTTAAACGCTTTCCTGAGTTTTCGGCACAGTTCATAATATTCAGAAGCAGTGTAGTGGCGATTCATACTTTTCAGCGTCTTATCGCAGCCGCTTTGCAGTGATATGTGAAACTGAGGGCAGAATTTTTCTACCGAAGAAAGTCTTTCTATAATACTGTCTGTAATATGATCGGGCTCAAGGCTGCCAAGCCTGATTCTTGTTATTCCGTCAATCTCAGCGCAGGTCTCAACAGCGTCAGCTATGTTGAAGTCTGCGCCTTTTCCATATGCCGAAAGGTTGATTCCAACCAATACGATTTCTTTGATTCCGTTTTCTGCAAGTCCTTTAACTTCTGATTTTAGGTCACTAAGTGGTTTTGACCTAACTCTGCCGCGGCTTTTAGGTATGATACAGTAGGAGCAAAATCTGTCACATCCATCCTCTATTTTTACAAAAGCTCTGACTCTGCCGCCAAAGGAACTTACTTTGCACGGTGAAAATTCTTCGCCTGATTCGTGCTGGCTGAGGCTTATAATTCTGCTTTGCTCAATATTGTATCTGTTTATAAGTTCAAGAATATCGTTATCATTTTTATTTCCCAATACAATATCTGCCTGTTCAAGCTTTTCAGCGTCTTCCGGAAAAGCCTGAGGCATGCAGCCCGTTAAAATAACTACGCTTTCAGGGTGCTTTCTTTTAAATTTTCGTACGCTTTGCCTTGTTTTTTGATCTGCTGTAGCAGTAACTGTACAAGAGTTAATTATATAGTAATCAGCTTCTTCGTTATTTCCTACGATTTCAAATCCTGCTTTCTGAAGGATCTCTGCCATATATTCGCTCTCAGCCTGGTTTACCTTACAGCCTAATGTGTAAAATGCTGCTTTCATTTTTTACCTCTGGATTTATTTTGTTTTAGTAATTATAACAAAAGTTAAGTATTATATCAACTTTTGATGAATATTAATATATTGATAATTTATAAACAGTGAAAGGACTTGTTTATATGAAAAAGCTTATATCTGTTTTTTTGTGTTTGCTGATATCTCTTTCAGGTACGATTTATTGCTTTGCTGAAGAAAAAGAAAACAATACGACGGCGCCTTTTGAGGATTTTTCAAAATCGTCAATTCTTATGTGCGCCGATACAGGCGATATTATTTATGAGAACAATGCATACGAGCATCTTTCTCCTGCGTCTGTCACAAAAGTAATGAGTATGCTTTTAATTTTAGAAGCACTTGAAAGCGGTAAAATATCGCTATCAGATGAAGTTGTAACAAGCAAAAATGCTGTTGCAATGGGCGGTTCTCAGATATGGCTCGAAGAGGGCGAAAAAATGACAGTTGATGAACTGCTTAAAGCAGTTGCAGTAGCTTCTGCAAATGACGCATGCACGGCTTTGGCTGAATACATAGCAGGCTCAACAACTTCCTTCGTTTCTATGATGAATGAGCGCGCAAAAGAGCTGGGGCTTGAGAATACTAATTTTGAAAACTGCACAGGTCTTGATGATACGGCTACAAATCATTATTCATGCGCATATGATATCGCTGTAATTTCAAGAGAAGTTATGCAGCACGAACTTATAAAAGATTACACAACTATATGGCTTGATTATCTGAGAAACGGAGAAACAGAGCTAAACAATACTAATAAGCTCGTTAATACGTATAACGGCATAACAGGATTAAAGACGGGTACAACTTCAAAAGCCGGTTTCTGCGTCTGCGCTACAGCCGAAAGAGACGGAATGAGTCTTATTTCGGTTGTTCTCGGCGCTGACACAAGTGAAGACAGATTTACAAGCGCATCAAATATGCTTGATTACGGTTTTGCAAATTATCAGATAATTGTGCCTGAAATAAATGAAACTCAGATTTCAACAGTAAAAGTGATAAACGGAATAGAAAAATCAGTAATGCCGATATATGATGAAACAGATAAGATATTAGTAAAAAAGGGCGGGGAAGATATAACATATGAGTACAAGACGGAGCCGTCCGTATCTGCACCTGTTAAATCAGGTGATAAACTTGGTGAAATAATTATCAAATCAGGTAATGAAACTATCAGAACAGTTAAACTATATTCCGGCAAAAACATTGACAAAATTAGTTTTTCTTATGTTTTTAAAGAAATGTTGAGTAATATTTAACAAAAAACTGTTGATTATAGGCGCCTTTTGTTGTAGAATAGGCAATTGGAATTTATGAGAATATGGAGGTTTAATATATGGAAAAATTAAAACTTGTAAATAAATATGCAGATAAATTCGTTTCCGAAAATGAAATTGCGGAGAATGCGGCAAGAGGCGTAGAAGCTCTCAGAACACTGCACGCTAAAAACGGCGCAGGCAATGATTTCCTCGGCTGGGTAACTCTTCCTACCGATTATGATAAAGAAGAGTTTGCAAGAATCGAAAAAGCTGCCGAATACATCAAAAAGAATTGTGATGTGCTTGTTGTTATCGGTATAGGTGGTTCTTACCTTGGCGCAAGAGCCGTTATTGAAGCTCTTAAATCATCTAATTATAATGCACTTGCAAAAGACACTCCTCAGATTTATTTCATCGGTAACAGCATCAGCCCGGCTATGCTCAACGATGTTCTTGCGGCTTGTGAGGGCAAGGATATTTGCGTAAATGTTATCTCAAAGAGCGGTACTACTACTGAGCCTGCAATTGCTTTCAGAGTATTCCGTGATCTTATCAATAAAAAGTATTCTAAGGAAGAAGCTGCAAAGCGTATCTTCTGCACAACCGATAAGGCTAAAGGTACTCTTAAAGAACTTGCAGACAGAGAGGGTTATGAAACATTCGTAGTTCCTGATGATGTAGGAGGAAGATATTCCGTTCTTACTGCAGTTGGCCTTCTTCCGATTGCTTGTGCGGGTATTGACATCAAAGCCCTTATGGCAGGTGCAAAATACGCTCAGGACAGTCTTAACAGTGAAGATATTAATGAAAACGACTGCCTCAAATATGCTGTTATTAGAAATTGTTTCTATGACAAGGGCAAGAAACTTGAGTGCTTTATCTGCTATGAGCCTTATATGACTATGTTCAACGAATGGCTCAAACAGCTTTTCGCAGAAAGCGAAGGTAAGGACGGCAAGGGACTTTATCCTGTTTCCTGTGTTTTCTCAACTGATCTTCATTCAGTAGGCCAGTTTATCCAGGAAAGCGGCTCAAATCTTATGTTTGAAACATGTATTAAATTCAACAACCCTGTTTCTGATTTCGTAATTGAAGAAGAACCCGAAAATATTGACGGACTTAATTTCCTTGCAGGCAGAAAAATGAGCTACATCAACGAGAAAGCAAGACAGGGTACTCTCCTTGCACACACTGAGGGCGGAGTTGCAAACCTTGTGCTTGAGTCTGATACTCCTTCAGAGGAAAACATCGGATATCTCATTTATTTCTTTGAAAAAGCATGCGCTATATCAGGATATATGCTTGGTGTAAATCCGTTCAATCAGCCCGGTGTTGAAAGCTACAAGAAAAACATGTTTGCACTTCTCGGCAAACCCGGTTATGAAAGTGAAAAAGAAAAACTTGAAAAAGAACTCGGTATATGATAATATATAGATGAATTAAAAATTGTTTAACCTTGGAGGAATAATAAATGATAAAACTTATTATCGGAAATAAAGGTTCGGGAAAAACAAAAAAGCTTGTAGACCTTGTAAATTCCTGCGTTGAAAATTCCGACGGCAACGTTGTATGCGTTGAAAAAGAGCCTAAGCTTACCTATGATATCTCTTCAAAGGCAAGGCTCCTTGAAACAGAAACATACAGCATCAACGGCTGCAAAGCTTTTTACGGATTCCTTGCCGGAATCTGTGCCGGAAACTATGATGTTACCGATGTTCTTATAGATGCCACATTCAAAATTGTTGGCCGTGATTATTCCAAACTTCCGCAGTTCTTTGATATGCTTTCTGAACTCTCAGAAGCAACCGATGTAAACTTCTATTTCACAATCAGCTGTGATAAGGAAGATTTACCGGTTGAGATATTTGATTACTGCGAGGAACTTTAAGTTTAATTTAAGCCGCTGAAAACAGCGGCTTTTATTTTTCGTATTATTTACAATCGTCCTTGCCAAGCGGAATTGTCAAATATTAAAATAAAATTTAAGCACAGAATAATTTTAATTTTTCTATTGACAAAAAGTCCTCTAATATATATAATACTTAAAGTGCAGACGAGGTGTGGCTTTATGAAAATTGATGTTTCAAATCTTTTTAACGGAGATTCAAAGCCCATTAAAATTGACTACACGCTGGATTTAGAGGATCTGGTCTACAGTACCTATAATCCTATTAAGGACGGTGCTGAAGTCAAAGGCTCGGTTTATGAAAAGGCAAATGTTGTCTTTCTTGATACTGAGGTTTCCTTTAAATTTTACGGTTTTTGTGACAGATGTGCCGAGGAAGTCATCAAAGATATGAGTTTCCCGGTAAAAAAGATCCTTGTTCCTAAACTCGCCAACGACGCCGATGCTGATTTTGATGAATACGTTGTTGTGCCAAACGGAATACTTGATCTGAATGAATTTATAACTGAAGAAATTCAGCTTTTTTTACCGTCAAAAATTCTTTGTAAACCTGATTGCAAAGGTTTGTGTTATAAATGCGGTAAAAACCTTAACTTTGGAAATTGCGGCTGCAAAAAAGACGTTGATCCGCGTATGGAAGCTCTTCTGCAGTTGCTTGATGAACAATAATAAATCATACTGAATATAAATTAAGGAGGCTATAAAGATGGCAGTACCAAAGAGAAGAACATCTACGGCAAGAAAGAATAAGAGACGTTCAAGCGTTTGGAAAATGAGTGCACCCACACTTGTTAAGTGCTCAAACTGCGGCGCATACACTGTTGCTCACAAGGTATGCTCAAGCTGCGGATATTATAACGGCAAGCAGGTTGTTGTTAAAGACGAAGCTTAACTTCTAAACATTTCGGACGGGCATATTATATATGTCCGTCTTTCTTTTTAATATTTAATTGAAGGGAGGTTTTGCCGTGAAAGGCACTGTTGCAATTGTAGGAAGGCCTAATGTCGGCAAATCTACACTCTTTAATAAACTAACAGGTTCACGTATATCTATTGTTGATGACACGCCCGGTGTCACAAGAGACCGCATTTACGGTGACTGCGAGTGGCTTGGTCATAAATTTCTTCTTATTGATACAGGCGGTATTGAGCCGTATTCCGATGATGTGATTTTAAAGCAGATGAGGGCGCAGGCTGAAATTGCCATTGAAACAGCTGACGTGATAATCCTTGTTACTGATATTACAACAGGAATACTTGCCGCAGACAGTGAAGTTGCGTCAATGCTTCAGAAAAGCGGCAAGCCTATTGTCCTTTGTGTAAACAAGTGTGACAGCGTAGGCGCTGTTCCGCCCGAGTTCTATGAGTTCTATAATTTAGGTCTCGGAGATCCTTTCGCCGTGTCATCTGTTCACGGTCACGGTACAGGAGATCTGCTTGATGAAGTTATAAAATATCTTCCTGAAGATAATAATAGCAGTGAAGAGGATGATGAGATTATAAACGTTGCCGTAATCGGCAAGCCTAATGTTGGCAAATCTTCACTTGTAAATAAAATATGCGGAGAAAACAGGACGATCGTTTCCGATATTGCGGGCACAACCAGAGATACAACAGATACTTTTGTTGAGAACTCTTACGGTAAATTTAATATTATAGATACCGCAGGAATACGCAAAAAAAGTAAAGTTACGGACGCAATTGAGCGTTTCAGCGTTATTAGGGCAAAATCTGCGGTTGACCGTGCAAATGTATGTGTAATCATGATAGATGCTGTTGAAGGATTTACTGAGCAGGATTCAAAAATTGCAGGTATTGCTCTTGAAGCGGGAAAAGCGTGTATTGTTGCGGTCAATAAATGGGACGCTGTAGAAAAAGATTCGGATACCATGAAAGAATATAAACAGAAGCTAAGCGTTGATTTTTCATTCATGTCTTATGCACCCGTTCTGTTTATTTCTGCTAAAACAGGTCAAAGACTTTATAAACTGTTTGAGCTTATAGCTTTTGTTCATTCTCAGAATTCTATGAGAATATCAACGGGCAAACTCAATGAAGTTCTTGCTGAGGCCACCGCACGAGTTCAGCCTCCTACTGACAAGGGCAAACGTCTTAAAATCTATTATATGACACAGGCGTCAACAAGACCGCCCGCATTTGTTTTCTTTGTTAATAATGCGGAACTATTCCATTTTTCTTATCAAAGATACCTTGAAAATCAGATAAGAGAAGTTTTCGGGCTTGACGGTACGCCGGTAAGATTTATAATCCGCGAAAGGGGAGAAGGTAAGAAGTGATTACCCTTGCTCTGATTATCAAATGCCTTGCAGTTGCAGTTATTTCATATCTGCTCGGCAGTCTGAATTTTTCTATAATATTTTCTAAAACTTTAACTGAAGAAGATATAAGAAAATCAGGAAGCGGCAACGCAGGAGCAACAAATATGCTGCGAACTTACGGCAAGCGTTTTGCTGCTGTTACTATGATAGGCGATATCCTTAAAGTAGCTATTGCAATAATAATTGCCTTTGCAATTCTCGGCGCTCCTATGAAGTATCTTTTTACAGTGCCCCAGGATTTAGAAGAAATACAGCGCATCATGATTTATAAAGAGCTTTCAGGGCTGTTTTGTGTGCTTGGCCATATCTTTCCTGTGTTTTTTAAATTTAAGGGAGGAAAGGGCGTTGCAGCCTGCACAGGCATGGTCATAATTGTTGACTGGCGTATTGCGCTTATACTTTTCGTTATTTTTGTAGTAGTTGTAGCTGCTTCAAAGTGGATTAGTTTAGGCTCAATAATTATTGCAGTTCTTTACCCGGTATTGATTTTTGCTTTTTACACAAACTGGCTTCTGGCTCTTATTGCTTTACTCTTTACTTTAATGGTAATAGTAGCGCACAGAGAAAATATAAAACGCCTTGCTAAAGGCACTGAAAATAAAATATCATTTTCAAGTAAAAAAAAGCGCCCGTGAGGACGCTTTTTTTGATTTTATTATTGTCTTATAAAATAAAAAAATCCGCCATAAGACGGATTTGATTATCAGGTTATTTAACTCATGCTCTTTCAACTTTGCCTGAACGAAGGCATCTTGTGCAAACATATACTCTTTTAGGAGAGCCGTTAACAATAGCCTTTACTCTTTTTACGTTGGGCTTCCAAGTTCTGTTGGAACGCCTGTGAGAATGGGAAACCTTTATTCCGAAAGTCATTTCTTTTCCACAGTATTCACATTTTGCCATTAGCGAACACCTCCTTGTAAATTTCGAACGCATAAATATTACCACATATCTCAGCAAAATGCAAGCATTTTTTATATAATTTTTTTATAAGGGAAACTTTCTGTTAAATTTTTTGCTTTTTGTTGATTTTAGATATTTATTTTATTATAATAATTTAGATAAATTAAGATATATTTGGAGGTTAAATATATGGCGGCAGATAAAAAAAGTATAACACAGGATAAAAAAGCTGCTCTTGAATCTGCTCTCAAACAGCTTGAAAAGCAGTATGGTCCGGGAACAGTTATGCGTCTCGGTGAAAATTCACACCTTAATGTTGCTGCTATTTCAACCGGTTCGCTTACGCTTGATATCGCAACCGGAATTGGCGGACTTCCCAGAGGAAGAATAGTTGAGATATACGGACCCGAATCTTCCGGTAAAACGACACTTGCACTTCACTGTATAGCTGAATGTCAGAAACTTGGCGGAGTTGCCGCATTCGTTGATGCCGAGCACGCTCTTGACCCTGTTTACGCCGCTAATCTTGGCGTTGATATTGATTCACTTCTTGTTTCACAGCCAGACTACGGTGAGCAGGCTCTTGAAATCACAGAGCAGCTTGTACGTTCAGGCGCTGTTGAGATAATTGTTGTTGACTCGGTTGCGGCTCTTGTACCAAGATCTGAAATAGACGGAGAGATGGGCGATTCTCATGTTGGTCTTCACGCTAGACTTATGAGCCAGGCTCTCAGAAAGCTTACCGGTGCTATTAATAAGAGTAACTGCCTTATCATTTTTATCAACCAGCTTCGTGAAAAAGTTGGCGTTATGTACGGCAATCCTGAGGTAACTACAGGCGGCCGCGCTCTGAAGTTCTATGCTTCAATGAGAATTGACGTAAGAAGAGTTGAAACAATAAAAGCTGCCGGTAACGAGTTTGTCGGCAACAGAACAAGAGCTAAAATTGTTAAAAATAAGCTTGCGCCACCGTTCAAACAGGCCGAGTTTGATATTATGTACGGCACAGGCATTAGCAAAACAGGCGAAATTCTTGATATGGCTGTTGAGTATGATATTATCAAGAAGAGTGGTTCGTGGTTCTCTTACGGCGATGAGAGGCTCGGTCAGGGTCGTGATAAGGTTAAAGAGCTTATTCAGAATGATCCTGCTCTTGCAGAAGAGCTTGAAAAGAAGATAAAAGCTAAAATGGCGGAAATACAGGAAACAGCAACACAGAAATACCAGGGCAAACCCATTCCGAAAGCTGATATTGAGCCTGAAGAACAGGAAAACACCGTTAAACAGACAAGAGCTGCCGCAAGAGCTAAACTTGATATAGCTGTTGAAGACGACGAAGACTGATGGTTATAAAATCGCAAAAAGGCCATGGCAAAAAGATACATATTCTTTTGGACAGCGAATATCAGATTACAACTGATGTTGATTTCTGGTCCGAATACGGAGTTCCTGATGGCTCGGATATAGATGAGAACGAATGGAGCAGCATAAAGAGCAGTATAAATTACAGAAAAGCTCTGAATAAAGGAGCGGATCTTCTGTCACGTCGTAATCATTCAGAATATGAACTCAAGACAAAGATAATGCGTACGTGTGATGCTGTTTCAGCAGAAAAAGCCGTACAGCGATTTGTTGAGTTAGGGTATCTGAATGATGAAGAATTTGCAAAAGAACTTGCAGAGCATTTATTTACGGTTAAAAATTATTCCGCAGGAAATGTTCGTTCTGAGCTTTTGAAAAGAGGAGTAGACAGGGATATAGTGGCTTCTGTTATTGCTGATAATGATACCGACCCTGTCGATTCTTTAGTCAATATTATTAATAAAAAATATTTGAGAAAGCTGAGCGAGGACGGCGGCAGGCAAAAAGTTACCGCCGCTCTTGCAAGAAAGGGCTTTTCTTATTCCGATATAAAATCTGCTTTTTACAGGATAGAGAATGAAGAATAATTATAAAATATACGTTATTTCTTTGGGCTGCCCTAAAAATCAGGTGGACTGTGAAATAATGGTGAATAAGTTGATTTCAGGCGGGTTTACAATAGCTGACAGCATTGAGGCTTCTGATGCTGTGCTTATCAATACTTGCGCTTTTATTGAAGATGCAAAAACAGAAGCTATTGAAACCATACTTGAAGTCGCTGAATATAAAAAGGCAGGAATAATATCTGCTATAATAGTTACGGGCTGTCTTTCTGAGCGTTATCAGGATGAAGTGATTAGGGAAATGCCCGAAGTTGACGCGGCAATAGGCATCGGCGCTGATAAAGACATAGTTAAAGTGTGTATTAAGGCTCTCAGCGGCGTTTCAACAAGCTTTTTCCCGTCAAAGGATCTGCTTCCCCTGAACGATGAAAGAACGCTGTTTACTCCGCCTCATTGGGCTTATTTAAAACTTTCAGAAGGATGCAGCAACAGATGTTCCTATTGCGCTATTCCGGGTATTCGTGGAAATTACAGAGAGCGCGATATGGAAAGTATAATATCTGAAGCAAAAGAGCTTGTTTCACGAGGTGTAAAAGAAATCGTTCTTGTTGCTCAGGACACAACAAAATACGGTATTTCGCTTTACGGTGAATACCGTCTTGCTTCTCTTCTCAAAGAACTTTGCAAAATTAAAGATCTTCGCTGGATAAGACTTTTTTACTGCTATCCGGACAAAGTTACTGATGAACTTATTGATACTATTGCCGAGGAAGAGAAAGTATGTTCTTACATAGATATTCCGCTTCAGCACTGCAGCGGTGAAGTTCTCAGAAATATGAACAGAAGCGGAAACTATGATGAGCTTAAAACACTGATTAATAAAATGAAAGAACGTATACCGGGGATATCACTTCGCACAACGCTTATGGTAGGTTTTCCCGGTGAAACAGACGAACAGTTTGAGGAACTTTGTAAATTTGTAAAAGAAATGAAGTTCGATAAAATGGGTTGTTTTAAATTCTCGCCGGAAGAAGACACACCCGCATATGATATGAAAAATCAGATAGATGACTCAGTAAAGGCTCGCCGTGAAGAAGTTATAATGGATATACAGTATTCTGTTACCGAAGCTGCAAATAAGGCAAGAGTAGGGAAAGAATATGATGCTGTTATCGATTCGTTTGACGGCGTGAATTATATTGGCAGAAGTTATCTTGATGCGCCGGAGATTGACAGCGGTATAATAATTTCTTCAGCTGATAAGCTTGCGGTCGGAGATTTTATAAAAGTAAAAATAACCGATTATAACGGTTATGATTTAATAGGAGAGAAAGTGCAATGAATTTACCTAACAAAATAACGGTATTCAGATTTTGCTGTGTACCTGCCTTGATGGCGTGTGCATTTATTGATTTTAAATATCATTGGGTTGCAACGCTTATAATATATTTTGTTGCCTGCATGAGTGATAAAGCGGACGGCATTATTGCCAGAAAATCAGGAATCGTTACTGATTTCGGCAAACTTATGGATCCGCTGTCTGATAAAACGCTTGTTTTTGCCGCATACATAATTCTTTTTGATATGGGCTGGCATACGGATATTGTTATCATGATAATGCTTGCGCGTGAGTTCCTTGTTGCCGGCATCAGAATGGCAGCCGCAACCCGCCCGCCCTCAACAACAGGGGAGGTAATAGCCGCCAATGCTTTTGGAAAGGCAAAGACTTTTCTTCAGATGGCAACAACGGGGCTTGTTTTCCTGTTCCTTGCTATAGGAGAAGGCCCTGCAGATATAGATATGAATACCCAGTGGCTCAATATTTATTGTACTATAGCCTTCTGGATAGTCGGAATTGTTACAATGCTCAGCGGCATTGTTTACGCAAAAGACGGCTGGCATCTTATTAAGACAAAATAATTGTTGCAAATTTTACAAAATTGTATATAATAATATTGATATTGAAATGCAAAGACGGAGAGAAGTAACTGAAAGTTCTTTTTTCAGAGAGCACGTTGTTTGGTGAAATTCGTGTATTAAGGAATCAGTGAAATGCACTCCCGAGCTTTCCGGAGGAAATTTAGTATTCCGGAACGGTTTGCCCCGTTACACGCAAGGCTGTATTTAAGCAGTCAAGTATAAAGAAGAGTGGAACCGCAGTTTTTATTGCCTCTGTCATTTGACAGGGGCATTTTTATTTTGAAACTATAATACATAATAGTTAATAAGAACATTCAGTAATTCACGGGTGATTTTTATGTTTGACGAATTCAGAGAATCGGTTAAAAGTTTTATGGAGCATGACCCCGCCGCTAAAAGCCCTTTTGAAATTGTTTTTCTTTATCCTGGCTTTAAAGCGCTGAGAAGTCATAGAAAAGCACACTGGTTCTTTAAGCATAATATGCCTTTTATAGCGCGCTTTATAAGTCAAAGAAGCGCCCATGCTACCGGAATTGAAATACATCCGGGAGCAACGATTGGCAGGCGTGTTTGTATAGACCACGGTCACGGAGTGGTAATTGGGGAAACGGCTGAAGTAGGGGACGACGTAATGATTTATCAGGGAGTAACACTGGGCGGTACCGGTAAAGACGTCGGTAAAAGGCATCCTACAATTGAAAACGGTGTTATGATTGGAGCGGGAGCAAAAGTTCTTGGCCCGATAACTATCGGAAGAAATGCCAAAGTAGCCGCAGGAGCAGTTGTGGTTAAGGATGTTGACCCAAACTGCACCGTTGTTGGCGTGCCCGGAGAGGTTGTAAGAATAGACGGCGAACGTGTTGATGATCTTGATCAGATTCATATTCCCGATCCTGTTATGACAGCAATAAAAGATAATAAAAGAAAAATTGAAGAACTTGAAAATGAAATTAAAACTCTTGAGGAGGCAGTAAAATGAAGATCTATAACACAATGACCAGACAGAAAGAAGAATTTGTTCCTGTTGATAAAAATGAAGTCAAAATCTATGCCTGTGGCCCGACTGTATACAATTATATTCATATAGGCAATGCACGTCCTCTTTGCGTGTTTGATGTTTTAAGACGTTATCTTGAATACAGAGGCTATAAGGTTAAATTTGTTCAGAATTTTACTGATATTGATGATAAAATCATTAAAAGAGCAAATGAAGAGGGTGTTTCTTATGAAGAAATATCTGAAAAATATATCAAAGAATTTTGGACTGACGCAGACGGTCTGAACTTCAAACATGCTACAGTTCATCCAAAAGCTACTGAGAATATCGATGAGATCATTGATATAATAAAGACGCTCGTTGACAAAGGCTATGCTTATGAGGCTGGGGGAGACGTTTATTTCAGAACACTGAAGTTCAAAGAATACGGAAAACTTTCTCATCAGCCGATTGAAGATCTGGAAAGCGGCGCAAGGATTGCGATCGGCGAAGTGAAAGAAGATCCGCTTGATTTTGCGCTTTGGAAGGGAGCAAAACCCGGTGAGCCGTACTGGGATTCCCCTTGGGGGAAGGGAAGACCCGGCTGGCATATTGAATGCTCTGCCATGAACAGAAAATATCTCGGGAACACGATCGATATCCACTGCGGCGGTAAAGATCTTGTTTTTCCGCACCACGAAAATGAGATTGCGCAAAGCGAATGCGCAAACGGCTGCACGTTTGCAAGATACTGGATGCATAACGGCTATATTAATGTAGATAACGTTAAAATGAGCAAATCGCTCGGTAATTTTAAAACGGTTCGTGAGATTGCTGATGTTTACGGCTATGAAGTGATTAGGTATTTCCTCATCAGCGCGCATTACCGTTCACCGATCAATTATAATATTGATATAATCGAGCAGTGCAAAAGCGCGCTGGAAAGGCTCTATACCTGCCGTGACAGCCTTGATTTTGCGCTTAAAAATGCTGAAAACGAACCTTGTGAGAATGATGATCAACTGATCAGCCAGTTTGAAAGCCGTAAAAACGAATTCATTACGGCAATGGATGATGATTTGAATACGGCGGATGGAATTGCTGCTTTGTTTGAACTGACCAAAGATATTAATACCCATATCTTATCAAAGAAAGTGTCAAAAAATGTATGTGAGCAAGCCGCCCGAATCTTTGATGAGTTGTGTGATGTGCTGGGTCTGCTTTATAACAGAAAAAGCAACGACTTGAGCGACGATATTGAGGCGCTGATCGAAAAACGAGAAACGGCGAGAAAGAATAAAGACTGGGCAACTGCGGATCAGATCCGCGATGACCTCAAAGCCCGCGGCATCATTCTGAAAGATACACCCCAGGGTGTTACGTGGACAAAAGAATAATTGTGATTCATAAAAGCAGAAAGACCGTAAGGCACAAAATCCATCCTGTGCTTTACGGTCTTTTCTTTTCCAAGATAATTATTTAAACGGAATCTTTTGCTGTATTATTGTCCCCGGCATTATCTTCTGTTTCAAGAACAGAAGTGCAGTGGGGGCAGCGTTTGGCATTTATATCAATCTCGCTCATACAATACGGGCATTTTTTTGTTGTTGGCGTTTCATCTTTTTCATTCTTTCGCCCTAAAGTCATAATCTTATTGATCACTTTTAATAGGCAGAACAGAACGAACGCCATAATAATGAAATTCAAAAAGCGGATAAAAAAGAGGAAAGATAGCCCAATAGTTCCTGTGTGCTGTATGATGCGGCTCCGGTTAGAAATTTCAGCAGCGGATTTATAAAATTATCCGTAAGCGAATTTACAACACCCGTAAACGCGCCGCCTATGATGATGCCGACTGCCATGTCAAACATATTGCCTTTTAAAGCAAACTGTTTAAACTCTTCAAAAAATTTTTTCATATTCTTCTCCTTTATACGTCTGTGTTCTATTCTTTCTTGATGCTGCTGCCCATAAAATCGCTCACTTCCGTTATGGTTACAAAAGCGCCGGGATCTGTTTCTTTAACAATGCTTTTCAGCTTTGGTATCTGAAATCGGTTTACAACGAAATAAACGGCGCAAAGTTTTTGTTTTTCATAGTAACCGGTTGCATTGAGCTGGGTGATTCCGTGCCCAAATTGCTCAGAAAGCGCTTGGCAGACTTTCTCTTCCTCAGCGGTTATGATCATTGCCGCCTTCGTTTTGTCTAAACCTTCCACAATGAAATCCACCGCTTTAAGCCCCGCGGTGTAGGCAATAATTGAATAAAGTGGAAGAATATAACTGTTTGTAAGCAAACCTACGCATATGTATAGAATAACATTATATGCCATTACGAATGTGCCTACCGTTATTCCGATCTTTTTTGAAAAAATAACGGCAAGAACTTCAATTCCGTCCATGGCGCCGCCATGCCGTATTGCCAGCCCGCTGCCGATACCGGAGATCAATCCGCCGAAAATTGCGCAAAGCAGCAGATCGTGCCCTGCAAACGGCGATGCACTCATATTGTCGATCGGTAATATGTAATTGATGATATAAGAGGAAACGGAATATATGATTACGGTAAATATGGAATAGATCGTAAAATTGATTCCCTGTTTTTTCAGCCCTATCAAAAATAACGGTATGTTTAAAACAACCAAAAACAGGGAAAGGGTAAACTGATCTGGCGTCAGTTGCCAGAAGAGCATGGATGTACCGGAAATGCCGCTGTCATATAAAGAGGCAGGTGCCAAAAATAAGGTAACACCTATAGAGTTGATAATGCCTGCGATGAACAGAAATACAAAATTGGAAAACTTGATTTCTTTTAATTCCTTGATAAACTTATTTTCTTTCTTCAAAATTACCTCCTTAAATAGGAATCTGGCTTGAAAACAAAATTAAGTCGGATTTTTGTATATAAGCTTTTATAAATAAAAATGGCTGTCTGTTTTTATCCAGACAGCCAAATCTTAGTCAATTAAATCTTTCATTGAATACATGCCACTATCTTTTCCGGACATAAACACAGCTGCGTTGACCGCGCCCACGGCAAAAATCTCTTTACTTCTTGCAGAGTGAATGATATCAGGAAAAGAGGAATATATTCATCCCGGCCGGCAAAAATGATCTCGTGTTCGCCAACGATCGTTCCGCCTCTCACGGAGTGGATGCCGATCTCGTTTTTACTGCGTTTTTCACGTTTGCTGTGTCTGTCATATTCATATTTCATGTTGTCATCGATCTCTTCACATATGGCGTCCGCCAGCATAAGCGCTGTACCGCTCGGAGCATCGATTTTCTGATTATGATGCTTTTCAACGATCTCAATGTCAAACTCTTTGCCCAAAACAGCGGTGGCCTTTTTTGCAAGCGTGGCAAGCAAATTGATTCCCATACTCATATTATAGGTGAAAAATACAGCCGTTTCTTTAGCTGCGTTTTCAATTTCTGCTTTCTGCGTGTCATCATAACCGGTTGTTGCAATCACGACCGGCACTTTGTTTTGCTTGGAATAAGCAAGCAGGGAATCCAAAAGGGCAGGATTTGAAAAGTCTATGATCACATCGGCGTTTTCTTTGATTTCATCAAACGAACTGTATACGGGAAAAGCAGAACTGTCTGTATTCAGATCCACGCCGGCAACGATCTTACAGTCGTCTCTGCCGTTTACCACGCTTTGGATAACATGGCCCATTTTTCCGTTTGCGCCGCATAAAATAATATTTGTCATTTTAAACTTCCTTTGCCAGAATTATTTTATCAGGTCGTATTCTTTCATAACGTCTCTCAGCATGGCTTTGTTTTCCTCGGTCATGTCAATCAGAGGAAGCCTGCAATGACCTGCCTTGTAACCCAAAAGATTTACTGCTTCTTTAACCGGAATGGGGTTAACGTCGCAAAACAGTGCTTTTGCAAGTTTCATATATTTATCCATCATTGCTTTTGATCCGTCTTTATCGCCGTTCAAATACTTAGCAACGATATCATGCGTCTCCTGCGGGCAAACATTGGAAAGAACGCTGATCACGCCCAGACCGCCTCTTTCCAAAACGTCATAGATCTGATCATCATTACCGCTCCATATGTTCAGTTCATCTCCGCAGAGTTCATGGATCTTCGCAATCTGGTCAAGATTTCCGCTTGCTTCCTTGATTCCGTTGATTCTTGGAAGTTTAGCAAGTTCAGCCGCAGTTTCAGGTAAAATGTTTACGCCGGTTCTTGACGGAACATTATAAAGAATTATCGGCTTGTCAGTTGCGTCATGAATTGCTTTATAATGAGCAACAAGGCCTCTCTGGCTTGTTTTGTTGTAATAAGGTGTAACAAGAAGCAGAGCATCGGCACCGTCCTTGCAAGCCTCTGTGCTGAGTTCAATGGCACTTTTTGTTGAGTTAGAACCTGTGCCGGCAATAACTACACATCTGCCGTTAACATAATCAACACACCATTTTATGCATTCAGAATGTTCATCAACTTCAAGAGTGGAGCTTTCACCAGTTGTACCGCATACAACGATAGCGTCAGTTCCGTTTTCTATCTGCCAGTCAATAAATCTTCCGAATTCTTCGTAATTTACAGTGCCGTCTTCTTTCATCGGAGTGATGATGGCAACCGCAACACCTGTAAAAATAGGTTCTTTCATAATATAAGCACTCTCCTTGCTGTAAATATTGTAATTAACTGATTAGTCCATATATCCTTCTGCACAAAGAAGCTCTGCAAGAAGTACGGCGCCGCCTGCTGCACCGCGGAGCGTATTGTGTGAAAGGCATACAAACTTATACTGATACTGAGTATCTTCTCTGAGTCTGCCGATTGAAATAGCCATACCGTTCTCAAGCATTCTTTCTGACTTGATCTGAGGTCTGTTATCTTCTTCAAAATAGTGGAGAAACTGTTTTGGTGCTGAGGGAAGTTCAAGCTCCTGAGCACGGCCTTTGAAGTTCTTCCAGATTTCTTTCATTTCGTCCATAGACGGCTTTTTCTCAAAGTTTACAAATACTGCACCGAGATGGCCGTTTGAAACGGGAACGCGGATGCACTGAGCAGTGAAGTTCGGCTTATCTGCAAGTTTGATCTCATCATCTTCAATGTGACCCCAGAGCTTAAGCGGCTCTTTTTCGCTCTTTTCTTCTTCGCCGCCGATGTAAGGAATAACATTATCTATCATTTCAGGCCATGTATCAAATGTTTTGCCTGCGCCGCTGATAGCCTGATATGTGCATACAAGTACGTCTTTTACACCGAATTTATCATGAAGAGGGAAGAGCGCGGGAACATAAGACTGAAGCGAGCAGTTTGATTTAACTGCAACAAAACCGCGTTTTGTTCCAAGGCGTTTTCTCTGAGACGGAATAATGTTGATATGTTCTGCATTAAGTTCCGGAACAACCATAGGAACGTCAGGAGTAAAGCGATGAGCGCTGTTGTTTGAAACAACGGGACATTCATGCTTTGCATATTCCTCTTCGAGCTTTTTGATTTCGTCTTTTTTCATATCTACTGCACAGAATACGAAATCAACTTCGCTTGTGATTTTATCAATATCGGCAGTAGCGTCACGAACTATCATATCTTTAACGCTTTCGGGAATTTCAGTATCCATGCACCACTTTTTGCCTACTGCTTCCTCGTATTTCTTTCCTGCTGATCTTGCTGATGCAGCAAGGCTTGTAATATTAAACCACGGGTGGTCTGCAAGAAGCGTAATAAAACGCTGACCTACCATACCTGTTGCGCCTACTACGCCTACATTATATTTCTTTGCCATAATGATTCTCCTATCTTGCTAAAAATAAATCTTGTAAAAATATATACAATAGAATATAATATTAGACGGCGTTTGCCGTATCTTTATGATATAATATCACTTATTATATATATATGTCAAACAAAAATTACGGAGACTTTATGAAAACTGCAGACTTTTATTACGATTTACCCGAAAATTTAATTGCTCAGACGCCAATAGAGCCAAGAAACGCGTCTCGTCTCATGATTCTTCATAAAAAGGACGGCTCCCTTGAGCACCGTATTTTTAAGGATCTTACGGAATATCTGAACCCCGGTGATTGTCTTGTTATCAATGATACTCGTGTAATCCCGGCAAGAATCTACGGAGTTAAGGAAGAAACAGGAGCTGTTGTAGAATTTTTGCTTCTTTCTCAGAAAGAAAATGATGTGTGGGAATGTCTTTGCAAACCCGGAAAAAGAGCAAAAATAGGCACAAAGTTTTCATTCGGAGAAGGAAAATTAATAGGTGAGATTGTTAATATTGATGATAATGAGGGAAGCAGATTTGTAAAATTCACCTGTGAGGGCAGTATTTATGCTGTTCTTGACGAAATCGGATCAATGCCGCTTCCTCCGTACATAAAAGAAAAACTTAATGACAAGGAGCGTTATCAGACCGTTTACAGCAAAGAACTCGGTTCTGCGGCTGCGCCTACAGCCGGACTTCATTTTACACCTGAAATGCTTGAAGAAATAAAGGCAAAAGGTGTAAATATAGCCGAGATAACACTTCATGTAGGTTTAGGAACGTTCAGACCTGTTAAGGTTGACGATGTAACAAAGCATAAAATGCACACAGAGCACTATATAATGCCCAAAGAAGCTGCTGATATAATTAACAATACTAAGAAAAACGGTAAAAGAGTTATAGCGGTAGGCACAACTTCCTGCCGCACGATCGAATCAGTAGCTGCTAAAAACGGCTGTATATGTGCAGATGAAGATGATACGTCTATATTTATTTATCCCGGTTTTGAATTTAAGTGTATGGATGCACTTATAACTAATTTTCATCTTCCTGAAAGCACTTTGATAATGCTTGTTTCTGCATTTGCGGGATACAATAACATTATGAACGCTTACAATACTGCCGTTAAGGAAAAATATAGATTTTTCAGTTTCGGCGATGCTATGTTTATAGAGGACTGATTATGAAATTTTCAGTAATAAAAAAAGAAGGCGAAGCCAGACGAGGCGTGTTTGAAACAGTGCACGGCACGGTGCAGACGCCGGCATTTATGAACGTTGCAACAGTTGCTGCAATTAAAGGCGGTCTTGCGGCAAGTGATCTTGAGGATATAGGAACGCAGGTAATGCTGTGCAATACCTATCACTTGCATGTGCGTCCCGGAGAAGATGTCGTTTACAATATGGGCGGTCTTCATAAATTTACAACTTGGAATAAGCCTATATTGACCGACAGCGGCGGTTTCCAGGTTTTTTCTCTTGCAAAACTTAATAAAATCAAAGAAGAAGGCGTAACTTTTCGTTCTCATATTGACGGCAGAAAGATATTTATGGGACCTGAGGAATCTATGCAGATACAAAGCCGTCTGGCTTCTACAATAGCTATGGCATTTGATGAGTGTGTAGAAAATCCTGCGACATATGATTACGCAAAAGCTTCCTGCGCAAGAACTTTAAGATGGCTTGAACGCTGCAAGATCGAAATGGACAGGCTAAATTCGCTTCCTGAAACTATTAATAAGGATCAGCTTCTTTTCGGAATTAATCAAGGCTGTACCTATGATGATCTGCGCATTGAACACATGAAAGAAATAGCAAAAATGGATCTTGACGGTTATGCAATTGGTGGTCTTGCAGTTGGTGAGCCGAAAGAGGTAATGTATAGAATTATAAGCGCTGTTGCTCCTTATGCACCTGAAAATAAGCCGAGATATCTTATGGGCGTGGGAACCCCAGGCAATATAATAGAAGGTGTCAGCAGGGGAGTAGACCTTTTTGACTGTGTTATGCCAAGCAGAAATGCGCGTCACGGCCATTTATTTACCAAAGATGGTATAATCAATATTAATAATTCCAAATATATACTTGATGATAAACCGATAGATTCAAAGTGTGATTGCCCTGTATGCAGAAGATACAGCAGGGGATACATACGTCATCTTATGAAAGCTAATGAAATGCTTGGAATGCGTCTTGCGGTTATGCATAATCTTTATTTTTATAATAATCTTATGAGTGAAATACGTTTTAATATTGAAAACGGCAGTTTCGAAGATTATAAAAATGAATATTGTGTAAAACTTGATACACGTATATAAAAAGTTCTTGCATTTTATATTAATTGTCTATATAATAATCAATGTTAGTAAAATTTGGAGGTTCAAATTAATGTTAGAAACTTTACTTCAGTTACCATCAGGTGCATCAGGTACTTCAGCAACAGGCGGTACCAATTCCTATTCCATGATAATTCTTATGGTTGTTCTTGTGGTAGTTATGTATTTTGTAACAATCCGCCCTCAGAAGAAACGCCAGAAAGAAGAGCAGGAAATGAGAAACTCTCTTGAAATCGGCGATGAGATTATCACTATCGGCGGTATCGTTGGCAGAGTTGTTACAATCAGAGAAGAAGATCTTGTTATCGAAACAGGCGCAGACAGAACTAAAATGAAAATTCAGCGCTGGGCAGTAAATACTAACAAGACTAAGATGGAACAGCACAAAAAAGAAGTTGAGGCTGCAAAGGAAGCTGCTAAGAAAAAGAAAGAGGAAAAGGCTGCTGCAAAGGGCAAAGCTATTAAAGAAAGCAAAGAAGAAAAAGCAGAAACCTCTGAAGAGAAAAAATAAAGAAAAGTTTAATGTAATAAAAATGAACTCCTTTGAATATCCTTTAATGGATAAGCAAAGGAGTTTTTCTTATGAAAAAAATTAAATCTTCACTTGATAATAAACTATTGATTTCATTTATAGTAAAGTCATTATTATTTTCAGCGATGTTTTGTTCAGTTCTGTCAGCGCTGCTTTCATTCGCAATATACAAGCTTGACATAAGTTTTGAATGTGTTGAGTACTTAGCAGCTGCAGTTATAGTGATCAGTGCGGCACTAAACTCATACCTATGTTCTTCATCCTTTAAAAACAGCGGCTTTTTGGTGGGGGTTATATCTTCACTACCACTAATATTGTATTCAATTGTGAACCTAATCTTTAATCATAATACTCTCTGGCTTTTCTTTTTAAAATTTGCGCTTGTAATAATAGTTTCAGGCATTTTGGGTATGTATTCAGTAAAAAAATCTAAAAAGATAAGGGTTAAAAAATGAAAACAAAGGAAATTTTAGAAAACACAGCAATAACTGAGGATAAACTCAAGAAAAAGAAAGAAGACAGAAAGAGTTTTTACGAAATATTCTTTGAAAATAAAACAGCGTTTTATGCCGCTTTATTTTTTGCCGCCGGACTTTTATGCGGTTCGTTAATATATAAAAACTGTGCTACAGACGCACTTGACGAAATAATTATTTCATCAGTTAACGGTGAATTTTTAAACCTTTTTATAAATAATCTGGGGTTTTACTTTTTTGTTTTTGCCTTAACGCTCTTTATGGGGATATGCCTTGTAGGATTTCCGATAATAAATATCGTGCCTCTTTTAATAGGAGTACAGGCGGGACTTAAAATATCATATTATTATATAAATTTCGGAATTAAGGGCTTCGGGTACAGCCTGCTGATGATTGCTCCGTTCGTCTGCTCATTTCTTACTGTAATTGTTTACACCGTTTCTCTTAGTTCTGACTTGAGCAAAAGAATATATAATCTTACTGTGGGCAAAAACGAAAGCAGCGAAAAAATAGAATATAAAAGCTATATGAAAAAGTACCTGCTTTATGCTGTTATGATAGTTTTTGTAGCTCTCATAAACTCTGGTATAACAGCTGCTCTAAGCGGAATAATTTCGATATAAATTTTACTTATTATTATTGCCGTCTTTATTTAAAGGGTTTGCCGCTATAGCTTTTTTTGCGGCGTCTGCAGTTGTATGCGTGTAGATTTCTGTTGTTCCCAAATTTTCGTGACCGAGTACTTCTTTTAAAAGTAATAAGTCCACATTGCCGTATTGATACATAAGTGTTGCGGCGGTGTGCCTGAGTTTGTGAACAGACAGACCACGGTCTCCCAGTCCAGCCTTGTCAAGATTTGTATAAACTATGTGCTGAACGGTTTTTGCGCTTATTCTTTGATTTCTGCTGCTCAAAAACAGTGCTCTGTCTTTTACTCCGTCATTCGGGCGCTTTTTCATGTAATCTGCTATTGCTTTTATGCAAGCATCGTTTAAAAATATTACACGCTCTTTGTTGCCTTTTCCTGTTATTACAAGGCTTCCGTCGTCTTTGATATCGTTATAATTTATAGAAACCAATTCGGAAAGACGCATTCCGCAGTTCAAAAAAAGAGTTATTATTGCAAAATCACGTTCTTTAAATGGGCCGTCAATAACAGAAAGCAGCTTCTGAGCCTCTTCCAGAGTAAGATACTTAGGAAGAGACTTTTTTGTTTTTGGTATGTCAAGATTTTTCATAGGATTGACTTCAAGAAGTCCTAAATTATCCGTTAAATAAATAAAAAAGCGCCTGATTGATATTACACGCCTTGCACGTGTTGACTCGTTGTTTTTTCGCACATTTTTAAGGTAAATTAGGTATGAATAAGCGTCATTAAGAGTTATTTTTCTTATAAAATCAATATCAATAGGGGATATATCCACTTCTTCATCAGGAGAGTTTTTGTCTGCAAGACCTTTATTTTTTGCAAGGTATCTGAAAAAAGTTCTCAGATCAGAAGCGTATTCGATAACTGATAGTTCTGAATGACCTTTAATAGCTTCCAGATAAATAAGATATTGCTGAACAAGATTAGGAAGTTCGGAAAATTCTTCTTTTCTCATATTTTGTTCCTTTCCGTGAAACAGTTTCACAATGTTAAAATTTGATAATCAAGCAGGGAATAGTGAATATTCAGCATTTTATATCAAGTGTAATAGTTTAATATGTGCTTACATAATAGTGTTAATTTTTGACTTTGAATTATAATATGCTTATTGATTTTTATATTGCTGAAAGATTTGACAATTGTTAAATTGGTTATAAGTAAAATGCTCAATCCGTGAACCGTGAATTTACTCTGAGATTTTTTAGAATAATTTATAAGCTACTCATAGGTTACTATAATAGGATTAATTCTAAGCATAATTATATTATGCATAATAGTACAGCATTATAAAAGAAGAATGCTTTAGATAATTTCGTTTGATTAAGTTTGTTTGAATAAATCGTATGAGCATTGTGCAAGTTCAGTAATGATAAACGATTTATATAATATAAGTAGCATATTCCAATATTTTGGATTTAAACTCCCCTGTATTGCACAAAACATTTATTTTGTATAATTGTATCAAGTTTTTTCCGATATGTCAAGACGGAGTATTCGGAGAATATCCCCTGAGATTTGCTCAAAAAGCTTTTTGTTTTCAATGGCTATAATTTCCTCCAAAAGGTCAATACTATCCAAATCACGCCTTACATAGCGGTAATTACAATCTTTTACAGCCTCTTCAAGTCTACAATCCATATTATACAGATACTGAACAAGACTTATAGCCTCTTTTTTTCTCATTACGACACCCCCACCATAGGAATTTTCTTTAAGATAAAAAGAATTAAATAATAAGCTAATTCAGCGAGCAAAAAAGCGGCCAAAAGAATAAAAAGAAACTTTACTGAATTATAAGGAATAAAAAGAAACAAAATATTAGACCCATATTCAATAACCATATTGAGATACTCGGATATACTGTCTATAGCATCAAAACTTGGCAAATTGATGTACTGTCCTAAAAAATCTAAAACAGTCAAAAATATGTTACCCAACCATTCAATTAACATCAGTCTGTTACCTCTCTTCCCTTTAAAATTTCTTCAAATTTTCTATAAGCATACTTAACGAACAAAAAAGTAAACAAAGCTGTTACTATAAGTTGATAAATCTGATAAATTTGCTTTAGAACAGAAATAGAATTGATATAAGAAAGTAAATCAAACTCTTGACGCTCCATTATTAGCGGGTTATCTAAAAATGGCAATCTAATTTCAGGAAAAACAATAACACCGGAAGAACTGCCATTAAGGTTAGAAATAGTATTAATGAGAGAAGTTATAACATCAGCAGACTGAGCTAAAAAACCTAAATGGTCTGATAACCATTGCCCGAATAAATTAAACATTTCAGAAAAATAGCCGTCACGTGGAATAAAAAGAGATTTAAACCATTCCGTAAAATCATCCCAAAGGCCTGTAAAAAAAGCTGATATATTCGAAAACAATTCAGAAAACCAATTTCCGACATCTTCAAACCATTGTTTTAAATTATCACCTAACTGAGAAAACCACTCCCCGACACTTTCAAACCATTGCTTTAAATTATCACCTAACTGAGAAAACCACTCACCAACATCAGCAAATAATGATGAAAGGTTATTTTTGAGGTCAGCAAAGAAATCACTGATTTTATTAGGCAAATCCTGAATGTCTGAAAAAATACCTTTTATATATTCAATTATAGTTTTAAGCAAACCTGTTTCGGCAGCTTCAACAGAAAAAGTAACATTAAAACGAGTACTAGGAGTTGTTGAAGTGGGACTTTTTGTCAAATCCTCACTATAAATTATTAATCGAACATCATCAACATTGTTTAAAACAGTATAAGAAAAAGAGCCACTAGAAGAAGTTAAAGATAATGAAGAAGTTTTATCACCATTTTCGTAAAAAGAACAAGTAGCTGTATTAAACTTAAAACCGCCTAATGTATTTGAATAATTAATAGTAATTACGTCATCAGAAGAAAATGAACCTATAATCGAAAAATCAAATTGACAAGCGTAAATATCAGCAGTTTGAACTAAATGTGCAGAATCACTCCAAGTAATAGAAGAGCCATCATACTTACAAGTGCTCGAGTCGCAAGCAGTTTGGTAACCATTTCCAAAAACATCAGTTCCTGTATAACTAGGAGATAACTCATAATCACTAGCATAAGAATATAACGGAAAAGAAAAAATAAGTAAAAAGCATAGAAAGAACGAAATTATTTTCTTTTTCATAATAACCTCCATAAGAACATAATTTTTATTTTTTCTGCGTGGCAGAAAAAAATAAAAAATTATGTTTTAAAAAACCTTACTAAAGCAGTTGAAATAATAGTAACTATAAGAACAAGAGAAATAGCAAAATACGCAGATTGACTAATCGGAATATCATAACTCAAATCAGGCATAACAACTGAACTTTCAGTGATAGTAGCATTGGTATAGATATCCTCATATACAGGAATATTAACAGTACCGCCTCTAAAAGAAGATTGACTTATACGATTAAACGAATTATCACGATAATTATAACTATCAGTATTAATACTAAGTAGAATAGTGTCACTTGAAAAGCTATAAGTATATCCGTTTGCCGTGATTTCGTCTTTGCTGAAATATACTTGTATCTCAGGAAGATTATTGTCATAATCCCAACCGTCATAAGATACAGAGCGGACAACATAATACGGATAATCAGATCTATATGTAGCGATAAGAGTTTTAACATAAATAAGTTCACTTTCAGATAACATTATAAAAACTTTTCCTTTCCGGTAGCTGCACGAATAACCATTTTAAGACCGAAACCGCAGACAGCTACAATAATTGCATACTTACCGGCAACAGCGAAAAAATCAACTATAATATCAAGCAAACCGGGATCAAAAATGTTCATTGTTTGCAACACCTCCATAAATATTTTCAACGCGTTTTCTTCCCTGCCATTCTTTGTTATAACGTTTCATTTTTGCATAAGTATCATAGACATTGTAATACTCAGGTTGATGAAACCAAAGAAAACGCCCTTTACACTGCGCTTTTATTTTGCCGTTTTCTTCCTGCACCGTCTCACCTAATATCCACTTGTTATACTGTAAGATTTTAAAATAATTCTTGCAGATTATAATATCATGAATTTGTTCTCGGAGAGGTTTTGCCATACGCATAAACACCTGAGAAGTGCCAACTATATGTTTCCTTTGTTTTCTCTGCTGAGAAATCTCAACCATAACCTCAATATCGATATTTTTACTTTCAAGGCTATTAAGTTCAAGATGAATTTCATCTATAAGGAAAATAACACCATAAGCACTGTTATTGACGTTCTTTAGCATATCAAGGCCAGTATATTCAACTGTAATAGGCTTAAAGTCAGGACTTAAAGCGTTAAGTTTAATAGCATCAGTTGTTATTATTCGGTTATCATATTTAGAATGAAGATAAAAATTACCGCTTTCGTGTTGCTTTAGATAAGCGTTAAACGGTCTTCCCTTTATAGCTATATTAGTGACTAAAATACACCGCCTACGATTTTCAAGCAAATGTAACACATACTGAACAGCTGAAAGGGTCTTCCCCTCACCTTGCGCACCGCAGAAAACCATAGTGCCAAAGTTACGTAGAAAAAGAGGGTGCATTTTACGTTCATCATGAAGAAATTTTAAGACCCTAAAACCATGATAAGGATTAATAGAATACTGCAATAATTCACGTTTCATATAAGTACCTCAAATAAAAAGGTGGCGGGGAAAACCCGCCACCGCCGTTTTTTGTTACATAGATACGTTACCTTTAGTAAATGCGTTTTTAAGCATACGAACAAGCTTTCGAGCGCCCCACCAAGCGAGGAAAAGACCAATAACGGCGCCGATACCAGCACCAATAATAGCAACTATATTGCCGATATTAAGAGTACCAGTAGCAGTATCCATTACAGCTTTAGCAGCACTAACAGCTTCAGTAACTCCCCCAGGTTCCGCAGCTCTAGCAGTTATTGTACCCGTTACAACGGTACCAACACAAGCGACAGCACCTGCAAGCTTATTCCACTTGTCAGACATAAACGCTTTAAACTTTTTAAACATCATTTCACCCCCTTTAAGCTATATTAACAAGGCTGAATTTGACCTTATTGTCATATGTTGTAAAATCGGCTGTAACATTGTGATACTGACCGATATATGACTTGAGATTATCTTTATAGTCTCTTATCTTAATAGACAAAAGTTTGCCCTCAGAATATACGAGCAAATGGTGATAAGGTTTTCCCTGATACTCACCCGACTTTATATCACAGATAAGTGCTTTATCAATAATCGTCTTCAATACTCTCACCCCCTACCCTATTAGATTTTGCTTGAGAATTACTATTTTTATTAATAAGCCGTATTATCAGCTTTTTAATATCACGGATAGCGGAAAATCCACCGTAAAAGAATAAAAGAAGAAAAATAACAGATAAAAATTCCATGTTTACACCTCAATAGAATTAAATTTATTTATAAAGTCATCATCAGACTGTGATTGAGAGTTACCCTCTAATTCAAACTCAGAGCAACGCCTTGAAGTAATATAACGATTAAAAAAGATTGTATGAGTACTAACAATATTAAATTTTTGATAATCAGGAGCAGAAATATAAAAATCAATTAACTGAGAATACTCTTTAATGTTATTATCTTGAATATCTTTAATAATAGAGATTTTAAGTTCAGCTTTATCACGTTCAGATAACTCTGACATCTGAACAATATCAAAACCATTTAATAATTCTATTTCATCCTCACAATATTGAAATTTGTCAGGATCGTTTTTATGAATTAAATAATCATAAGCACCTTTAACACAATCCAAAGGCTTTGGAATAGTACTATTAAGTTCATCAACAGTAAGTGCCTTTACTGAATTAAAAGTAGTAGGACCGCTATAACACAAAATAATGTGATAATGAGGTTTTTTTAATTCGCCCTCTTCATTCTTTAAATCAAATTCGTGTAAAGGACTTACAGCAATGGGCATACCTCTAAATTTTAATATCTCTTTCCAATCTTTAGGAGCACTCTCAGGATATAAAATAAACCACCAATAACGATGCTTATTACTAACACTCATAACAATCACCTAAAGATTAGCTTCATAAAAAGCTAAAGGAAAATAAGGGGCATACATAGAACGCTGTGCAGCTCTTTTATTCATTTGAGAACCGGCAAGAACATAATCAACCGGCAATTGATATAATTCAGATAACTTAGCCTCATCAATTCTTAAAGGGTTAGGATTGACAGGTCCTTTAATTATGAAAGTATTAAAATTACCCCATAATAAAGTCTGCTTATAGAATTTTCCACCAAACTCATATTGATAATACGAATAAGAGGGATTTCCAATAAAACGGCGAAGACGTCCACGAGGATTTTCAAGAGCCCAAAATTTTGGTTTACATTTATCAATGATAGACAAACAAGCATTAACTACATCAAGTGCAGCTTTTGTACTTCCGTCATCATCAAATTTTTTCCAATATTGAGATGAAGCATTACAAAAACATGTACAAGGAGGTGCAGCTAAAACACCATAAACATTTTCAGGAGGTTCATAAGTCAATACATCATAATACGGCAAAGTAATCAAGCGTACATCATAGCCAGCTTTTCTATAAGGCTCAGACCAACAACCTGTACCACCACATAAATCAAGTATTATTTTAGACATAAATTCACCTCGTAACTTAATTCAAGTTAAGTATAACTTGTTTTAAGTTAAAAGTCAATAACTTATTTTAAGTTATGATAACATAAACTTGAGGTGATAATATGTACAATAGAATAAGAGAACTAAGAGAAGATGCAGATCTGACACAAAAGCAAGTAGGACAATTATTAAATATGTCACAAACAGGTTACAACCAATATGAAATAGGAAAAAACGATATTCCAACAAGAGTATTAATAATACTTGCAAAATTCTATAACACAAGCGTAGATTACTTACTGAACTTAACTGATGAAAAAAGACCATATAAAAGAAAATAAATTTATGCAAGTTGAACAAATGTTAATTATAATATATAGATTGTGCAATTTTAACAATGTCACAAGTCACTCCATAGGGGGGTAGTCGTAGTATAACCCCCCCCATTAAAACAACAGCGGCCTGACCGGCTCCACTTTTTATTTATAAAACTTGCTGCCTACCCGGCAGCTTCAAACAACTGAATAAAAAGATGTCCCGGTGCAACTTTTACGGCTTAGAAACAGATAAACACTTCCTTGAAATTATTATGCAAATAAAACAAAAAAAGGACATTCCAAACAGGAAAGCCCTTAATAACATTAGAAAATAGCATTTATTTTGTATAATTATAACAATTTCAAAATACCCTGTCAATAGCGGATATATAAAAAAGCAGCCCCTGCTGAGGACTGCTTTTTTGTATAATTAACTTTATTCTGTAATTGCATTGAAAGCTTCTCGTACAGAACGAACAGGTATTATATCAGCTGATAATTTAAGATTTTTTGAAAGACCTTTATAATTATGAAATGGTATAATACATTTATCAAAACCAAGCCGTATAGATTCAGCTATTCTTTGTTCGCAGTTATTTACTGCGCGAATCTCCCCTGCCAAACCTATCTCACCAAACGCAATGATATTGTCTTTAACAACTATATCTTTTAATGATGACACAAGCGCCATTGCAACAGTCAGATCCGCCGCAGGCTCGTCCAATCGTAAACCGCCAATTACATTTATATAAGAGTCCATTGAGTTAAAATAGTAACCGGCTCTTTTTTCAAGAACTGCCAAAATCATTGCCATACGGTTATAATCAAATCCTGTGCTCATACGTCTTGGCGTTCCGAAACCGGTAGCTGTTACAAGGCCTTGAACTTCGGCTAATATAGGTCTTGACCCTTCCATAACGCAAGCTACGCATGTGCCGCTTACATTTTTGGGTCTGCCTGAAAGCATAAGCAATGACGGGTTTTCAACTTCTTGCAATCCGTTTTGCTTCATTTCAAATACGCCTATCTCATTTGTAGAACCAAAACGATTTTTTACACCTCTAAGTATTCTGTAAGAATAATTTCTTTCACCCTCAAAATAAAGAACGGTATCAACAATATGCTCCAGAACTTTTGGGCCTGCAATAGCCCCGTCTTTATTTACATGGCCGACAACGAATATAGGGATTTCGAGGGATTTTGCGAGATGCATAAGAATATTTGTGCATTCACGTACCTGAGTAATTGAACCGGCAGTAGATGATATTTCATCATACACCATGGTTTGTATAGAATCTATTATTACTACATCAGGTTTTTCGGTTTTTATTGTTTCAACTATTATCCCTATATCGGTCTGTGCCAAAATCCCTAAATTTTCGGTAGTTACGCCAAGCCTTCCGGCTCTCAGCTTAATTTGACTTGCCGATTCTTCGCCACTTATGTAAAGAACGTTCTTAGATTTGCCGAGATGTTCACATATTTGGAGCAGTATAGTGGATTTTCCTATTCCCGGATCACCGCTTAGCAGAACAAGGCTTCCGATAACTATTCCGCCGCCGAGTACCCTGTCAAATTCAGATACACCGGTTGAAATTCTGCGCTCTACATCACCGTCAATATCTTTAAGACGCAATACATTGGCGGAATACGAGGCGCTTTTTCTGCCCTTTACTCTATCTGATGACAGGCTTACCTGTTGTTCGTTCATGGTGTTCCATTCACCGCACCCCGGGCACTTTCCGTACCATTTTGCACTTTCGTAACCGCACTCGGAACACACATACAGAGTTTTTGACTTTGCCATTTATTTGCCTTTCCGTAATTAATATCCTTCATTTATGTACTGGGTAATTCCCAAAGTTATCGTGCAGGCAAGTCTTTTTCTGTATGCTGAGGATTCGAGATTTGCTTCCTCCTGAGGATTACTCATAAATCCGCATTCTACCATTACTGACGGAACCTGCGCTTTATATAAAATATAATAACTTTCATCGGATTGCTTGTTGCTGCGTGTGTTATCAGGCTGTATGAACATTTTTGTATTATTCAATATATTGTCTGCAAGCTTTTTGCTGGAATCAACATTTCCCGAGTACCACACCTGCATTCCCCATTCACTTGTATCGCTGAAAAAGTTTTGATGTATTGATACAAGAACTGCGTTATCAACGCTGTTTACATAATCAAGCCTGTTATAAAGGTCTGATCTGGATCTGTCTTCGCCGTTTGGATAGAACTCTTTATCACTGTCTCTAATTAGTTTGCAGTCTACTCCGCATATACTGAGAAAATCATACAGGTTTAGAGCAATTGCAAGATTAATATCTTTTTCAGCTGTTCCGTTAAGAGCTGAAGTACCTGCGTCTACCCCACCGTGCCCGGCATCAATTACAATACATTTTCTTCCTGCTTTTGCATCATAGTTAACAGTTTTTTTATCAGTAAATATGTCATTGATGCAAAGGCAAGAAACAAAAGTGAATACTAAAACAAGCAGAATTATAAGTGATTTTTTCATAATACCACCAATAATTTCTATGCTCAATTATATATTAAATAACATTAACTTTCAATAAATTATTGCAAAAAACGGACTGTAAGGATATAATTTAAGAAATATAATTAATATGGTGATAAATAATGAAAATAGTTAACTTAGACGGTTATACAACAAATCCCGGGGATTTAAGCTGGGATTTTCTTAAAAAATATTCTGATGATGTTACGGTTTATGAAAGAACGTCTCCGGATGAAGTTGTGAAACGGGCAAAAGGCGCAGATATTTTAATAATTAATAAAACAGTATTGAATGCTGATACGCTCAAAGCTCTTCAGCCTGAACTTAAATATATCGGTCTTCAGTCAACAGGCTACAACGTAGTTGATCTCGAAACAGCTACGCAGCTTGGAATAACTGTTTGCAACATTCCTTCATATTCTACAAATGCGGTTGCACAGCAAGTGTTTGCATTTATTCTCCACTTTACAAACAGAGTTGATCTTCATTCTGAATCTGTTCATAATGGAGACTGGACATCCTGCCCTGATTTCTGTTATACACTCTCCCCTCTTGCAGAGCTTGACGGAAAAACTCTCGGAATTATAGGTTTTGGTTCAATAGGCAGACGTGTTGCTGAAATAGCGGAAACATTCGGAATGAAAGTTCTTATAAATTCACGCTCTCGTAAGGATCTCAGCGCGTTTAAATCTGCCGAACAGGTTGAACTCAGTAATTTGCTTTCTTCTTCTGACTATATTACTTGTCACTGCCCGCTGACTGCTGAAACTGAAAATCTTATTAATACAAATACGCTTTCGCAAATGAAGAAAACTGCTGTACTTATAAATACTTCCCGAGGCCCGGTAGTTGATGAAAAAGCTCTTGCAGACGCTCTTAACAGCGGCAGAATTGCAGGCGCTGCGCTTGATGTTTTGAGAACTGAGCCGGCAGATTCCGCAAACCCGCTTTTAACTGCAAAAAACTGCATCATTACACCTCATATTGCATGGGCGGCAAAGGAAACAAGAGCAAGGCTTCTTGCTATTCTTGATAAAAACATAGAGTGCTATTTGGGCGGCAATACACAAAATAAAGTAAATTGATTATTGACAATTTTTAAGTAATAATGTATTATATTTTGTGTTCGCTGGTGTGGCGAAATCGGCAGACGCAAGGGACTTAAAATCCCTCGGTAGCAATACCGTACCGGTTCAAGTCCGGTCACCAGCACCACTAACAGAAAGTCGCTTTTGCGACTTTCTTTTTTTGCAAAATTATAATTTTAAGCACAATTGTTATATTGACTTTGCCATTCTATTTTTGTATAATGTTTTAGAAACACGCCGGCGTGATGGAATTGGCAGACGTGCCGGACTCAAAATCCGGTCCTGGCGACAGGGTGCGGGTTCGACCCCCGCCGCCGGCACCAAAAAAGAGCCTGAGAATTTACTTTCAGGCTCTTTTTTAGCGCGATTTTATAGATGGGAGGAAAGAAATATGTCTGAAAATCCGTTAGGACATGAAAAAATCTCAAAACTTCTTATGAGTTTTGCTTTACCGAGCATAACAGCTACACTTGTAAGCTCGCTCTATAATATTGTTGACCAAGTATTTATCGGGCAAGGTGTAGGCTATCTGGGAAATGCCGCAACAAATGTTTCGTATCCCTTTTCTACTATCTGCCTCGCTATATCACTTCTTATAGGTATCGGCAGCGCCTCCCGCTTTTCTCTTTGTCTTGGCAAGAAAGAATATAAAAAGGCATCATTAATTGTAGGCAACGGCATAATACTGATGACGGTGTCAGGACTTATTTTTGTTATAGTTTGTGAGCTGCTCTTAACACAGCTTCTCAAGATTTTCGGAGCAACTGCTGATGTTATGCCTTATGCACAGCAATATGCCGGAATTACTTTGATAGGTATGCCGTTTTTGATTATAACAAACGGAATGAGCAATCTGATTCGTGCAGACGGAAGCCCGAAATATTCAATGGCTTGTATGGTAACCGGTGCTATAATCAACACAATTCTTGACCCGATATTTATATTTGTGTTTGATCTTGGTGTTTTCGGCGCTGCACTTGCCACAGTTATCGGACAGGTCGTATCGTTCATAATGGCAATCGTATATGTACGTAGATTTAAAACTGTTAAAATTGACAAAGAAAGCTTTAGATTTAAGTTTAAGGATAATTTAAAAACCTTTTATATGGGTACAAGCAGCTGCATAAATCAAGTAGCTATTACTATCGTTCAGATAGTTTTAAACAATTCGCTTGTTCATTACGGTGCTTCATCAGTTTATGGGCAGGAAATTCCTCTTGCCGCATGCGGTATCGTTATGAAAACAAACGCTATTTTACTTTCCATTATTGTAGGAATATCTCAGGGTGTTCAGCCGATAATCGGATATAATTACGGCGCAGAAAAATACGATAGAGTTAAAAAAGCATTTGTTTTGGCAATTAAATGGAACTTTGTTATTTCTGCAATAGGTTTTTGTGCTTTTCAGTTTTTCCCCAAGCAAATTATATCTATATTCGGAAACGGCGATGAATTGTATTTTGAATTTGCAGTTATGTTTATGAGAATATTCCTGTTTATGGTAATAATAAACGGCGTTCAGCTTCTTTCTTCAAACTTCTTTACGGCAATAGGAAAAGCAATGAAAGGTTTGATACTTTCACTTACACGCCAGGTATTATTTTTGATTCCCCTACTCCTTATTCTTCCTATTTGGTTCGGAATTAAAGGTGTTCTTTACGCCGGCCCTGTAGCGGATTTCATTGCTTTTGTAGTTTCTGCTGTTTTGGTAATACAGGAATTCAAAAAAATGAAAGAGATAAATAATTAATCTTTTGATTCTATTTTATCGGTATTTGTTTCATTTTCTCTTGAGAGCAGTTTTTTATATGAGAAATCAATTCCGATAGCTCCCAGAGGTGCAGTTATTATTATAGCAAGCACAGCAACTGAAAGTACTGTTTGACCGCACGAAAGCCCCATGGCAAGAGGTACGGATCCTATAGCTGCCTGCACAGTTGCCTTAGGCATGTATGCTATTATACAGAATAGTCTTTCTTTGGCGGTTAAATTTGTTTTTACAAGGCAAAGAGAAACACCGATGCCTCTGAATATAAGTGAAATAAATATCATGGCAATAGCCGCAATACCTGCTTTCATTGTGTAGCGAATATCAACCGCTGCACCTACCAGTACAAACAGTATTACTTCGGCTGCTATCCAAAGTTTACCCAGTTTTTCAGACAGCCTTTTTGAAACAAAAGCAACGCTTTTAAGTTTCAAAACGCATGCCATGCTCATAACAGCCAGTAAACCTGAAATTGATACAACACCTTCAGCCCATGTTTCAACAGCCATCAGAAGAAATGACACACCAAGTATTATAATAATTTTCACACTGTTTCTGATACAGTGTTTATGTGCAAATGCTGTTTCAAAAAATTTTGAAAGAATAAAACCGGTTAAGGCGCCAAGCAAAATTCCGAGAATTATCGATACGGGAATGTTTATAAAATCAATAATTTGTGCACTGCCGCCCTGAGCCATACTTACAAATGTTGAGAAAAGGACTATGACATATATATCATCACAGGAGGCTCCCGCAAGAAGCATCTGAGGAATACTTTTGTTTGTTCCGTATTTTGATTCAGTCAGCTGTACCATACGAGGCATAACAACTGCGGGAGAAACTGCGCCTATAACAGCGCCCATTACCGCTGCTTCAATTCGTGTAACTCCAAGCAGGTACGGAGCAAATATGAAAAAGGCAAGTATTTCAAAGCTTGCGGGCACAAAAGACATTAGTATTGCAGGTCTTCCCACTTTTTTCAGATCGGTTAAATTTAATGAAAGGCCCGCTTTGAGAAGTATTATTATAAGTGCCATCTGCCTGAGCTCAGAAGAGATCGACAGGATAGTCGGATCAAGCATATCAAGGACATACGGTCCAAGAACTATACCGGTAATCAGCATACCTATTATGCCGGGTAGTTTCAGCTTTTTACATATTGCAGACATTGACAGTCCCACAAGAAAAATATAGGCAAGTGATGTTAACATGTTTGTTCCTCCTGACAATAAAAAAACAGCTTCGCAATAAGCAGAAGCTGTCTGAAAATAAAAAGAGACTCCTGCTGTTAAGCAGAAGTCATCAGCTTAAAAAGCGGTTTCGGCATAGCCGAGGGAGAACTTCATTCCCTTTGCTGTAATTATAAATATGTTTTTGCTCAAAGTCAATATTATATATGCATTTTTCTTACATTTAGGCTCGTTTTGGCTTATTTTTCTTGATTTGATTAGGAATTTAATGTATAATACCTGCATATTGTTCTATTTTTCGGAGGAGTTATATGGAAAACACATCACAAATTCAGATAATGATTACAATGATTGCCTACATGGCTGTTGTAATTATCATCGGTATTGCTTTTGCTAAAAAAGCAAATAAAAACACGGATTCATATTTCCTCGGCGGTCGTTCTCTCGGCCCCTGGGTAACAGCAATGAGCGCTGAAGCGTCAGATATGAGCGGATGGCTTCTTATGGGCCTTCCCGGTGTAGCTTACTGGTGCGGAATTTCAGACGCTGCTTGGACGGCTATAGGTCTTGCAGTCGGTACATATATCAACTGGCTCATTACATCAAAAAGACTTCGCCGTTACAGTGAAAAGGCAGATGCTATCACATTGCCTGAATTCTTTTCCAACCGTTTTCATGAGAAGAGCAAGGTAATAATGACCGTTGCCGCTTTGTTTATACTTATTTTCTTTACAGTATATGCTGCAAGCTGTCTTGTTACCTGTGGTAAGCTGTTCTCAACTTTGTTTGGTTTTGATTATGTTCCCATGATGATAGTAGGCGCTGTGTTTGTGCTTATTTATACTATCATCGGCGGTTTCCTTGCCGAAAGTGCTTCTGACTTTATGCAGTCTATTGTAATGATTATAGCGCTTGCTGTTATTGTAATTGCCGGCACAGCCGCCGCAGGCGGACTTGATGCTGTTGTTGATAATGCAAAATCAATTCCCGGATTTTTTGAGTTCTTCGGCATAGCAACTCCTGTAACTGTTGACGGCGTTCAGCAGTCTGTTAACGGTCAGCCGTTATTCGGCGAAGCAGGTACTTACGGTATTTTAAGCATAGTTTCCTGCCTTGCATGGGGCTTGGGATATTTCGGTATGCCTCAGGTACTCTTAAGATTTATGGCTATTCGTTCAGAAAAGCAACTTAACAGCAGCAGACGAATTGCAACTGTATGGTGTGTTATTTCTCTTATTGTTGCAGTATTTATAGGCGTTATAGGAAGAACACTTTATCCTACAGCACTTACAACATCTGCTGAATCGGAAAATGTATTCATTCTCCTTTCAACAAATCTTCTTCCCCCGATTCTTGCTGGTCTTGCTATGGCAGGTATTCTTGCCGCTACTATCAGTTCTTCTGATTCTTATCTGCTTATTGCCGCTTCAGCATTTTCTAAAAATATCTTCCAGGGTCTTATTCATAAAAAAGCTTCTGATAAACAGGTAATGATTATATCAAGAATTACACTTCTTGTAATCACAGCAATCGCAATTATTATTGCCCTTGATGAAGACAGCGTCATATTCACTATAGTAAGCTTTGCTTGGGCAGGATTTGGCGCTACATTCGGCCCGCTCATGCTTTTCAGTTTATTCTGGAAACGCATAAATAAATGGGGCGCTATCGCAGGAATGATCGGCGGCGGTGTTATGGTGTTCGTTTGGAACCTTGCCATAAGACCTCTCGGCGGTGTATGGGATGTATATGAACTGCTTCCGGCATTCATTTTCTCCTGCATCTGCATAGTGGTTGTTTCACTTCTGACTCCTGCACCCTCAAAAGAGCTTCAGGAAGAATTTGAAGAAGTAAAAAAAGGTGTATAAATTAAAAAAGCTGCCAATAGGCAGCTTTTTTTAATATCGGTTTTAATTTCACCAATAATATTAAGGGTGATAAAAATGAATAATCAGGATACAGTTAAATTACTTCGTGAATGTGACGCCGGGGTTAAAATGGGCTTATCTTCTTTTGATGAAGTAATGAATTATGTTCATTCAGACCGTCTGAGAAGCTGTATAAGCGAGTGCAAGGCAGAACATGAGGAATTTGCTGACGAAATGCAAAACCTTCTTGAAAAGCACTCTGATGACGGTAAAGAGCCAAATCCAATTGCAAAAAGTATGAGCTGGCTTAAAACGAACGTTATGCTCAGTGTAAATGATTCTGATTCCGTAATAGCAGACTTGATGATTGACGGATGCAATATGGGAATTAAAGCATTAAGCAAATATTTGAATGAATACAGCGAAGCAGATAAAACGTCAAAAGACCTTGCCAACAGAATAATAACATCGGAAAAAAGACTTGCTGAAGATGTAAGAGAATTTTTATAAAAATAAAGCGCTGTTTAAATACAGCGCTTTTATGTTATTCTGAAATAATTTTGCTCTTTACTTTTTCATAAATCTCAACGATTTTGAATCTTACTTCATACTTGCTGTCAGAATTTACGAGTTTCTGTTCATCTTCTGAAAGATACTTATTCAGTTCGTCATCAGTTACACTGGAAAGACAAATGGCGGGAAACATTACGCACCACCAATTGTGACCTTTCCCCTGCCCTATTTCAATTTTCAGCGCGTTATATATTCCGCTCGGCAAAGTTATCTCATCGTATTCACGTGTGTTGAAGTATTCCTTGTCAACATACACTTTCACTTCATAATCGCTGCCGTTGTCTTTCAGACACTGCTCCGCAGTCTGCTGAAAAAGCGCAATATTATCTTTACATAATTCAATCGTTTCTTCAAGTGAGTTTGAAGATGCAAAAACGGTTTCGCCTTTTTTCAGTATTTCATCACGCACTTTAAGTTTTAACTGCTGATCCTCAGCGCTGTCTGAGTTTGCAAGTATATGAAGTCTGAATACTTGATCGGAAATATTTTCGCTTGTTTCAATGAACGGTGCAATATATGAAAACACAAACACAAAAACAAGAAATAAAGGTACAAATATTTTAAGTGTTTTATTCATAAAAAAACCTGCCTTTCGCATTGAGTATAGGCAGGTATAAAATTTTTATTCAGTTATTTCCATAATTTTACAGCCTTTTCTGACAGGCGTGCAGATATCAATGTCTTTTGCAATATCCTTTAGTTCATATGCGGCTTTCTCAGCGTCTTCTTTATTTTCAAAAATGCCGAAAACTGTAGGCCCGCTTCCGCTCATGCAAACGCCGAGAGCAGAGTTCCTTTTGAGGATTTCTTTTATATCAATTCGCTTGGGAACCTCTATAAACTGCTCAAAAACATTTTCCATTTTAGAACATATATTTTCAAGACTTCCCGACTGAATTGCACAGAGCATGCCGAATTTATCAGGAGTACGTGTCTTTCCGTATTCGTCAAACTGGCTGTATGCATAACCTGTGTTAACGTCATAATCAGGTTTTGCTAGAACGATATAGCATTTTTTAAGTGCTTTTACTTTGCTCAGCTTATCACCTATTCCCTGAGCAAGAAGTGTTCCGCCAGTAAGGCAAAACGGCAGATCTGCTCCGATTTTCACACCTATTTCGCAAAGTTCTTTATCAGCAAGAGCTGTTTTATAAATTTTATCAAGTGCAAGTATTACCGCTGCGCCGTCGGCGCTTCCGCCTGCAAGACCGGCAGCATGCGGGATTTTTTTCTTGATATCTATTGAAATACCTTTATTCTTCTTTTTTGTATAATTAAAAAAGGCTTCTGCGGCTTTCCAGCATATATTATGCTCGTCAAGCGGTATTCCTTCGGTTTTGCACGTGATTTCAATCTGTTTTGTTTTTGTTTCAGTTACCGTAACTGTATCGTGTGTGCTGACGCTCTGCATAATCATGAAAAGATCATGATATCCGTCTGTTCTTTTCGCAATAATATCAAGCATCAGATTTATTTTTGCATATGCGTTAATTTTAACTTTCATAACGTTGTTCCCTGTTATTTTAATTCTTCTATAAATTCCTTTATTCTTTCAGCTGCTTTTCTGATATTATCTATTGAATAGCAATAAGAAACTCTTATATAACCTTCCCCGCTCTCACCGAAAGCACTTCCGGGTACAACAGCAACTCTTTTTGAAAGTATAAGTTTTTCGCAAAATTCGTCGCTTGTAAGCCCTGTTGACTTGATTGACGGAAATACGTAGAAAGCGCCTTCCGGCTCAAAGCAACTGAGCCCCATTTCATTAAATGTATTAACAGTATAACGGCGGCGCATATCATAGTCATTCTTCATTTTCTCGATATCCGTATCACCGTTTTTAAGAGCATCAACAGCAGCCTGCTGAGAATTAGTAGGAGCACTCATAATCGCAAACTGGTGAAGTTTTGTCATCTGAGCGATTACCGGAGCAGGGCCTAAAGCGTATCCCAGACGCCATCCTGTCATTGAATATGTCTTGGAAAAGCCGTTGATTACAATTGTCCTTTCCTTCATGCCGTTAATTGAAGCTATAGAGCAATGCGATTCCTCGCCGTAAGTAAGTTCGCTGTATATTTCATCTGAAATAACAAAAATATTGTGCTTCTTTATAACCTCGCAGATCTTTTCAAGATCTTCTTTTCTCATCACAGCACCGGTAGGATTGTTGGGATAAGGGAAAATAAGCAATTTTGTTTTGGGAGTCACTGCTTTTTCTATTTCTTCCGCAGTAAGCTTGAACCCGTTTTCTTCTTTTGTAGCTATACTTATGACATTTGCACCGCAGGTTTGAGCAATAGGACGATAACATACGAATGACGGCTCAACAAGAAGAACATCGTCTCCGGGATCTATGAGTGTTCTTATAGCCATATCAATTCCTTCAGAGCCGCCGACTGTTACCAGAACTTCGTTCTTAGGATTATATGAAATATTATATTTTCTTTCATAAAAATCTGCTATTTCTTCTCTGAGTGTAAGCAGACCGGCATTAGCAGTATAACGAGTTGCGCCTTTGTCAAGATAGTCAATTGCTGTGTTTCTTATATGCCACGGCGTTAAAAAATCAGGCTCGCCCACTCCGAGCGATATAACATTATCCATTTCCTCGGCTATTGAAAAGAATTTTCTTATGCCGCTTGGCTTAACATTCTTTATGCTTGAATTCAAAAATTCATCATAATTTATCACAGGGAAATATTCCCCCTGTCATCGCGCGGTTCATCAGTAAGGAACACACCGTTTTCCTTATATTTTTTAAGGATAAAGTGAGTAGCAGTGGAAACAACGCCCTCAAGCGGAGATAACCTTTGAGCAACAAACATAGCTACCTCATGAAAAGATTTGTCTGTAACAAGAACAGTTAAATCAAATGCTCCGCTCATTAGATAAATGGATTCTACCTCTTCAAGGCGAGATATTCTTTCTGCAACATCGTCAAATCCATGTCTGTATTTTGGCTGAATTTTAAGTTCAATCAGTGCAGTAACTGTTTGGTGGTCGGTTTTATCTCTGTCTACAAAAGCTTTGTAGCCTTTAATAACGCCGCTGTCTTCAAGCAGCTTAATCTCATCAGCTACTTCTTTTTCCGTTACTCCAAGCATAACGGCTATATCTTTATTTGAAAGTCTTGCGTTTTCCTCTAAAATTTTAAGCAGTTTTTCTGTCATTTTCTAACCCCGCAGTTATTTTATTTCAATTAATTCCGGCTGTCTGTTGTTATATACGGTAATATGGGTAAAGCCGCATTTAAGAGCAGCGTCCATGCCCTGCTCTATCCCCATTCCTATTTTATCACAATAGTGAGAATCTGATCCTATAGTAAGATATTTGCCGCCAAGTTCCTTAAAGCGTTTTACTATTGAGGCATTAGGTAAAATATCTTTCATCTCATTAAAATATCCCGAAGTGTTGATCTCAAGAGCTTTTTCGTTTTTAACAATAAGCAGTAAAATCTCATCAATAATATCGTTGAATCTTGATAAATCTACTTCAATTTTATGTTTTCCGGTGATATATCTTAACGGATATGTGAGATGAGCAAGCGAATCAAACTGATTCCACTCACAAAGTTTATATATATTCTCAAAATATTTTTGCAGAAGCTCATACACGTTATAATTTTTGTAATCAAGAAAGAAAAAATCCTCCATATTTTCAAGATTGTGTATAGAGCCGAGAACGAAATCATATTTATACTTTTTCAGTATACTTTCCGCAAGCGGCTTATTATAAATAGACTGACCTAACTCTATGCCCTTAAATACTTTTATAGAATCTTTAAAAACGTCAGCGCATTTTGTTGTATCAAAAAATTGGTTGCCGCATAATTTTGAAAAATCACAATCTTTTGAATCTATTTCGCAGTGATCAGTTAACGCAATTCCCTTAAGACCTTTTTCAAAGGCGCTCTCGCACATTAATGTGCAGGAATGATGACCGTCAAATGAATGCTCCGAATGAGTATGCAGATCATAAAAATTTAAGTATTTCATATTCCTGTCCTTTCCGAGTCAAACTATTTTAACACATAATGTGCCAAAATAAAATATTATTATTCTTTTTATTGAAAAAAAATTTACACTTTGCTATAATCTTCTTAATTAATAACAGGAGGTAGGTTTTATGAAAGCGGTAATTACTGTTGTAGGTAAAGACGTAGTAGGAATTCTTGCCGGAGTTTCATCCATCTGCGCAAGCCACAATGTAAATATTACGGAGGTTACTCAGTCTATCCTTGACGATATGTTCTGCATGATCATGATGGCTGATGTCAGCGTCTGCAATATCACATTTTCCGACTTTTCGGATGAGCTTTCCGAATACGGAAAAAACAACGGTTTGTCAATACATGTTATGAATGAGGATATTTTCAATTCAATGCACAGAATATAGGAGCTTAACCTAAAATGATTAACACATCAGATATACTTGAAACAATACATATGATACAAGATGAATGCCTTGATATTCGTACAATAACCATGGGCATTTCCCTTATTGATTGTGCTGATACGGACATAAATAAGTCATGTGATAAGATATATGATAAAATCTGCCGTAAAGCCGAAAAGCTTGTATCTACAGGCGAAGATATTGAAAAGCATTACGGTATTCCGATAATTAATAAAAGAGTTTCCGTAACGCCTATTGCAATAATGGCTGGCGTTAGCGGCGCAGACCCTATCAAATACGCTCTAACCCTTGAAAAAGCGGCACAGACCATAGGAGTAAATTTCATTGGCGGATATTCTGCATTAGTTCAAAAAGGCTTCTCTGCCGGCGACCTTGAGCTTATAGAGTCAATACCTCAGGCGCTTGCACAGACTGAACATATCTGCTCTTCAGTGAATATCGGCAGTACAAAAGCCGGAATTAATATGGACGCTGTTAAGTTGATGGGGCAAAAAGTTAAAGAAGCTGCAGAGCTTACAAAAGATCAGAACTGTATAGGACCAGGCAAACTTGTAGTTTTCTGTAATGCTCCGGAAGACAACCCGTTTATGGCCGGCGCTTTTCACGGAGTATCAGAGCCTGACTGCGTTATCAATGTAGGCGTATCAGGCCCCGGTGTTGTAAGAGCGGCTGTTTCAAAACATCCCGAATATAGCATAAATGAGATTGCCGAGCTTATAAAAAAGACTGCATTTAAAGTTACCCGAATGGGTCAGCTCGTAGGCGCGGAGGCATCAAAAAGACTTGGAGTGCCGTTTGGTATTGTTGATTTATCACTTGCACCTACACCGGCTGTCGGAGATTCTGTTGCCCATATTCTTGAGGAGATTGGACTGGAACAGTGCGGTGCACCCGGAACAACAGCTTGTCTTGCGATGCTTAACGATGCTGTTAAAAAAGGCGGTGTTATGGCTTCATCAAGCGTAGGAGGCCTCTCAGGCGCATTTATACCCGTTTCTGAGGACAGAGGTATGATTGATGCCGCAAGGTCCGGAGCGCTCTCTATCGAGAAGCTGGAGGCTATGACGGCTGTTTGCTCAGTTGGTCTCGATATGATCGTAATACCCGGAGACACAACGGCAGAAGCAATCAGCGGTATTATTGCTGACGAGGCTGCTATCGGTATGGTAAACGGCAAAACTACTGCTGTCAGAGTTATACCGGCTATCGGACGCGAAATGGGTGACGAACTTGAATTCGGCGGCTTGCTCGGTTCGGGCCCTGTTATGAAAGTTAACACTAAGTCACCTGCTAAGTTTATAAACCGCGGAGGAAAAATTCCTGCACCGCTTCATAGCTTAAAGAACTAAATTAAGGGACCGTTTAAACGGTCCCTTTAATTATGTAATTATTACAACAAAAAAGGAGCCCTTGAAAAGGACTCCTTTAATTTTTTACCAAAGGTAATTTGTATCGTTGAATGTAAGCGGCTCGTATGTGCCGTTATTGTATACATAGCAACCGGAAAGCTTGATCGGAACAGCAAATGTTTTGCCGCTGCAAGTGAATATGTAACAATTAGCGTTATTTACTACCTGCTTTTTGCCGGTATACGAAATTGATGAGTTACTTACATCAGAAGAATAACCGATAACTTTGTAGTTATCATGAATTACCTGTCTCAAGTAATTAGTTGCGTCTGCAACGGAATAATCAGGTGTAGTTGTTATTTCATGCGGATTTGAATAAGCTTCATAATCGTATACTCTTTCGCCGGCAGTTGTTGTCTCTTCTGAATCGGTTGGAAGAGAAAGCGGAGTATAAAGCAACCACATGATCAAGAAGTAAATTAACAGCCAAAGAAGAAGTATGAGAACAATAGTTCCGAAAACTTTTCTTGATTTGTTTTCCTGGATAACAAACTCTTCCCTGCTCGGAATTACCAAAGGAACAAACGGAGTGCCTTTCTTTGCACATTTTGCTTCCATCTTGGCATTCTTTTTTTCAATCTTTTTAACATACGAAGCGTATGCCTTGTCAGTTGCCTTTTCAAGTTTAATTTCACGTTTAGACTGAAATTCATCAATCGGCGGGATAACTACCGGAACAAATCCGGGTTTGCTTTCACCCTTAGCATTCTTTTTATTTGCGTCTTTTACAAATTTATTGTATTCCTTTTCATGCTTTTTTTCAGCCTTTACAGCGGCTTTCTGAGCAACTTTTTCAGCCTTAGCAGTTTTCTTGGCTGCCTTTGCCTCTTTCTTTTCAAGCTTTGATTCCTTACTCAAGGCAGTACCCTCCTTACAAAGTCTAAAGGTAGTATAACATTATTAAAATCAAATTTCAACAAAAAAATTAAAATTGGTTATTAAAAATATGAATAATCTGTAAAATATTACGAAAATATTAATAAAACAGTTAATATGTCTTAAAAAAGGGACTCGTTAAAACAGAGCCCCTTTTTTGAAGTCAGGGTTTTGAATTAATTAATGTTATTTACCTGATTTTTTTGATGCCTTTTTATCAGTCTTTTCTGCTTTTTTTCTTAATTTTTCTGCTTTCCTTGCCTCAAGCTCTGCTTCCTGTTCACGGCGCTTTAATGCTGCAAGCTCCTCTTTCTCACGGTCTTCAGCATCTGCGTTAAGCTTAGCATCCTCATAAAGATCAGCAATCTCTTCAAAATGAGCATAATTCTCTTTTTGAAGCAGCAGTTTTCTGGCATCAATATACGGCTTTGCCGCGCGGTTGAACTGTACAAACTCTTCAAGCATTTTCTTTTCATCGGCTCTTGCATGCTTCAATTCAGCGTTAAGGCCCTTGATTTGATCCTGAAGTTTTTTATATTCGTTTTTGTCTTTAGCTTTCTTAGCTTCAGATTTTTGCTTAACAAGCTCAAATATTTTTTCTTCAATAGAGTCTTCCTTGTCAAAAATAGCTGTGAGTTTAGCCATGTCAGGCTCAACAAAAGCTTTGACAGTACCGAAATATTTATCATAAGACTTTCTTGCAGAAATCTTTTTCTTAGCAAGCTGTACAGCGAATTTTCTTATTTCTTTTTCTTCTTCATTTGATTTAGGCATAGATTTTGCCTTTTCGAGTTCTTTGCGAAGGTTTTCAAATGATGAATTTACTATAGCATCCAAACCATCGTCAAAAATATCCTGATATACATCTATTTGATACTTATACAGAGGTGAATCAAATTTATCAAGTTCTTCGCAGACAAACTTAGAGATATCTATTTCTTCATTAAAGGCAAGAGCTTCTTTGTAAGCCTTTTTAGCCAATTTACGCTCTGATTTGTCTTTAATATTTCTGTACATATCTTTATTGGCTGGTTTATATTCTGTCTCTGACATTTTTCTTGCTTCTTCAACCATATCGATAGCTTCTACTATCTGATGGTTATCGAGCGCGTTATTGCCGTAATCTTCAAACAGAGCACGTACTTGGAGAACACGGACAACTGACTTTTGCTTCTTTTCAGAAAAGTCATAGAAGAAGTACGGAACCATATTGAGAAATGCACCGACAGCAGCCATAACTATTAGAACACCCATCATTTTATACAAAAGATCGGGTTCACCTGTCGTTACATCAAGAATATCATACGGACTTTCGTAACCGTTTCCGTCTTTTATTCCGTACATTTCCTGAACTGCCGGAAGAACGCCTGATGTGAAAAGAGTTATAACATTTCCTATAGTGGTTACAGCGGCAAACATTCCGTCAATTCTCTCACCGGATTTGTACTGCTGATAATCCCTTATATCAGCTTGAATTGCAGGAGTGGTAATCTGCTCAAAAGCTCCGACCAGCCAGTTGAAATAAACACAAATAAACAGCCACCAAATGTTATACATGTTAATGCCCATTGCAAGAATACAAAGGACGTTAGCACCGTTAACGAAAAGAAGAACGCGCTTTTTACCCCATTTTCTGATACACAAAGGAGCAAGAAGCATTCCCCATAGTGATGCGTTACCTGTCAGCGTTTGAATTAATGCATACTCTGAACCTGTTGCAGTGTGGCCGTATGTATATGACCATGTAAGTATATTTCCGTAAGCGCCTTCAAGGAAACCGATCCAGCCTGCAAGTGAAATTATCCAGAAATACTTATTCTTAGCAACTTCCTTGAGTGCATCCCAAAATCTGATTTGAATAGTATGTGTTTTTGCCTGAACGATTTTTTCCTGTGTGTTTGCATAAACTATAACCGTTCCCACAATACCGACAGCGGCAAAAATAGGATACGCAATTCTATAAACGGTGATATCGTAAAGATCGTCGTTTGTAAATATTTGCGCAATAAGCGGAAGCACTATGTTTGAAATTGAGGGTGCAAGCGAATAAACTACAGATTTTATAGCAAGAACATCTGTTCTTTCCTGAGTGTTAGGTGAAAGAACATGAATAAGATTTGTATAAGCGTCATTAAAGAAAGAATAGAAAAATGAGAGAAGCAAATTGAAAATCAAAACAACGATACATTTTACAACATAATAGCTTTCTCTACCAAAAATCTGGCCGCTTACCAAAGTCTGTAAACTTTCATAAGGAAAATAAACATACCCAAGAGCAACAAGTATAGTCGGTATTCCGATTGAAATCAGATAAGGCCGATATTTGCCGCCTTTCCCTCTGGTGTTATCTATCATGTTTGCTCTGATTCCCGTTAAAGGAATACCAGCAAGAGTAGAGATTATGTAAATGATATACATATCGTTCGGCCCTATACCTATAGCGCCGCCGACAATCATATTGGTTGTTGAAACTGAAAGCTGAGTTCCGAAAAGAATTATAAAATAACATCCGATACCGCCACCGGCATAGGACACTATTTCTTTAAATGTCATATACTTGCCTTTCGGTGGTTCGTTCCAATAATATCGGACATTATTTACCAACCCTTCGATTTTACCTTTAATACCGGCACTTGTTCCTGCCATTAAATCACCCCTTATCGTCTTTTGCCGTTTTGCTATAATCAATACGGCGCATACTATATGATTTTAACATAAATTTAGAATATAAACAATACATTTTTGCATATTTTTATCAAAATAATTCAAAAAAAGTATTTACTTCCGTAACCGAAATTATTGATAAAACAAAAAAGCTCCGAAGCGTTATGCTTCAGAGCAATGATACAAATTAAAAATCCCCGAAAATATAGACAATGTCTGTTTTCAGGGATTTCTTTTTATGGAGGCACCACCCAGATTTGAACTGGGGCGTAAAGCTTTTGCAGAGCTCTGCCTTACCACTTGGCTATGGTGCCTAATATAATGGGCACTAATTTCTTAGTGCCCGATGGAGCGGATTACGAGACTCGAACTCGCTACCTCCACCTTGGCAAGGTGGCGCT
>OGOJ01000239.1_pt1 | contig 53899 bp, 47 predicted proteins | sample 1552601 | NCBI WGS metagenome assembly OGOJ01 (sample SAMEA2580184, study PRJEB22360) | human gut metagenome | biome: human gut; feature: human-associated habitat; material: faeces | place: Denmark | collected 2008/2010
GCAACTTGTCGAAGCCGCCGGCCTTGATATTACGCCCGAACAAGGGATTTTATAGTTTAATTTGCCGGTAATTTGCTGGAACTTGCCGAAACGAATAAAAAACGGAAATGTATTTCGATAACATATTGGTAATCAATGGTGATTGGAAACAAATTTAATTTGCTGGTAATTTGCTAAAGGAGAAAAAAGATTAGGAAACTAAGAAATGAGCATGGTGTGCTTCAACGCCAGTTGGCTGCATTATTGGAAATAGACACCCCCGATGTTCTGTAAGATTGAACGTGGAGATAGGCGAGCAAAGCGTGAACAGGTTATAAAAATAGCTGAGTACTTCCATCAGAATGAGAAAAAACTGCTTACTTTTGAGTGACGAAGTCAAGAAAAAGGGGGATGCGCCTATTTTCGACACATCCCCGCGTTTATTGTCGTGAGCCGGTGATTGCCGCCTCGGCTTGCGCCAGCTTCTCGGGCGAGCCGATGTCAAACCAGCGGTATGCCGTGTCGGGGATGTAGCCCATTATTTTCAGACGGCGGCACATGTCGACATAGAACGGCGTAATCGAGAATTTATGCGCGTCGGTGTAGCCGGCAAGGGCGTCAAACACCATCGGCGAAATCACATGCACTCCTCCGAAAGCCAGTTGGAGCTGACAGGCAGAGGGTACAAACCCTTCCGGACGCGTCTCGCCGGTGGTGACGTTCTCCCAGCCCTGCAGACGCCGGCTGGAGTCAAACACGAAGTAGCGCGACGTGGTGCGCTCGGCTACAAGCACCGAGGCGTCGGCGGAATGGTGGAGGTGATAGTTGTAGAAGTCGGCAAGATTGAGGTCGGTCATGATGTCGGCGTTATGCACGAGGAAAGGCTCGCCGTCGTCGAGCAGAGGGCGCGCCTTCAGGATGCCTCCGCCGGTGTCGAGCAGCTCGCCGCGCTCGTCGCTCACCTTGATGTTGACCCCGAAGTTGCCGTTGTCGCGCAGAAAGTCGACAATCTGCTGCCCGAAGTGATGGATGTTGACCACAATGTCGGTGAAGCCGTATGAAATCAGATGGCGTATCACGTGCTCGAGCATCGGCCGTCCTGCCACCTCGACAAGTGCCTTCGGGCGGTTGTCGGTCAGCGGGCGCAGACGCGTGCCGAGGCCGGCTGCGAAAATCAGTGCTTTCATCCTCTTATCCTTAGAAAATTTTTGCGTTGAACGTCTGCTCGATGTTCTGCTCGCGGTGCACGAGCTCCACCTTGACGTTGAATTTCTTGTTGATATGCTCTGCCATGTGCTGCGCGCTGTAGACCGAACGGTGCTGTCCGCCGGTGCATCCGAAGCAAACCATCAGATTCGTGAATCCGCGCTCCTTGTAGCGTTTCACCGTGGCGTCGACAAGGGCATAGGCGTGGTCGAGAAACTCGAGTATCTCGCCGTCGTCCTCAAGAAACTTTATCACCTGGTCGTCGAGGCCCGTAAACGGCTTGTAGCGCTCATACTTGCCGGGGTTGTTGACGGCGCGGCAGTCAAACACGTAGCCGCCGCCGTTGCCCGACGGGTCGTTGGGGATGCCTTTCTTGTAGGCGAAACTCATCACGCGCACCGTGAGCGTGTGCTTCTGCAGGTCGTCGGTAAACTGCTTCAGGCCAACAAGCTCTTTGAGCACCTTGCAGAGGTAGGGATACTCCGGATAGGGGTTGGCAAGAAGATGCCGGAGATTAGCGATGGCAAACGGAACGCTCTGGATGAAGTGGGGCTTCTTCTCGAAGTAGCCGCGGAAGCCGTAGGCGCCGAGCACCTGAAGCGTGCGGAACAGCACGAAGTGGCGCAGCTGGGCGTAGAAATAGTCGCGGTCTACGGGAGTGTATTTGCGCAGGGCGTCGATATATTCCTCCAGCAGCTCGCCGCGGAGGCTGTCGGGAAGGTTGGCCTTGGCCTGCCATAGAAACGATGCCACATCGTAGAACACCGGTCCCTTGCGGCCGCCCTGAAAGTCGATAAACCACGGTTCGCCGTCCTTGATCATCACGTTGCGCGACTGGAAGTCGCGATACATGAACGTTGCCGAGGAGCTGCGCAGCAACACGTCGGCAAGGCGTTGGAAGTCGTCTTCGAGAAGGTCTTCCTGAAACTCCATGCCGGTGGCTTTGAGGAAGCAGTATTTGAAATAGTTCAAGTCCCACATTATCGAGCGGGCGTTGAACTCCGACGAAGGGTAGCATTTCGAGAAGTCAAGACCGTCGGCGCCGGCAAACTGAATGTCGGGAAGCTGGCGGATAGTCTTCGACAGTAGGGCTTTCTCCTCCTCGCTGAACACCGTGGTCTTGCGCCCTTTCTCGATGGCGTTGAAAAGCAGCGTGTCGCCAAGGTCCTGCTGCACGTATGCCATTCGGTCGTCGCTGTGGGCATAAACCTCCGGAACGGGCAGATTCTTCGACGCGAAATGCTTCGCCATGTAGAGAAACGCCTCGTTCTCTTCGATGCATGTGCCTATCACGCCTATCATCGTGCGCTCGCCCGTGAGGCGGAAATAGCGGCGGTTGGAGCCCGACGACGGAAGTTCGGTGATTCCGGCTGGCTCTACGCCTGCCACTTGCTTGTATAAATCGCTTAAGACTGTCTTGTTTGTCATAGTTCTCTGTTGTCGATTGAATTCTGTAAAGGTAGTCAAAAAACGGCAGACTATACCAATTTTTTCTCAATGAAATATTTCCACAGGGGAGCCACCATCATCGCCTGCTTGATTTCGTCGTGGTCGAGAAGCCAGCGCACCTCGTCGGCGCTGAGAAGATGCACGCTGATGTCCTCCGACGTCTCAAGATGCTGGCTGCCTACGCGCTCCACGCCTTCTGCCACGTAGCAGTGGGTCCAGTTGGTGGTGGTGCTGGGATTGCCCGAAATCACAGAAATCTTGCGCCATTCGCCGCCGCCGAATCCCGTCTCCTCATAAAGCTCGCGCTTGGCTGCCGTCAGAGGGTCCTCGCCGGGGTCTACGCAGCCTGCCACAAGCTCATAGCGTGTCTGGTCGATGCCGTGGCGGTACTGGCGTATCATCACAAACTCCCCGTCGGCGGTAACCGCGATGATGTTGACCCAGTCGGGATATTCAAGCACATAAAATTCGGGTATCTCGGTGCCGTTGGGCAGACGCACCACATCGCGGCGTGCCGTCAGCCACGGACGACGGAACAGATATTCGCTGCTCACAAGTTCCCATTTCCTTTCGTTAATGTCTGTTTTCAGCATATTGTTGTGTCCTTTTTTATGTCAATGTTTCTTAACGCCACTGTAGATAATCGTGTTCGACTCCAGCATGCGGTCTTCGATATACTGCCGGTGGGGCGAAATCTGCCCCGTCAGGTATTTCTCCATCATCAGTCCGCCGATAGGCACTCCGAAGGTGGCGCCGAAGCCGGCATTCTCCACATAGACGCAGATGGCTATCTTGGGATTGTTCATCGGGGCGAAGCCCATAAACGCCGAGTGGTCGCGTCCGTGGGGGTTCTGCGCCGTGCCCGTCTTGCCACACACCTCGATGTCGCCGAACTGCGCCTGGCGGCACGTGCCGCCCACCACTGCCATGCGCATGCCCTCGGCAATGTCCTGATAGTAGTTTTTGTTGATGTGCGGAGTGTGGCGTGTGGTGTACTGCGCGGGCAGCTTGGTGCCGCTGATGCGTCTCACAACGTGGGGCGTGTAGTACCAGCCGCGGTTGGCTATCGTTGCCGACAGGTTGGCTATCTGAAGCGGGGTGGCGAGTATCTCGCCCTGTCCGATTGCCACCGAGATGACCGTGTTGGCGCTCCAGCGGTTCTCGCCGTACACTTTGTTGTAGAACTTGCTGTTGGGGATGAATCCGCGGCTCTCGCCCGGAAGGTCGACGCCGAGTTTGTAGCCGAAGCCCATTTCCACAAGGTAGTTCTTCCAAATCTCGAACGCCTTGGCGGGGGTGCCGTATTTCGAACGCTTGTCGATCATCGTCTTGAAGCCCCAGCAGAAATATGCGTTGCACGACGTGCGGATGGCGGGCTTCAGCGAGATGGGCGACTCGTGGCCGTGGCAGCCCACTTTCAGACGCCCGTTGATGTAGCCGCGGTGGCAGGGAAACATCGTGCCGAGACCAACCATGCCTTCCTGCAGGAATATCAGTCCCTGGGTGGGCTTAAACTGGGAGCCGGGAGGATAGGCTGCCATTATGGCGCGGTCAAACAGCGGCTTGTAGCGGTTGTTGACAAGCTCGCGGTAGTTCTTGCCGCGGTCGCGCCCGATGAGCAGTGAGGGGTCGTAGCCGGGACTCGACACGAGGGCGAGAATCTCGCCCGTTGCCGGCTCGATGGCAACGATTGCACCTATTTTGCCCTGCATCAGCTTCTCGCCATACTCCTGAAGGTTGTAGTCGATGCTGAGTGTCAGGTCTTTGCCCGACACGGGAGCCACGTCCCTCGCTCCGTTCTCAAAGCGTCCCTGGATGCGTCCGTGGGCATCGCGGATAAGTATTTCCTGCCCCTTCTTGCCACGCAGATACGTCTCGTAGCTCTTCTCGATGCCGAGGTCGCCGGTGTAGTCGCCGGCGCGGTAGTAGGGGTCGTTGTCGATATCGTTCTGGTTCACCTCGCGGATGTTGCCGAGGATGTTGGCGCCGCTGGTGCTGTTGTATTTGCGGAGTGTCTTTTTCTGAATGAAGAATCCGGGGAAGCGGTAGAGCTTCTCCTGAAGACGGCCATAGTCCTCGAGCGACAGATGGCGGATAAGCACCTGCTGGGTAAACGAGGAGTAGCCGGGGTTGCGCCGAGTGTCGCGCATCTCCTCAAACTTCTTGCGAAGCTCGGGAAGCGTGATTTGCAGCGTGCTGCACAGGTCGAGCGAGTCGAGGTCGTGTATCTCCTTGGGGATGACCATGACGTCGTATGCCGGCTGGTTGAACACGATGAGACGCCCCTTGCGGTCGTAGATCATACCGCGCGAGGGATAGATGGTCTTGCGCAGAAAGGCGTTGGAGTCGGCGTTTTTCTTGAATGTCTCGTCGGCCACCTGTAGATTGAACAGGCGCACAATGTAAAGCACCGAAATGACAATTATCAGTCCGGCGATGACAAATCGGCGTTTCTCCAGTTCGTACTCTCTCATTTCTTGGCGTTGACAAGCGCGTCGATGCCGAGCAGAATGACGAATGTCAGTGCGGTGCATCCTACAACGCGGTACAAAGATAGCAGAAAATCATGAAGCGTGAAAGCCTCGATGAAGGTCACAGAAAGACAGTAGACAAACGTCATCGTCAGCAAATACTTGATGTAGGCTCCAGGTCCGAGGGTCTTCGCCGAAGGCACGGGGTCAGCAATCTCGTCGTCGTGGGTCACGTAGAGCTTCACAACCGTCTCGCGGACTGCGCCGAGAATGGTGCATGCAAGGGCATTCATGCCGGCGGTGTCGCCGAAGATGTCGATAATCAGACCGGCAAGGAAGCCGATAATCATCACCCAGTTGCGGTGGAGCGTGAGCGGAAGGCGCACGATGACGTAGATAAACACAAACGGAGTGGCGAAATTGAGGATGCTGATGTTGTTGCACACGAGCACCTGCACGATGGCAAGCAGCACAAACAACGCCAGTGTCTGGAAGATGCTTTTATTCATTGCCGGTTCCTCCTTCCTGTTCAAGTCGCTTCAGCTCGCCTGCCATCTTGCTCTTGATGGCGCGCACGGTGCCGAGGCGGGTGAAGTCGGTGGTGAGACGTATCTTCAAAGAGAAGAAATTATTGTCGGTGGCCTGTTGGTTGCTCTCTATCACGCCGACGATAAGACCCGGCGGAAACACCGCCGAGTAGCCGCTCGTGACGATGGTGTCGCCGCGGTGGAACTTCACGTGCTTCGGCATCTCCTCGAGCGTGGCGTGGTAGGGGTCGGTGCCGTGCCACACCAGACTGCCGAAATAGTCGGTGTTCTTCACCTTGCACGACAGACGCATGTCGGAGTTGAGAAGCGACAGCACGCGCGAGGCATGGTCGCTGACGTTGCTCACGATGCCAACCACTCCGTTCTGGTCAACGACGCCCATCTCGGGGGCGATGCCGTCGAGGCGGCCCTTGTCGATGGTGATGAAATTCTTCGGGTGGGTGACGCTGTTGTTGATCACGTTGGCAAAGTGATATTCGTAGTTTTGTGCCACGGAGTCGGGTAGGGCGATGCCGCTGGGCTGCAGCAGCGTCTTGTATTCGCCGATTTGGCGTTTCAGGTTGATCACCTCCATCTCAAGCGTGGCGTTGCGCTCCTGAAGGTCGGAGTTGATTGAACGCAGGTTGAAGTATGATGTGACCTCACCGGCGCCCTTGTAGACTACGGCCGACGCCCGGTTGGCGGATGTCAGAAACACATGCTGCTGGTATGGGTTCTTCTGAAACAGCATCCAGCAGCTTGCCACGACAAGCAGCACAAACACAATCCACGACGAATGTCGCACAAAAAAACTAATTATATTATTCACAGTCAGTCGGTTGCGGTGAATTCACCAGTTTGCGGTCAATATACCTTGTTTATACATACAAGAAGGCGCAAACAAAATGGTTGACGCCTTCTTGGTGAATTTTTATGCCGATGGGTGAACGCTATCGGATGAGAAACGAGAACTTGTCGCGGTTCTTCAACGCGATGCCTGTGCCCTTCGCCACTGCGTGCAGAGGATCGTCGGCTACAATGAATTTGATGCCGATTTTCTCCGACAGACGCTTGTCGAGACCTCGGAGAAGCGCGCCGCCGCCCGAGATATAGATGCCGTTTCTGACAATGTCGGCATAAAGTTCGGGTGGTGTGCTCTCCAATGCGCTCAGAATAGCTGCCTCGATTTTGAGTATCGATTTCTCGATGCAGTGGGAGATTTCCTGATACGACACCGGCACTTCCATCGGAAGGGCGGTCATCTGGTTCGGACCGTGCACGATGTAGTCTTCCGGCGGGTTGTCCATCTCGGTGAGCGTCGAGCCAACGTTGATTTTTATCAGCTCGGCCATGCGCTCGCCAACCTTCATGCTGTGCGCGCGGCGCATGTGCTCCTGGATGTCTTCGGTAAGCACGTCGCCTGCCACACGGATACTCTTGTTGGTGACGATGCCGCCAAGAGAGATTACCGCAATCTCAGTTGTGCCGCCGCCTATGTCGACAATCATATTGCCTTCAGGTGCCTCGACGTCGAGACCGATACCGAGGGCTGCTGCCATCGGCTCGTAAATCATATAAACGTCGCGGCCGCCGGCATGCTCGCTCGAGTCGCGGACTGCACGGATTTCAACCTCGGTGCTGCCCGAAGGGATACACACCACGATGCGCAGCGACGGAGAGAACCAATGGTGTTTCGAGCTTACCATCTTGATAAGTCCGCGGATCATCAGCTCGGCGGCGTTGAAGTCGGCGATAACGCCGTCGCGCAGCGGGCGGATGGTGCGGATGCCCGGGTGCTCTTTTCCCTGCATCATCTTAGCCTTTTCTCCTACGGCAACAAGCTTGCCTTTGGAGTCGAGAGCCACATACGAAGGCTCGTCGACCACGATCTTGTCATTGTGGATGATGATCGTGTTTGCCGTTCCAAGGTCAACGGCTATTTCTTGTGTCAGTGAGAATATTCCCATTTTGCTGTTATTATTGTCGGTTGTTTTAATGCTTGAAGTGACGGATGCCTGTCATAACCATGGCGATGCCGTTCTTGTTGCAGAAGTCAACGGTCTCGTTGTCGCGGATTGAACCGCCGGGCTGAATCACGGCTGTGATGCCTTCGTTGTGGGCGATTTCAACGCAGTCGGCAAACGGGAAGAAGGCGTCGGATGCCATAACCGCGCCGTGAAGGTCGAAGTTGAACGACTTGGCCTTCTCGATAGCTTGGCGAAGGGCGTCGACACGCGATGTCTGACCGATGCCGCTCGCAAATAGCTGCTTGCCTTTGGCGAGCACGATGGCGTTGCTCTTGCTGTGCTTCACCACCTTGTTGGCGAAGAGCAAATCTTCTGCCTGCTCGGCGGTGATGGCTTTCTCAGTGGCCTGCTTGAGGTCGGCTGTAGTCTCTTTGCGGAGGTCTTTGTCCTGACGGAGCACGCCGTTGAGAATGGAGCGGAACTGCTGTGTCGGAAGCTCGGTAGACTTTTGAAGCAGGATGATGCGGTTCTTCTTCTGCTCGAGAATGGCGAGTGCCTCTTTGGTGTACGACGGTGCGATGCAAACCTCGAAGAAGATTTTGTGCATCTCCTCGGCTGTAGCGGCGTCAATCTCGCGGTTGGCGATGAGCACTCCGCCGAACGCCGACACGGGGTCGCCGGCAAGTGCGTCTTTCCATGCCTCGAGGATGGTTGGACGAGAAGCGATGCCGCAGGCATTGTTGTGCTTCAGGATGGCAAACGTGGTCTCGTCGAAGTCGCCGATAAGGTTCACGGCAGCGTCGATGTCGAGAAGGTTGTTGTAGGAAATCTCCTTGCCGTGAAGCTGCTCAAACATCTTGTCGAAGTCGCCGAAGAACTTGCCCGCCTGATGTGGATTCTCGCCGTAGCGCAGATGGCGCGAGCCGTTGATGGCAACGCGGAAGTCGCTGTCGCTCTCGGCGTCGAAATAGTTGAAGATGGCGCTGTCGTATGCGCTCGAAACGCCGAAGGCCTCCTTCGCGAAGAAGCGGCGGTCGGCGAGCGAGGTCACTGCGTCGCCGTTCTGCTTCAGAATCTCGCAGAGCGGCGCGTACTGATGCTTCGACGCCACGATCACCACGTCGTTGTAGTTCTTGGCGGCGGCGCGGATAAGCGAGATGCCGCCTATGTCGATTTTCTCTATGATGTCGGCTTCTGACGCTCCAGATGCCACTGTCTCTTCAAAAGGATAGAGGTCGACAATCACAAGGTCGATCTCCGGTATTTCGTATTGCTTGATTTGCTCTTGGTCGCCGGCGTTGTCGCGGCGGTTGAGAATGCCGCCAAACACCTTGGGGTGGAGTGTCTTGACGCGTCCGCCGAGAATCGAAGGGTAGCCGGTAAGGTCTTCAACCGCTTCGCATTCGTATCCCAGACCGTCGATAAATGATTTTGTCCCTCCCGTGGAAAGAAATTTCACTCCGTGATTGTGTAACAAACTTAAAAGTTCATCCAACCCGTCTTTGTGGAATACGGAGACGAGAGCCGTTTTAATTCTCTTGTTGTCAGCCATTAATGTTTTGTCAATATAATTAAACAAACCTGTCGAACGCCTTCCTGACATTCGATTTGCAAAGATACGCAAATCAATCAACATACACTCCTAAAAATCAACATTATTTTCCCAAAAAAATGTTTTTCAGCATATTTTTGATGATTGGTTGGGGTGTGTGCTTTTTCGTATGCTCGGATTTCCGGCAGGTAATAAAGTCGACAATCTTCTTGCGGATTTACTGCTTGATTATCCAATCCGTAAAGTTGGCATCGCCTTTTACGCAGAAATTGATGCCGACTTTGACGATTTGTTTAAGCGAATTTTTATATGCGTCGGCATAGCCTTTCAAGTCGATTTGGCGAAGGGCATCATCTGCCGAGCCGTTGAATTTTATCTCCATCACATATATGCGGCTTTCGGTTTCGAGTGCGACGTCAATCCGCCCTTTGTGAGTGCGCACTTCTACCTGCATTCGGTAATTTGTCAGAATCGTGAATATTACATACAGCATCTGTTGGTAATGACCCTCGTATGCCGTGTTGTCGCAATACGGCACTGTCGACAGAAAGTCGCGCAGCAGCCGCAGCGCGCCATCCATATTGCCTTTGTTTATAAGAGCCGACATTTTGGCTATTTGCGTGTTGCCGTTTTGCGTGTCTTTCCCGAAATAATAGGGAAGAAGCGACTGATACAGGCTGGAGCGTATCTCCTTGTTGGGTATCTCAAGATGATAGACTTTGTCGTCGGTGTTGTAGCTTTTGATTGTCAGGTAGCCTCTTTGATAGAGCAATGGGGTGAGCGAGTCCATAGTTTCTGTCGGCGCGTCGAATCCTGAGCGTATAGCGTCCACTCCGTTCCCTATGTCTGATGGCTGCACATCAAATTTACGCATCATCTCGATTAGATATGTCGGGGTTCCGGATGAGAACCAATACGTGTCAAACGTCCTGTCGGCAAAACAGTTGAGCAGACTGTAGGGGTTGTAGATGTCGGCCGACGGCCATGAGAAGTGATAGCCATCGTAATAATCTTTCAGATTGGCAATGGTGCGCTCTGCAGTTTGTGCCTGACTTGATGCCAGTTTACTGACATCGTCAATTAGTTGGGTGGTCAGCTCATTGCTCGTAATGCCGCAGATTCCGTCGTAGGCGGAATCCATGCTGATGTCTTTTATGTTGTTTAGTTCACTGAAAATGCTCAGTTGGGAGAATTTCGTGATTCCTGTGATTAATACAAACCGCAGGTAAGGGTCGCAATCCTTCAATGGACTGTAGAAATTGCGCATCACATTGCGAAGCTCTGGCAGCTGCTCCTCCTCGTGGACCACGTCGAGCAAGGGCGCGTCGTACTCATCGATGAGAACCACGACCTTTCTGCCGTATTTCTCATAACATTTGTGAATCAAGTCGGAAAGTCGGTCGTTGGGGTCTTCTGATTCTTTTGTGAAGCCGAATTTCTGCTCGGTTCTTCGGAGCATATTGTCAAGATAGCGCTCAAGCTGGTTTTTGTCGGCATGTTTGGCAGAAGCCATGCTGAAGAGAAGCACAGGATATTCTGCCCATTCAGTTTCAAGACGTTCAATGGCCAAACCTTTAAAAAGTTGGCGTTTGCCTTCGAAATAACTTTTCATTGTGGACAAAAGCAATGACTTGCCAAACCTGCGCGGACGGCTGAGAAAAAAAGAACTGCCGCTGGTGTTTGCCAATTGGTGCACATATTCAGTCTTGTCTACGTAGACAAAACCGCCTTCTATGATTTTTTCAAAAGTTTGTATGCCTATGGGATAGAGTCTTGTTGCCATGCCGTTGTTTGTTTTGTCTCAATCACAAAGGTAACATTTATTTTTTTTGAATAGTCAAAAAAGAAAGGTAAATCAGCTTGTGTTCTGATAAATTTCACTAAATTCGTGGCAAAATAATTGGAAATATGGATTTGTTTGAATCGGAAATAAACTGGCTGAGGGAGGAACTCAACAAGCACAACTACAACTACTACGTGCTTAATAAGCCTACTGTCAGCGACAAAGAATATGACGACATGATGCGCCGCCTGCAGGATCTGGAGGCGGAGCATAAGGAGCTTTTCGACCCGCTGTCGCCGTCGCAACGCGTGGGAAGCGACCTGACGCCAGGCTTCAAGCAGGTAGCGCACGAGAGGCCGATGCTGTCGCTCTCAAACACTTACTCAATCGAGGAGGTTGAAGACTTCCTGCGGCGCGCAAAGCAGCAGCTGGGCGGTGGCTCGCTCGAGATTGTAGGGGAGATGAAGTTTGACGGTACGTCGATTTCAATAACGTATGAGCACGGCCGGCTGGTGCGTGCCGTGACGCGAGGCGACGGCGTGCATGGCGACGACGTGACGGTCAATGTGAAGACGATACGGAGCGTGCCGCTGACGCTTGCCGGCGGCGGTTGGCCCGACAAGTTTGAGGTGAGGGGCGAGATTGTGATGCCGTGGAAATCGTTTGACGCGCTCAACAAGGAGAGGGCTTTCAACGAGGAGCCGCTGCTCGCAAATCCGCGCAACGCTGCCGCGGGTACGCTGAAGACGCTTAACCCGGCGGAGGTGGCGCGCCGAGGTCTGGACGCTTATTTCTATTTCCTGCTGGGCGACAACCTGCCATACACCACCCACTATGAGTCGCTTCAGGCTTTGAGAAAGTGGGGATTCAAGGTGTCGGACGCTACGGAACTGCTGCGCGACGTCACCGAGGCGAAACGGTTTATCGACCATTGGGCGGAGGCGCGCAAGCAGCTCGAGGTGGCTACCGACGGGCTGGTGTTCAAGGTCAACAACCTTCAGCAGCAGCGTTTGCTCGGAAGCACGGCGAAGTCGCCGAGGTGGGCCATCGCCTATAAATTCCAGGCGGAGAGGGAGCTGACTCGGCTTAAGTCGGTGTCGTTCGAAACCGGACGCCTCGGCACGATAACGCCTGTCGCCAACCTTGAGCCGGTGCTGCTGTCAGGCACAATCGTGAAGCGCGCCTCGCTCCACAACGAGGACATCATACGCCAGCTCGACATCCACGACGGCGACTACGTATATGTGGAGAAGGGCGGCGAAATCATACCGAAAATCGTGGGGGTCGAACTCTCGCGACGCCAACCCGGAAGCCTGCCGCTGCAGTTCGTGAAGAATTGCCCGGTCTGCGGCACGCCGCTGGTGCGCAACGAGGGCGAGGCGGCATGGGTGTGTCCGAACCGCGACGGATGCCGTCCACAGATCACGGGGCGCATAGAGCATTTCGTGGGACGGCGGATGATGAACATCGACGGAATTGGAGAGGAAACTGCCGAACAGCTGTTTGCGGTGGGACTGGTGAAGAATGTGGCTGACATCTACGACCTTACCGACGACAAACTGACAATCGTGGGGCGTTGCGGCGAGCTCACGGCGCGGCGCATACTCCGCGGCATCGAGGCGTCGAAGCAAGTGCCGTTCGAACGGGTGGTGTTTGCGCTCTCGATTCCGAATGTGGGCGAGACAATGGCTAAGAAACTGGCGTTCGCTTTCGGCTCTATCGACGCGCTGATGCTCGCCACGGTCGACGACCTTGTGGCTATCGACGACGTGGGGCAGGTGATTGCCGAGAGCGTGGTGGCTTTCTTCAAGAACCCGCAGAATGCCGCAATCGTGGAGCGTCTGCGCGCTGCCGGGCTGCAGATGGGCGTGGCGAAGGAGGCGATGGAGAAAACCGACAAGCTCGCCGGAAAGACAATTGTGATAAGCGGTGTGTTCGAGCATCACTCGCGCGACGAGTACAAGGCGATGATTGAGCGCAACGGGGGCAAAAACTCCGGCTCGATTTCAAAGAAGACCGACTTCGTGTTTGCCGGCGCGAATATGGGTCCGGCGAAGCTGGAGAAAGCGCGCTCGCTCGGCATTCCGATTATCGGCGAGGATGAATTTTTAAAGATGATAGAATAAGAATATGATGCTTGGCGATACAAACAATCGTTTCTCTGCCTCGAGGGCTGTAGTGGTGCTCGCTTCTGGTCTGCTGGTCGGACTGTTTCTGGTGGCATTGCTGTCGCAGATGCTCGCTCGCATCGACGCGCTCGACGCGCTGACGCAGATGCGGCTTGCCACAACGTTGCAGAATCTGATTATGTTCATGCTCCCCGCCGTGGCGGTGGGCACTCTCTGCGGTGGCGGAACCCCGCTGCGCTTCCTGCGGCTCGACAAGGCGCCGTCGGCAATGGCGGTGGCAGGCATTGTGCTGATTTCGTTGGCGATGACGCCGGCGATGAACTGGCTTGTGGCGTGGAACGCGTCGCTGTCGCTGCCCGAGGCGATGAAGCCGGTGGAGCAATGGATGCGCGCGCAGGAGAACGCCGCGCAGGAGGCCACCGACACGCTGCTCAGCGGCTCGTCGGTGTGGGATTTTATTGCTTCGGTGGTGTGCGTCGGACTGCTGACCGGACTTGGCGAGGAGATGTTTTTCCGAGGCGCGCTGCAGCGCATCTGCTGCGACGGCATGCGGCGCCGACACTTGGCGGTGTGGACTGCCGCTTTCGTGTTCAGCACGCTCCACTTCCAGTTTTTCGGCTTTGTGCCACGTCTTGTGCTGGGTGCCTTCTTCGGCTACGCCTATCTGTGGAGCGGTTCGCTGTGGGTGCCTGTCATAGGCCATGCGCTCAACAATTCAGCTGTCGTGGCGTTTATGTGGATGGGCAACAACTCAATCGACGCAGCCGCAATGGACGAGGCTGGAAGCCAGTCGGCAGTTGTGGCTATTGTCAGTGCGGCGGTCACCGTAGCGATGATGGTTGCTTACAAAAAAATATTGGCGAATGGAAAAAAGACGCATTGAGAACCATCCGTTCGAACCGTTTATGCCCGGCAACGCCAAAGTGCTGATGCTCGGATCGTTCCCGCCGCCCGAACGACGGTGGTCTATGCGCTTCTATTACCCAAACCGCACCAACGACATGTGGCGCATAATGGGCATAGTGTTTTTCGGCGACAAGAACCATTTTGTGCGTCCCGGGGGCTACGACGAGCAGGCGATACGCCGTTTCGCCGCCGAGAGGGGAATCGCGATGTTTGACGCGGCGGTGCGTGTGGTGCGTCAGAAAGACAACGCTTCCGACAAATTCCTTGAAGTGGTGGAGCCAATCGACCTTGACGGGTTTCTCGACCGTCTGCCTGACTGCCGCACGGTGGTGACGGCTGGCGAGAAGTCGTCGGCGATAATAGCCGCAATCAACGGCACAGCGGTGCCGAAGACGGGCGAATATGTTGAATTCACGCATCGTGGCAACCTCTGCCGGCACTACCGCATGGTGTCGTCGTCGCGCGCTTATCCGCTCGCCGTGGAGAAAAAAGCGGAGAAATATGCCGAAATGTTCCGCGAGATAGGAGTGGAATGAAATTAGAGTATTAATTTTGCGGAATAATTAACAGAAAATATTGATTTATGGTTGTAGAAATATACAATTGGTTTGTAGCGATGATAAGCGACCCGTTTACGGCTTATCTGCTCATTGTGGCGCTTATGGCGGTTGAAAGCTCGTTTATCCCTTTTCCTTCTGAAATCGTTGTGCCTCCGGCTGCCTACTTCGCCGTGGCGCAAGGGCATATAAACATCTACGTGGTTGTGGCGTTGGCAACGATGGGCGCGCTCATCGGCGCGTTGGTCAACTACTATCTGGCGGTGTGGCTCGGAAGGCCAATTGTCTACCGGTTCGCAAACAGCCGTTTCGGCCACATCTGCCTGATCGACGAGGCTAAAGTGGCGAATGCCGAAGCCTATTTCGACAAGCACGGGGCGGTGTCGACGTTCGTTGGACGACTGATTCCTGCTGTGCGCCAGCTCATCTCGATTCCTGCCGGTCTGGCGGGGATGAACATCGGAAAATTCGTTGTGTTCACAGCCCTCGGAGCGGGGGCGTGGAACGCGGTGCTTGCAGCTCTCGGAGCATGGCTCTCTACGTTTGTTGCGCCTGCCGACCTGCTGGCGCAGATTGAGCACTACAATTCCTATCTCTCATACGGCGGCTATGCGCTGCTTGCGGTAATCGTTGTGTTTATTGCCCATAACTTGTTGAAAAAGAAAAAATAGAAACAGATATGATAGTATCACCATCACTGCTCTCTGCCGACTTCTGCAACTTGCAGAAAGACGTGGAGATGATCAACCGAAGCGAGGCGGAATTGCTCCACCTCGATATTATGGACGGCGTTTTCGTGCCCAACATCTCTTTCGGATTCCCTGTGTTGAAAAACCTCAAAAACATCTGCGACAAGCCGCTCGACGTGCATCTGATGATTGTGGAGCCGCAGAAGTTTATCAAGGAAGTGAAGGACCTCGGCGCAACCTATATGAACGTGCATCTCGAGGCTTGCACGCATCTGTCGCGCGTGGTGCAGCAGATAAAGGAGGCTGGAATGAAAGCCGGTGTGACCATCAATCCTGCCACTCCGGTGTCGATGCTCGCCGACATTATCGACGACATCGACCTGGCTCTGATCATGTCGGTTAACCCTGGCTTCGGAGGCCAGAAATTCATCCAGAACTCGGTGAAGAAAGTGCACGAGCTGCGCGACCTGATTTCGCTGCGCGGCTCAAAGGCGCTGATTGAGGTCGACGGCGGGGTGAACGAGGAAACCGGACGGCTGCTGAAAGACGCCGGCGCCGACATCCTCGTGGCGGGCAACTACGTCTTCGGCGCGGAAAATCCGCTCGAGCGAATATCAAAGCTGAAAAACCTGTAGGAAAATGCGGCGGTAATGCCGGCATCATAAAAAAAACGGGGCGGCGCTGTAATCTGTTTTACAGCGCCGCCCCGATGTCTATAGGGTGGTTCCCATGCTATTTGCTCTGCATGGGAGTGAAATCAAAAGCAGTTACGTCAACCAGACCTTTGTCGGTCAGTTTAAGCTCGGGTATCACAGGTAGAGCCATAAACGACATTGTGATGAACGGCGACCGGAATGTGCAGCCAAGTGCGTGCGATTTGACAATAAGCGACATGTAATCATTGGCAATATCTTCTCCCGGCTTGTCCGACATCAGTCCAGCAATCGGCAGTGGCATCAAATCCGTATTCTTGCCGTTGACAACTACCACACCGCCCTTTGCTTCGATCAGCGCGTTTATCGCGGCTACAATCGATTCGTCTGACGCTCCGATGGCTACAATGTTGTGGCTGTCGTGTGCGATGGTCGCTCCGATGGCGCCTTTGCCTATGTTGAAGCCTTCGATGAATGCCGCCTGAGGTCTGCCGTTGCCATAGCGGTTGTAGACAACGATTTTCTGTATCTTGGGTGAGGAAAGCTCAGCAACGGGGACTATTTTTGTCTTTGTGAGCAGTTCGCCGTCGAACGCTTCGATTACCTTGACTTTCTCAAACCCGGTCAGGTCGACTGCGATGTCGGATTCGGTGATTTTTGCTGCTTTGAAATTGTTGGGTGTCGCGGCTGGAGCGCTGATGCCTGTGGCAAGAGCTGCATTGTCGACGCCAAGCGTGCGGTCGTAAACCTTTCGGCCGTCGATGTAGGTGGCCACAACGTTAAGTGCTTCAAGATTGTCAACGGCGATGAAGTCGGCATTGTCGCCTTTGCGCATCAGACCGCAGTCAATACCATAATGCTTCACGGGATTCACGCATGCCGCTGTCAGCAGATTCCACACAGGGATGCCTTTCGCCAACCCTTGACGCACCATTCCGTCGATGTGCCCGGCAATCAGGTCGTCGGGATGCTTGTCGTCAGAGCAGAGCATCACCTTTTCAGGTGCATACGCAATCACTTGTGTAAGCGCGTCGAAGTTGCGGGCTGAACTGCCTTCCCTGACTATAACCATCATTCCCTTGTCCACTCTCTCGCGCGCCTCCTCGAGGGTGGAGCATTCGTGGTCGGTGGAAATGCCTGCGGCGATATACTTGTCGAGGTTCGCTCCTGTCAGACCCGGGGCATGCCCGTCGATGGGCTTGTTGTGTTTCCGTGCGGCGGCGAGTTTCGCCATCACCTCGGCGTTTTCGTATATGACACCGGGGTAATTCATCATCTCAGCAAGAAAATGAATGTCGGGATTCTGAATCAGACGCTCGGTCGCTACCGCGTCGATCACGGCGCCTGCCGTTTCAAGATGCGACGACGGGACGCACGAGGGCAGCCCGAAGTGGAATTTCAGACGGCTTGAGGCTGCATTGTCGATCATGAAGTTGATTCCTGTCTCTCCAAGCACGTTGGTGATTTCGTGAGGGTCGGCCACAACGCCAACTGTGCCGTGAGCCACGGCGAGGCGTGCGAAATTCTCTGGGGTGAGCATTGAACTCTCAATGTGGATGTGTCCGTCGATGAAGCCGGGCAGATAGTACGGCGCGGAAGCGTCGACATCGGAAAGGCGCACAATGTCGGTTATCTTTCCGTCGGCTATCTTGATTTCTCCGGGGTAGACGGTTTGATGCTCGATGTCGACGATGTGGCCTTGCAATGAAGACTCCACAGCATTGCTTTCATGCGCCGACAGGCAGCTCGCTGCCATCAGCAGGCACAATGCGGAGAGAATGAGAGAGATGTTGTTCTTTCTCTTGGTCCTGAAAATGTTTGTAAATTTTCTCATTTGTTGTGACGTTGTTTTTGTTAGGTCATACGTATTTTTCACAAAACGCGGATTGAACATAATGTGATAAGTTGCAACCACGTGAGTCAGTTATAAGCAAATTTACAAACAGTTGTCGATATTGGCAAAAAAATGGCGCTTTTTTTGCCAATATGGGTGTTGTTCAGTTGGATTTCAATCGTTGTCGTCGGAGGACTGGTTGCGTTCAGCAGTGACGGTGTGGCGCGCCAGATAGTCGGAAAACGCCTTCTTGTAGGTGTCGGAAATCGGTATATACTTCTTGCCGAACACGATGCGGTTGCGCTCGATGACGTTGATTTTCGACATCTGCACGATAAACGAGCGGTGCACGCGGATGAAGCGGTCGGCAGGCAGATGCTGCTCGATGGTCTTCATGTTCATCAGCGACAGGATGCAGGTGGGGGAGTCCTCGGTGTAGATTTTCACGTAGTCTTTGAGTCCCTCGATGTAGAGAATCTTAGACACGTCAATCTGTATGAGCTTGTATTCGCTCTTGACGATGATGTGCTGGCTGTCGGCAACGGGCTGTGGCTGCGACGCGGCTTCCGCTCGGGCTTTCAGCTCCGCCCACTGCAGCGCGCGGTTGGCGGCGGTGAGAAACTCCGGATAGCTTACGGGCTTCAGCAGATAGTCGATGGCGTTGTTGCGGAATCCGTCGAGAGCATATTTCTCGAAGGCGGTGACAAAGATGATGCGGCATTCCGGAGGAATGATTTTCGCAAACTCTATGCCGTTGAGCTCCGGCATTTGAATGTCGAGAAAAAGCAGGTCTACCTTCTTCTCCAGTACGCATTTTATTGCCTCCGAGGCGGATGCGAACGATGCCTCAAGCGACAGAAACGGTGTCTTTTCAACAAACGAGCATATCAGCCCGCGCGCGAGCGGTTCGTCGTCGACGACGCAGCATTTCAAAGTAATGTCCATAGGCGTTTGTCTATTAGTCTTTTGTTGCGTTAAGTGTTATCGATAGCTCTGCCACGTAGCAGTCGCCGATGGCGGTGGCGCTGTAGTCGTGGCATTCGGGGTAGAGCAGCTCCAGTTGGCGCTGCAGGTTGGCAAGTCCGATGCCCGAGCCGCTTTTGTCTGAATCTTGCTTCGGAAACAGGCTGTTTTCAACGTGGCAGCAGATGCGGTTGCCGTCAAGCGTGATGCGGATGTCGATAAACGACTCCGAGCCGGCGCTCACTCCGTGCTTGAAGGCGTTTTCCACCAGTGAGATGAACATCATCGGGGCGATTTCCAAGCCGTTTGTGCCGCCGTCGGGGATGCTTACCGTCAGGCGGGTGTTGTCGCTGAGACGCAACGCCATCAGGTTGATGTAGCTTCTGATGAACTGCAGCTCCTTGTCGAGCGTCACCTGCGTGCCGTCGCTTTCGTAGAGCGTGTAGCGCAGCAGTTTGCTCAGCTGGTGTATGGCGTTCTGCGCCTTCTCCGTGTCAAACGCCGTCAGCGCATAGATGTTGTTGAGCGTGTTGAACAGAAAATGGGGGTTGAGCTGGTTTTTGAGGTTGCGCAGCTCCATGTCCTTGCGCTCGGTGATTATCCGCTCGTTGAGCTTCTCTATTCTTGTCCAGCGCAAGCCCATCTTCAACGCCACGCTCAAGCCGATGGTGAGAATAAGCATCACGTAGTCGCGCGTCATCATGCTGACGATAAACAGCCCTCCGCCGTGGTGTCCGCGACGGTGTGGCGGGGGCGGAACTCCCCGCAGCTTGTCAATGACTATGTGGGAGTAGCTGCTCGCCACAACCATCAGCGCCGCAAACAGCGCCGCCACGACAAGGTAGAGCCACGTGCGCTTTTTGAACAGCAGCCGGTCGATGAGGATGAAGTAGTTGACGTAGAATGTGATGATGTACATCACCGTGTGGATGTAGATGTCGAAACGGCGCGGCCCGAATTTAGCCCGTTGCCCCATGGCGGCGGTGAAAATCACCTCCGGAAGGATAAACACGATGGTCAGCACGATGACGTGTGTCATCAGGCCGAGCATCGTGCTGCGCTTTGTGGTGGGTATGCTATTCATATCTCAATGCTTCTATAGGGTCAAGATTCGCCGCCTTGCGCGCTGGATACCACCCGAAAAACACTCCGGTGACCGTGCACACAAGGAATGACAAAACTACAGAATAAATTTGAATTGTCACAGGCCAGTTCAATAAAAATTTCACCGACAGCGACGCTGCCGCGCCAAGCACCACGCCAATGACGCCTCCGGCTACGCTGATGATTATCGACTCGATGAAAAACTGCGTCATGATGTCGCGTCCGCACGCGCCGATGCTCATGCGCAGGCCAATCTCGCGCGTGCGCTCGGTCACCGACACGAGCATGATGTTCATAATGCCGATGCCGCCCACGAGAAGCGAGATGCCTGCCACGCAGGCGAGCAGCAGCGTCATCATGTCGCCGGTGGAGTTGAGCATCTCGCTCAATTCCTGCTGTGAGCGGATGTCGTAGTCCTCTTCGTCCTCGCTCTTGATTTTGTGGTTGCGGTTGAGAATTTTCTCTATCTCGTCGGTAGCCTGGTCGGTGGCTGCCTCGGTAAGGGCGGAGGCAAAGATGCCTTGTATGTAGTCGATGGCGAGGATGCGCTTCATCACGGTGGTGTAGGGCGCAAGCACAATGTCGTCCTGGTTCTGACCCATGCTGTTGTAGCCTTTCGACTCCAGCACACCGATGATTGTCAGCGGTATGGAGTTGAACCTGATTACACGGCCCATGGGGTTGCCTCCGTTGGGAAACAGCTTGTCGACCACCGTCTTGCCCACTACGCACACCTTGGAGGCGCGCTTGATGTCGAGGTCGGAAAACGCCATACCGTCCTTCACCTTCAGCTTGCGGATTTCAAGATAGTCGGCATTGACGCCCTCCACCTTCGACGGGTAGTTGTTGGCGCCGCAGATAAACTGTCCCTGGCTGCTTACCATCGGCGACACCGCGGCAACGAATTTTGCCTCGTCGCGGATGTTCTCGAAGTCGACGGGCTTCATCGACTGCATGTCGTCGCTGCTCTGCTGCACGCCGCCGCGCTCCATGTTGCCGGGAAAAATCATTATCATGTTGCTTCCCATCTCTGAAATCTGCTTCTTGATGCTGTCTTTGGAGCCTTGGCCGATGGCGAGCATTGTGATCACAGATGCCACTCCGATAATGATGCCGAGCATCGTCAGAAAGCACCGCATCTTGTTGTTGTTTAACGCTTTGAGCGCTATTTTGAATAGATTTCCAATCTTCATCTTGTCAGTCGTTGATTACGGGTAGTGATTTATAGACCTCCTCAGCCGATTTGGGGTTGGGATTGCGCTCGTCGGAGATGATCTTGCCGTCGCGAAGCACGATGTTGCGGCTACTGTAGTCGGAAAGCTCCGGGTTGTGGGTCACGAAAATGATGGTGCGACCCATGCTGTGCAGCTGCTGGAACAGTGTCAGAATGCTGAACGACGTGCGCGTGTCGAGGTTGCCGGTAGCCTCGTCGGCAAGAATCAGCACCGGGTCGTTGACAAGCGCGCGGGCGATTGCCACACGCTGCTGCTGTCCGCCCGACATCTGGTTCGACTTGTGCATCATGCGGTCGTGCAGCCCCACGGCGTCGAGGGCTTCCTCGGCGCGGCGTCGGCGCTCCTTGACTCCGATTGCGGAGTTGTAGAAAAGTGGCAGCTCGACGTTCTCCACCGAAGTGGTTTTCGGCAGCAGGTTGTAGTTCTGAAACACGAATCCGATTTTGCGGTTGCGTATGTAGGCACGCTCGTTGCGGCTCATTTTCTGCACCTCCGCTCCGTCGATGAAGTAGCTTCCGGAGGTAGGGGTGTCGAGGCATCCGAGAATGTTGAGCAACGTCGACTTTCCTGAACCCGACGTGCCCATGATTGTGACAAACTCGCCCTCGTTGATTGTGAACGACACTCCGCGCAGCGCGTGGACTGTTTCTCCGCCCACAACGAAATTACGGTGGATGCCGTCGAGACGGATTATCTCTTTCATTTTTGTCCCTCCTTCTATTTCTGTCCTGGGTGTTTGGGCGCGAACGGACTGCTTTCCTCGCTGCCGCCGGCTTGCTGCGCCGCCATGTCGGCTGAGTAGTCGACAGCCACCACGTCGCCCTTCTTGAGTCCCGACACTATCTCCACGTTGACACCGTTGTTTGTGCCGGTGGTCACAGCCACGGGATAGAGCTTGCCGCCGCGCACGGTCCACACCACCGCCTTTGCTTCTTTGGGCGCGTCCTGTGCTTTTTTAGGAAGCGACTCGTCGTCAAGGTCCTTGGGCGAGAATTTAATGGCCGAGGCGGGCACTATGAGCGCATTCTGCGACTCGGCGGTATAGATGGTGATGTTGGCGGTCAGTCCGGGAATCAGTTTGTGGTCGGCGTTGTCGGCTGAAACCACCACCTCATAGGTAATCACGTTCGACTCCTCCGTAGGGTTCAGGCGCACCTGCGTCACCTTGCCGTTGAACACATCGTCGGGGTAGGCGTCGACAGAGAACGTAACCCGTTGCCCAACTTTCACCTGACCAATGTCGGCCTCGTCGACGTCGGCTATCACCTGCATATTGTCAAGGTCGGCGATGGTGAAGATGTTGGCAACCGTCATGTTGGCAACGACTGTCTGCCCGATTTCCACCTCGCGCGATATCACGATGCCGTCGATAGGAGCGTAGATTTCGGCATAGCCGAGATTCTCCGTGGCCTTCACGCGGTCGGCCTTGCTCTTCTGATAGGTGAGGCGCGCCACGTCGTATTCGTTTCGCGACGTCTCATAGTCGTAGTCGCTTATCAGTTTTTTGTCGTGCAGCTTGCGGTCGCGCTCATAGTTTGTCTTGCGGTATTCGTAGGTGGAGCGCGCGCTCTCAAGGTTGGCGTTGGCAGCCTCCACCTCGCTCTCGAGCAAGGTCTTGTCGATTTCGGCTATCAGCTCGCCTTTCTTGACCACCGAGTTGTAGTCGGCAAACAGTTTGGTGATTTTGCCGGTAACCTGCGTGCCCACATCCACCTGCGTCACGCTTTCAAGCGTTCCGGTGGCGGTTACGGTTTCGCTGATGGCGCCGGCAGACACCGTTGCCGTCTCGAGTTGTATTTTGTCTTTGTCGGCACACGAGGCCAATGTCAGTGCGGCAGACAGAATCAGTGTTGATAACTTGTTGAGATTCATATTATTGCTAAAGTGATATTTGTTGTGTCTGATAGAAGTTGAGCAATCGCTTGTTGAGGATTGTGAGATATTTTGCCTGAAGCAGTTCCTGCTGCGCCGTCAGCAGCGAGGAGTGGGCGTTGAGAAGGTCGAGCGTGTTGACCAGCCCGAGCGCAAACTGCTCGTTGACCAGCTCGTCGGTCAGCGACGCGCTCGTAAGTTTCTCAGCGCAGCTCTCATACTTTGCCTGGGCGTTTTCTGCATCGATGTATACACTCTCGATTGTCTGCGACAGCGACGTCACGGCCTCTTGATAGTCGAGGTCGGCATTGAGTTGGGCAATCCGTGCTTTCGCAACCGCCGTCTTGTTCTTTTTCTGGTCAAGGATAGGCACACTCACCGTCACCGAAATCTGCTCGTTGAGGCGGTCTTTCAGCTGCGTGCCGAGATTTCCGCTGCCCGATGTGTTTGACGTGCCGACGCCGGCGTTGAGCACAACGGAGGGGTAGTAGCCGCCACGGGCAATGTCGATGCTGTACTGCTCTGCCTCGCCTGCCAGTTTGTAGCGCTGCAGCGCCGGCATCCATGAGCAAGCCGTCTCAAACACCGTGGTCTTGCGCGGCAGCTCGGCTGCGATTTCCGCATCGTTGAAGTCGATGCCGGCAATGTCGAAGTCGGTTGTTATGTTGAGTTCAAGAAGCGATTTCAGAGCCATTTTCGCAGAAGCCAGATTGGTCTCGGCGGCAGTGAGCGAATAGCGGTCGGTGTGCCATTGCGACTCAATCTGCGAATAGTCCACCCGCGACAGCTTGCCCGAATTCATCAGTGCCTCGGCGCGCTCCATCTGATACTTGCTCACCTCCACATTCTTGCGTGCTATGGCGATAGCCTCCTTTGCATACAGGATGTTGAGATATTTCGACAGAATCTCGGTCTGAAGCGTGTAGCGCTGCTCGTCGATGCCGAGAGCTGAGATGCGCTGCTGCATTTCGTCATATTTTATCTGATTGCGGCGTTAAACACTGTCCACGAGGCGTTGAGTCCGTAGGAGCCTGAATAGACATTGGCTGTCTGGTTTTCCGACGGCGAGGCGTAGTTGATGTAGCCCTGTGTGGTGGAGAAGCCGAGCGTTGGCTGCCACTGCGCTTTCGACTGCTCAAGCGTGGCGTCGTCGCTTTGGTTGTCAAGAACAAGCCTCTGCAGACTGATATTGTTGCTGTAGGCATAGTCCAGACATTGGCTGAACGTCCATGCCGCAGCTGAGTTGTCGGACTCTGCCGCCTGCATCAACGCAGACGGACAGGCCAACAAACCAAAAACAAAAATTTTCACGTGTAATTGCATAAAACTATGTATTAATCCAATGCAAAATTACTGTCGCACAACGGCAAGAAAAAACACAATAGATTAAAGCGGCTGCATCGGGGCACGCTTCATAGATTTTGATAGATGAACACTGAAAACACGCTCTTGCGTTAACTTAAATTTACCAAACCGTAGCCTGCAAGGCGGAAAAACCCGACAAATGGTCGGGAATCGTTTGTACATTCGGTTTTTATAGTTATTTTTGCAGAAATGATAAAGAAAAAAATCATTATGCAACATATTAATGAAATACTCCAAAATTCAATAAAAAAGAATTGGGAAGAACTGGCGTTCACCGATTTTGGCGGCATGTCGTTGCAATATCGCGACGTGGCGCGGAAAGTGGCTAAACTGCATCTTCTTTTTGAACATGCGGGCATAGCGGAGGGCGACAAGATTGCCCTCTGCGGAAAAAACTGCACCCAATGGGCGGTGGCGTTTATCGCAGGAATGACCTACGGCGCGGTGCCGGTGCCTATACTGCACGAATTCAAGGCCGACTCAATCCATCATATCCTCAACCATTCGGATGCGCGCATCCTGTTTTGCGACACAACCGTGTGGGGGCAGATCGACATCGCCAACGCTCCGAAGGTGGAGGCGGCGTTCAACATCGCCGACTACAGCCTCTTTGAGTCAAACAACGAAAAGATAATATATGCGCGCGCACGCTTGAACGAGATTTTCGGTCAGCGCTATCCTGAACGCTTCACTGCCGACGACGTGGTCTACAAAACCCCCGACATGGACCGTCTGGCAATAATCAACTACACGTCGGGCTCAACTGGCTTCTCGAAAGGCGTGATGGTGCCTTACCGCGCCATCTCGTCAAACATAGCCTTCGCCCTAACCAAACTGTCGTGGCTCGGCCCGGGACATGACACAATCTGCATGCTCCCGCTGGCACACATGTTCGGCCTCTCGATCGAGATGCTGCACCCGCTGTCGAAAGGATGCCATCTGCATTTCCTCACGCGTGTGCCGTCGCCTAAAATCATCATGGACGCTTTCGCCAAGACGCATCCGCGACTGATTGTCACAGTGCCGTTGGTGCTGGAGAAAATCATCAAGACAAAAGTGTTCCCGCTGCTCGACAAGCCGGTGATGAAGCTGCTGATGACTGTGCCCTTTGTCAACGACCGTCTGCTCGGCAAAATCAAAGCCAAACTCAACGAGGCGTTCGGTGGAGAGCTGTTTGAAATCATCGTGGGCGGTGCGGCTCTCAACGCCGACGTGGAGAAATTCCTGCGTCGTATCAACTTCCCTTATACCGTGGGCTACGGAATGACGGAATGCGCGCCGCTGATCTCGTATGCCGGACACGAGGAAAACCGTCCAGGCTCCTGCGGACGTCCTACCGACAACGTGGAGATAATGGTCGACTCTCCCGACCCTGAGAATGTGGCTGGAGAGCTGCTCGTGAGAGGCGCGAACGTGATGCTCGGATACTATAAGAACCCTGAGGAGACTGAAATGGCGCTGCGCGACGGCTGGCTGCATACCGGCGACATCTGCAACGTGGACAGCGACGGATTCATATATATCCGCGGACGCAACAAAAACATGATTCTCGGCCCGTCGGGGCAGAACATATATCCAGAGGAAATCGAGCAGAAACTCAACAACCTGCCATACGTCAACGAGTCGATTGTGATTGAACGCGACGGAAAAATCATCGCTCTGGTGCATCCCGACTACGACTTGGCACAGTCGCAGGGATTGACCGACGACGACATCAAAAAGCAGATGGACGACAACATCGCGGCGCTCAACAAGGAGATTCCTGCCTACTCGCAGGTGGCCGCTGTGGAAATCCACGAGGAAGAATTCGAGAAAACACCGAAACGGTCAATACGCCGTTTCCTTTACAAATAAAAACAAGACTGATGAAACGGATAAATACGGCAATGGCAATGTTTGCCATCGGTGTGGCTGCCGCAACGGCGCAGGTCGCCACGATGAATCTGTCGGGCTCGGTGCCCGCGGAGCTGAACGGCAAAAAAATGTATATAATAAATCTCGACACGCGTGAACGCATCGACAGCGCGGTGGTGAAAAACGGCAAGCTGGTGTTTGCAACGGAGGTTGGTGCCGGGGAGGCTGTCCCTGCTGCTATTGCCGAAGGAAGCAAAAGACGGCTGAGCTTCATCCTTGAGCCGGGCACTGCGACAATAAATGACCGCGGTCAGGTGAAAGGCACACGGCTGAACAACATCGTGGAGGGTGTAGGCGATATGCTCGACAGCCTTACGGTGGACTATAAAGCCCGCCAGAAGCAAATCATGCAGTCGCAGATGAGCAACGACGAGAAAATGAAGGCCGCCGAGACGCTTTACAACGATGTGGCGCAGAAGAGCGGCGACATCCTTGTGGAAACATATAAGGCAAACAAGACAAACGCCGCGGGATACATGATGTTCCTGCAGATTGCCGATGGTATGACGGTGGCTGAGATGGACGAGCTGCTCGACGGCGCCGTGCAATGGATAAAGGAATCGAATGCGGTGGCGTCATACAAGCAAAAGGCTCTAAGCATGGAGAAAACCGCTCCCGGACAGATGTTTACCGACTTCAGCGTGAAAATGAGCAACGGCAAGACGGTGAAACTGTCTGACTACGTCGGCAAGGGCGACTATGTGGTGCTCGACTTCTTTGCAAGCTGGTGCGGTCCGTGCCGCCGTGAAATGCCTACGCTGAAGGGAATCTACGAAAAATATAACGGCAAGGGGCTGAAAGTGGTAGGCCTTGCCGTGTGGGACGAGCCTGCCGACACAAAAAAATGTGTCAAGGAGCTGGCTTTGCCATGGACAATCATCGACAACGCTCAGTCGGAGGCTACAGAAATCTATGGCGTGAGCGGAATCCCGCATATCATCGTGTTCGCTCCCGACGGAACAATCCTGGCGCGCGACTTGCGCGGCAACGACTTGGCTGCAAAGGTCGACGAACTGCTTGCAAAATAACACTATAAGACGATGGCTTATTTCTCTATAATAATACCCGTCTACAACCGTCTTGAAGAGGTGCGCGACCTGCTCGACAGCCTGTCGAAACAAACCGACAAGGACTTTGAGGTGGTGCTTGTCGAAGACGGCTCGACGCTGCGGTGCGACGCTGCGGTGAAGGAGTTTGAAGACAGGGTCGACGTGAAGTACTTCTACAAGGAGAACGAGGGACGGAGCATTGCGCGCAACTACGGAATGGAGCGTGCATCGGGCGAGTATTTCCTCTTTTTTGATTCCGACTGCGTGATTCCGGAACACTACATCGCAACGTTGCGCAAGGCGTTGGAGGAGAGGCCTACAGACTGCTTCGGCGGTCCCGATGCCGCCCATTCGTCGTTCAGCGACACGCAGAAGGCAATCAACTATTCGATGACGTCATTCCTTACCACCGGAGGAATCCGCGGCGGCAAGGTGCAGCTGGAGAAATTCGTGCCGCGCACGTTCAACATGGGCTTCTCACGCCGGGTGTGGGAGAAGGTGGGCGGATTCCGCGAGATGTTTTCCGAAGACATCGACATGAGCACGCGCATACGCCAGGCTGGATTCGCGATATCGCTGATTCGCGAGGCCTACGTCTATCACAAGCGGCGCGTAAACATGCGGCTGTTCTGCCGTCAGGTCTATGTGTTCGGCATGTCGCGCATCACGCTTTATCTGCTCTATCCCGACTCGCTGAAACTTGTGCATTGGCTTCCTGCCGTGTTTGTGACAGGTGTGGCGGCCATGGCTGTGCTGGCGGCGGTTGTGTCGTGGATGTGGCTGCTGCCGCTGGTGGCATATCTGCTTGCCGTGTTCGGCTGCGCCCTTGCGATGACCAAGAGCCTTAAAATCGCCGCCCTGTCGATTGTGGCGAGCGTGGTGCAGCTCGGCGGTTACGGTTGCGGTTTCCTCAAAGCGTTCTTCACGAAAATCATTCTCCGCCGCGGACGCAACATCGAGGAAGAGATAGCCATCAGAAAAGGAAAATAAACACACACAGACATCACTGCGATGGAAACACCTTACAGGTCAAGCCGGATTGCCGACCTATCGGCGGAGGACCGTCCGAGGGAGAAGGCGTTGGCTATTGGTGTGGAGGCACTGACCACCACCGAACTTGTCGCGCTGCTGCTCGGAAGCGGCACTCCCGGCGAGTCGGTGATAAACCTGTCGCAACGCATTCTTGCCGATTCGGGCAACAGCCTTCAGGAGTTGTCGAGGCGCACCATACGCAACCTCGTGCGCTCGTTCAAGGGCGTGGGCGACGCAAAGGCGGTGACGCTGCTTGCCGCCATCGAGCTGGGCAAGCGATATGCGCAGGAGGGTCCGGTGGAGAAACCGGTGATCAATATGCCGTCGAAGGCATACGACTTGATGCTCGACAAGCTGACGGGACTCGACCATGAGGAGTTCTGGGCAATCTATCTGAACACTGCCAAACGCGTCATCACGCGTGCCAGGATAAGCCAGGGAGGGGTGGCGGCGACGGTGGTCGACGTGAAGATTGTGTTGCGCCACGCCATCGACAATCTTGCCTCTGCAATAATTCTTGTACACAACCATCCGTCAGGCTCGTTGCGCCCAAGCGCGCACGACGACGCTCTGACCGACAAACTCAAGAATGCCGCCAAGCTGATCGACGTCTGCGTGGTGGACCATATCATCTTCTCGTCAAGGGGATTCTACAGCTACAGCGACGAGGGACGGCTTTAGTCGAGGCGTTTCAGCCAATCGTAGCGAAGCATGTAGTCCGACACGGTGTGAGCCTCCTTCAGCCGCTCCACCTCCTTGTCGCTTCCCGTGCCTTCCACATTCATCACCGAGCCTACGGCAACGCCCTGCTTGCGCGGGTCGAGGATGCTTTGCCCCAGACCGTGCCAGCGGTAGGCGTCGAGCTGCATGAGATTGAGTAGTGTGGGGTAGATGTCAATCTGTCCCATAAACTTGTCGTAGCGCATTCCAACGGGCGAGTTGAGCACGATAAACGGCGTGAGCTGCTTGTCTGACACCAGTCCGCGGCAGGCTGGGTTGCCGACGAGTTCCTGACGGTAGGACGCCAGTCCCTCATGGTCGCCGACAATCACCACAATGGTTTCTTTGTATTGCGGCAGCGTCTTCAGATAAGCCACGAAGTCGCCGATGGCCTTGTCGGTGTAGTGGGCGGTGGTCATATAGTCGGCGGCCTTCTCAGGGATAGACGCTGGAAACGTGATGGTGCGCAGATGGTCGGGCAGCTTGAACGGCGCATGGCCGGAGTATGTGACAAACTGCATGTAGACCGACTCGCCCGGCTTCCACACCTCGCCGCGCTCAATCTTCTCCCGGCATTGCTGGAAAAACGAGGCATCGCCGATGCGCTTGTGGGTGCCGAATGCCTCGGTCATCTTGAAGTCGTGGTAGGAGATTATGGTGTCGGTTCCGAAGCTGCGTGCCACCGCGCCCTGATTCCATGTCGACACCTTGTCGATGGTCAGCAGGTAGCTCCGGGAGTGCTTCAGCCCGCGCATCGCTTTCTGAAGTGTGTAGAATGTGTTGTCGTAGTAGAGGCTGCTGTACGTGCCGCTCATCAGCGGCAGCAGTCCGCTGCAAATCATCAGCTGCGCGTCGATTGAACGTCCGCCCTTCACCTGTGTCAGCACATTGGGCGCATAGAGCGTCGACTTCTCTTTCAGCAGTCTGTTCAGGCAAGGCGTGATTTCCTTGCCGTCGACTTTCTTCTCAAGCACCCAGCTTTCAAGCGACTCGGCGAAGACAATCAGCAGGTTGCTGCGTTTTTCAGTGACGCTGTTGGCTGGCTGGTGTTTCGGTTGCGATGCCAGCCATCTCTCAATCTCCGCCTGCTTCTCGGGCGTGATTGGCTCGGCGGCGTCGGTGATGTCATACCAGATGCATCCGAAGACCGAGAAGATGGGCGCGTCGGCAGAGCAGAGATAAGCCGATTGACGCACGGAGCGCAACGACTTGTGGAAGCCTCCTTTGCACAGATTGACGCCCGTGAGCAGCAGGGCGAAGCCTGCAAGCGGCGCTGCCCACCATTTCAGCACGGCTGTCAGCGGCTGACGCTTGGTGGTTTTGTAACGAAATGCCATGACGGCTGTTGCTATGGTGATGAGCGGCAGGACGATGTCTGCCCACCGCAGCGAGTCGGTCACACTTGCCTTGAAGTCGGCAAGATTGCCCGCCTCAAGATATGAGCTTGCCGGGATGGCGGAGTAGTAGGTGCGGAAATACATCAAGTTGGCAACCAGCAGCACGTCGAGCAGAGCCATGACCACAATCTGCGCCCATCGGCAGCGCGTCAGGGCATAGACGCCTGCCAGCGCCAGCGTTGCGATGATTTTAGTTGCGTATGTCTCAAAGAAAGAGAACGATGCAAAGGTGGTGTCCATACACCAGATCACGTCGAAAGCCACAAACGTCAGAAAGATTCCGACGGCGAAGATTATGGCGGTTTTGTCCCAAAGTTGTTGTTTCATAACATGTGCTGAAAAAAAGTTTTTGCAAAAGTAGTCAGATTCTGCCTAATGTCGCTAATTTATTTCTGAGATTTTGAGGTCTGCGAAGTTCAGAAGGTTGCCAAGGAAAAGCAAAATCAAACAAGTTTGTTTTGCATTTCGCTCGCCTTGCACTATCTTTGCACAAAAATTGATAAACAGTTATTCTAATGAAGAATAAATTTAAGGAATATAATGGATTCAACCTCTCCGACGTCAATAAGGAGGTTCTGGAAAAATGGGATGCAGAACAGGTTTTTGCGGAAAGTATGAAAATCCGCGAGGGACATCCTTCGTTTGTGTTTTATGAGGGTCCGCCTTCGGCAAACGGTATGCCGGGCATCCACCACGTGATGGCACGCACCATAAAGGATTTGTTCTGCCGCTACAAGACGATGAAGGGTTTCCATGTGAAGCGCAAGGCTGGATGGGACACTCATGGTCTGCCCGTGGAGCTCGGAGTGGAGAAGTCGCTCGGCATCACCAAGGAGGACATCGGCAAGAAAATCTCTGTCGACGACTACAACATGGCTTGCCGACGCGAGGTGATGAAATACACCAAGGAATGGGAAGACCTTACCCACAAGATGGGATACTGGGTCGACACAAAAGATCCGTATATCACTTACGACAACCGCTATATGGAGTCGGTCTGGTGGCTGCTCCAGCAACTCTATAAAAAAGGATATCTCTACAAAGGCTATACAATCCAGCCTTATTCGCCGGCTGCCGGAACAGGATTGAGCTCGCACGAGCTTAACCAGCCGGGATGCTACCGCGACGTGAAGGACACAACTTGCGTGGCTCAGTTCCGCATCAAGAATCCGCGTCCGGAAATGGCTGAATGGGGTACGCCGTATTTCCTCGCATGGACCACTACTCCGTGGACATTGCCTTCAAACACGGCGCTCTGCGTGGGCCCGAAAATCGACTATCTCGCTGTGCAGTCATACAATGGATATAACGGCGAGAAAATCACGGCAATCGTGGCAAAACCGCTGCTTTACCACCACTTTAACCAGAAGGCCGAGGGGCTGGCGCTCGAAGACTATAAGCCGGGCGACAAGCTGGTGCCGTTCAAGGTGGTGGCTGAATATAAGGGTCCCGACTTGGTGGGCATGCACTATGAGCAGCTGTTCCCATGGGTGAAGCCTGTGGAGATGGACGCCGACGGCAATTTCAAGAATGCAGCCGACAAGGCTTTCCGCGTAATCGCTGGCGACTACGTGACCACCGACGACGGTACGGGCATCGTGCATATCGCACCGACATTCGGTGCCGACGACGCCTTTGTGGCACGTGCGGCAGGCATCCCGTCGCTGTTCATGATCAACAAGAAGGGCGAGACGCGTCCGATGGTCGACCTTACGGGCAAATTCTATATGCTCGACGAGCTCGACGAGCGTTTCGTGGCGGAGTGTGTCGATGTCAACGTGTATAAGAACTATCAGGGGGCTTGGGTGAAGAATGCCTACGACCCGCAGTTCAACGTCGACGGAAAATATGACGACAAAGCAGCTGCTGCCGCTGAAAGTCTCGACATCCGCTTGTGTATGGAGATGAAGCAGGAGAACAAGGTGTTCAAGATTGAGAAGCACGTGCACAACTATCCTCACTGCTGGCGCACCGACAAACCTGTGCTCTACTATCCGCTCGACAGCTGGTTTATCCGCACAACGGCGTCGCGCGACCGTCTGATTGAACTCAACAACACTATAAACTGGAAGCCGCAGTCGACAGGCTCCGGACGTTTCGGCAAATGGCTTGAAAACCTTAACGACTGGAACCTCTCGCGCAGCCGCTATTGGGGCACTCCGCTGCCTATCTGGCGCACCGAAGACGGCGACGAGGAGAAGTGTATCGGCAGCGTTGAGGAGCTCTATAACGAAATCGAAAAGGCTGTGGCTGCCGGCGTGATGAAGAGCAACCCTTACAAGGACAAAGGCTTCGTCCCTGGTGTATACACGGCTGAGAACTACGATAAAATCGACCTGCACCGTCCGTATGTCGACGACATCAAGCTGGTTTCCGACAGCGGAAAGCCAATGCGTCGCGAGCTCGACTTGATCGATGTGTGGTTTGACTCGGGCTCGATGCCTTACGCTCAGATTCACTATCCGTTTGAAAACAAAGAGGCGTTTGACAAGCGTGAGGTGTATCCAGCCGATTTCATCGCCGAGGGTGTGGACCAGACTCGTGGCTGGTTCTTCACTCTGCACGCCATCGCCGGAATGGTGTTTGACACGAAAGCATACAAATCGGTAATCTCCAACGGACTTGTCCTCGACAAGAACGGCAACAAGATGAGCAAGCGTCTTGGAAATGCCGTAGATCCGTTTGGCGCGATTGAAAAATATGGCACCGACCCGCTGCGTTGGTACATGATTTCAAACTCGTCGCCATGGGACAACCTGAAATTCGATACGGCTGGAGTAGAGGAGGTGAGCCGCAAATTCTTCGGCACGCTCTACAACACATATTCATTCTTCGCTCTTTATGCCAACGTCGACGGATTTGACAATTCCGCGGAACAGATTCCTGTGGAGAAACGCCCGGAAATCGACCGCTGGATCATATCTCTGCTCAACACGTTGGTTAAGGAAGTGTCGGCCGACCTCGACGACTACGAGCCTACAAAGGCTGCACGCGCCATCTCGGATTTCGTGGGCGACAACCTGAGCAACTGGTATGTGCGCCTCAACCGCAAGCGTTTCTGGGGCGGCGAGATGAACGACGACAAACTGTCGGCTTATCAGACTCTGTTCACATGTCTGAAGACGGTGGCTCTGCTGATTGCTCCCGTATCACCGTTCTTTGCCGACCGTCTGTACACCGACCTGACCGCCGCTACTACCGGCGAGTCGACATCGGTTCACTTGGCCGACTTCCCTGTTGCCGACGAAAGCGTAATCAACAAGGCGCTTGAGGAGGAGATGAAGATGGCTCAGGACATCACGTCGATGGTGCTCGCTTTGCGCCGCAAGGCCAACCTGAAAGTGCGTCAGCCGCTGGCAATGATTATGGCGCCGGTGATGAGCGAGGCACAGAAAAACAGCGTAGAGGCAATGAGCGCGCTTATCAAGAACGAGGTCAACGTAAAGGAAATCAAGTTTGTGGGCAACGACGAGGGCGTGCTCGTGAAGAAGGTGAAACCCGACTTCAAGAAGCTCGGTCCGAAGTTCGGCAAGATAATGAAACTCCTTGCCGCGCAGATTACGGCAATGTCGCAGCACGACATTATCGAATTCGAGAAGCAGGGCAAGTTTGCGTTTACCGTTAACGGTGAAGAGGCTGTGGTTGAGCTTTCCGACGTGGAAGTGATTTCGGAGGACATCCCGGGCTGGCTTGTTGCCAACGAGGGCTCGCTCACTGTGGCGCTCGACATCACTGTCAGCGACGAGTTGCGCCGCGAGGGCATTGCCCGCGAACTCGTGAACCGCATCCAGAACATCCGCAAGAGTCAGGGATTTGAGATAACTGACAAAATCGATGTTGTGGTCACCCCGAATGCCGCCACTGATGAGGCTGTGCGCGAATATGCCGACTATATCGGCCGTCAGGTGCTCGCAGAGAGCGTCACCATCGCCGAAATTGCCGACGCCGACCGCACTACGCTCGAAATGGACGAGTATCCTGATTTGTCGGCATCTGTAAAGATTCACAAATAGGGAAATAATATAACTTTTATAACTATGGCAGAAAAAACGAGATATTCAGACGCCGAGTTGCAGGAATTCAAGGAGATTATCCTTGCCAAACTCGACAAGGCATATAAAGACTATGAGCAGCTTAAGAATGAGGTGACAAACTCTGACGGTAACGACACCGCCGACACGTCGCCTACATTCAAAGTGCTGGAGGAAGGCGCAAACACTCTCAACAAAGAGGAGTCGGGACGCCTGGCTCAGCGCCAGATGAAGTTTATCCAGCATCTGAAAGCGGCTCTTGTCAGGATAGAGAACAAAACCTACGGTATTTGCCGCGAGACGGGAAAACTGATTCCCAAGGAGCGCTTGAAGGCTGTGCCTCACGCCACTCTGAGCATCGAGGGCAAACAGCAGGAAAGTTTAAAAAAGAAGTAAACTTCATTGATGCAGAAAAAGAAAATTTCTAATGGAACCTTGGCGGCAATTATAGTCCTTGCGATTATAATTGCCGACCAAGTTATTAAAATTTGGGTGAAAACGTCGTTCCGCCTCGGCGAGTCGATGCCTTTCACCAACTGGGCTGAACTGTATTTCATCGAGAACCCGGGCATGGCGTTTGGAATAGAATTGGGCGGAAAGCTGTTCCTGTCGATATTCAGAATCCTTGCGTCGGTGGCTCTCGTGTATTTCCTGTTCAAGATACGCAAGAACGAGGCATACCCGAAAAGTTTCGTGGTTTGCCTGTCGATGGTCACCGCCGGAGCCATAGGCAACGTTATCGACGGAATGTTTTATGGATTGATTTTCAGTGAGTCGACGTGGTATTCCGTTGCAACGCTTTTCCCCGAAGGCGGCGGCTACGGAACGTTTCTTCACGGCTTGGTGGTCGACATGTTCCACTTCCCCCTTGTGCAGGGCACATGGCCCGACTGGATGCCGTGGGTGGGTGGCACCGATTTCGAGTTCTTCCGTCCGGTGTTCAATCTTGCCGACGCGGCGATATCTGTGGGTATCGTGTGGCTGATACTCTTCAATTCAAAGTATTTGTCGTTCTCCGGAATCGAGAAAAGCGAAGCCGGACAACATGACGGAGACCAGGATGCAAAACAATAAGATGAGAACCTGTCTGTGCATATTGTGTGTGGCTGCAGCGGCGCTGCTGCTGTCGTCTTGCTCCAAGACTCCCAAAGGGGTGATTCCGGAGAAAGATATGGCAGTACTGCTTGCCGACATGGCTGAAGGCGACGCCGTGGTGGAGCTGAACAGGTCTGACTATGGAAGCGATGAGTCGCGCAAGGCTTTGAAGCAGTCAATACTGATTAAAAACGGCTACACGCAAGCCGACTTCGACAAGTCGCTGATGTGGTACGGACACAATCTTGACGTCTATGGCGACGTCTACGACGATGTGGTGTCTATCCTTGAAGACCGACAGCGGGACGCACGCAACGAGGCAAAGAAGGTTGGAGAGAAGCTTGTGGCGGCTGGCGACAGCGTTGACGTGTGGCAGCAGTCGCACTCTTTGCTCTTCGACAGGCGTCAGTGCGGCGGTCTGGTGCAGCTGGCTTTCTCTTATCCCGCCGACAGCGAGATGCGCACAGGCGACCGCTACGAATGGCGGATGCAGATGGTCAACGCGAAAAACGCCGCAACGCTGTTTGTAGGAGTGGACTATGCCGACGGCTCTTCTGAATTTCAGTCGCAGAGTCTGATGCCGGAAGAAACGGCATCGATTGTGCTGCAGACCGACTCCACGCGCACCACAAAGCGTGTATACGGATATATGAACTACAAAATGGTGATGGAGAACGCTGTCTTTGTCGACAAAATCTCGCTTTCGCGCTCGCGCCTGCGTCAGGACATCTACAACGCCCATCCATATCAGCGCGGGCTGCGCAACTGACAAGATGCGTTTCCTTGCGCCATATACGGTCTATGAAGGTGCGGTCTGTCGGCTGCACCTTTTTGACATAAGCTCCGACGGCAGCGTCAGCCACCGTGCTGTCGAGGAGGAGACCGCCTACACTCTCTATGTGCAGGGCATCGCTGTTGTGGCGGCGGCTGGCATCGACACCGCGCTCATCTCGGAGAGAATAAGAGAGATGGAAGGGCAGGGTGTGCCGTTGGCTGAAATCAGCCGTGCCATTGCCGGAATGAACTTGCCCGCAGGCACCGATGTCTATGTGGCCACATTCCCGTTTCAAACTCTGCAGCGGATTGGCTGAGGCGTGGCAAAATAGATTTTCTGATAAAAAACGTCGGAATGTCCTTACTTTATTGTTGTTGCTCTGCTTCGTCTAACAATTTGTCGAGTTGTGCTTGCAGTTCTTCACGCTTTGGCAAATAGAGTTGGTAACGTGCCACAAACAACTGGTTTGTAATGCCTTCCAAGGCATACTCCATCAGAAGCTCGTCTTTTCTTGCTCCCAAAACTATGCCGATGGGTGGATTATCGTCTGGTTGACACACTTCTGTTTTGAAATAGTTAAGGTAGAGGTTCATCTGCCCAATATCACCATGTTTTATCTCTGCTCGCTTCAAGTCAATCAGCACATAGCATTTCAAAATACAGTGGTAGAACACCAAATCCACCTTAAACTGTCGGCTGCCTATCTGCATGGAGTATTGTCTGCCGACAAAAGCAAAGCCTCGCCCCATTTCCAAAAGGAACTGCTCCATGTGGTCTTTAAGAGCCTTTTCTAAGTCACTTTCCTTATAGCGTTTCTGTTTGGGAAGTCCAGCAAATTCAAGTACGAATGGGTCGCGAATAATGTCTTGTGGAGTTTGTACTTGATGCCCCTCGTTAGCCAAAGCTAGAACTCCTGCCTTGTCTGTGCTTAGGGCAAGTCGCTGAAACAGGCAACTTTTCATCTGTCTTTTCAGTTCCCTGACTTTCCAACATTCTTTGATGGACTCCGTATAATAAAACTGCATTTCAAGTGTATTATCGCACTTCAATAGCTCAAAATAGTGACTCCATGTCAATTTGTGAGACACTGTCTCACAAATTGGAAAAGCAAGATAAAACTTACGCATATAGACAAGATTAGAACGACTGAAGCCTTTCCCATTTCTTGCCGTTAGGTCTTTGGCAAGGTTCACAAGTAATTGCTTGCCATACTCAGCTCTATCCTTACCTTTAAGCTCATATTCTACGATATATTTGCCTGTCTGCCAGTTGGCATCAAGCAATTCGGTATTGACCGCAGTAATGGCTTTTGATTTCGCCTCACCCCATAGCGTGGTTATGTTGTCTATCAATTCTGATAGACAACATTATTTATGTTTGTCAAATCATTCTGTCCCATTGCTATATCCACACACGTTCATTATTTAATCATCTAAATGTATATTGCGCATATACCATGCAACAAATCTTTGCCCATCATTAGGAAAGTTCTGTTGATAATAATCGTGCGAAATTTCGTTTTTTATAATATCAAGTATATTCTCCATAATTACATTCTATTCCGGGCATAGCAATTGACCGTGCTAATGCTCTTACCCAACTGTTTTGCCAGCCAAGTTTGTGAAATACCCGTGCTGTCTAAGATATCTTTAATTTGTTTAGTTTCATGAATTCACCGAATTCTGCTGTAAATATACATTAAATTTTGCGATAATCATTATAAAATAAGCTATTTATGTAAATTATTCCAATAAGCGATTGTTATTTCGTGCTGCTATTGTAACTTTGCAGCAGAGAAGAGCTGTTTGACAGCAAACATCTGCATGTTGCAGAAATTGTGACTGTTGCCAAATCATTACCTCTATAGAGGTGAGATGCTCATAAATAGCTCATTTTAAGCTATTCGACAGATTTTGGCGTAATTTTCTGATAAAAAACTTCGGAAGATTATTGCTATTTTCAATGAATTGCCGTACCTTTGCAACACTTTTGAAAAAGATGGTCCGGTAGCTCAGCTGGATAGAGCAACAGCCTTCTAAGCTGTGGGTCCTGCGTTCGAATCGCAGCCGGATCACTTGAGGAAATCACCGATAGAAATATCGGTGATTTCTTGCTATATAAAACTTTTTGAGAAGAGCCTTGTTTCTATTTTGAATGATGTAAGACAATTTTGTGATTTTATCAGGAAAATATCCTGCCGTAACTTAACTGCTACGTGAAAAGTGCGTAGCTCACAAGTGTAGGTTACGCAGGACTATTTTTTTGCCCTTTTTGTTCGAGTTAGGTTGCGCGTGTGATGCTTAGGTTTGAAACTCCAATGCCGGTAAATTTGAAACCATCTGTCGGATTCCTCTTTAATAGGGGTTGAAATTCCAATGTTGAAATCCGGATACAATTCTCTTATTTTGGGTCTGATACAAAAGTATGTTGAATAGTTAAAATTATACAAAAAGGGGTCAGTAGAAAAATAGGATCGCCACGTTGGGCGGTCTATAAGAGATAATAATGTGGAGAAATGAAGGTTGAGAACCGGAGACCGAGGATGTCGCATGGGTTCCGCTGAAATGTCATTCTATACGTTAGATAGATTGTTAGGAATTAATTCTATGGACCCACGTCGTACAATTCAGGACTCCACCTTCTAATGCAACATCGTTATAATTTAAAACCTCAATAATTTTGTTTGGGAATATCCGTTTAAAGGCTGCAATTGCCTCGGCATCCTTATTCCCCTCAACCTCGAAGACTGGAAGGACTATCAGATTGCTAACTTCAAGATAATTAACGTAAACCCCTATGGCTTGGTCAGGATGTCTTGAGTCCTTATATCCGTAGAAGAACGGCACATCAACATATTTGAGGTTATAATCCTTCAGAACTTTTTCTATGCCATTCGCCCAATACTTGTATTCATCAGAGCGGTTGTTTCCCAATATAGTGTCATGGTCTATAAAGCGAACCATACCGTCTGCGTGTCCCGTCATGTCACTGTTTTGGGCCGGAATTATGATTACCTCTGCCTCAAGCAATTCGGAAAGGTCTTTGACCAATTGGTCTTTGTCTGTATATTCAGGATTCTCCGTGAAGATTCTATCTGAAACGATTGCTCTGCCAGAGCAAAGCAAAACATTTCCACCGTCAAGGTTGATATTCGAGAATACAGGCTCAAATCCATTCAGCCGACACACTTCTCTCACGTCAGAGCGCGAATCTTCCCATTCCTTATTGCCTTTCAAATAAGACGGCTCGTAGCGGAACTGTATTAATTTGCCGGATTCAATTTGGATTGGCATGTAATCCCTGCACCAAATATCCTTCGTGCCTTTTAACAGACGATAATCTACACCATGCTTTTTCAAGATAGAAGTCAACCGATTAAAGCACTCAGGGAAATGTTCTTCCAGAAGTCCCGACAAATATACAATCTCCTTGCCCTTTGGCTGTGCTGGGACTGCATCTGCTTTCTTGGCATTCTTTGGAGTTGATTCGTCTTTCTTTTGATGCTCATTTTTCATATCCCAATATTTCTTTCTGATTGACGGATAATCGCCATTCATAAACATCTCACAAAGTTCTTTCGTTGGCTCCCAGTCATGCTTCAGGCACAAATCTGTAAAGACCGACTCCTTGCCTCTTTTTTCCAAAACGAAATTGTTGATATATTCAGATGATATATGCTTTCCAGAACGCAGGAGTATCAGGTTCATCCTCATAAGGACTTTCCTGTGAGCCTTTGTTGACAATCTGTTATCAACCAGCCTTTTCATCAGCTCGTTAAGTTTGGGCTTCTTGACCCATTTGACAACTTGGATAATGACAGGAATGATACCAATTAATCCAATAATTGTTCCGATGATAAATTCTGTACTCATATGGTTATTTCTTCATTTTATTGTATTCTTCTTCAGATATTTCTTGAATATAATCTAAAACATCCAACTTGGAGGAGGTTTTTTTCGTGCCATCCCAATCTACAAAAGTAATAAGACGACCATAATTACTTACCCAATAACTTGTTTCTATAAATCTATGCTTCTCATTTTCGACAATATAACTATTATCTCTTGTTATTTTAATCGATTTCAGGAATAACGAATTATGCTCTATGGAAGCATTAATATACACATATTCGGATGTGCATTGATACTTATCACCTCTATCTGTCTCAGTCCACTTAAAAGGCTTGTCCTTCTCAGGAAAAGCAAAAAGAATTAGCTTGTCTTGATACTTCGTACTCCCCGTTAATCTATTTTGTCGAAGTTGAACATCTGAAATTACAGCATTTTCTTCTGTGTGGTATCTATAATTAGATTTGGCCGAAATTATTCCATACCCAATATAGACTTCTTCTACAAGATAATTATCATAGGTCTTGGATTCAAAGCTATATTGAGTTACAGACGAGAGATTTCCTTGACTATCTGGCGAAGCGTATGTACGGCAGCCGAAAGGATAAACATAATCCTCAAAATTATATTTCTGTGCTTGAGCTGACATAACAAGTAGCATAATTGCCCCTAAAAGAAGAAATGATTTTTTCATGTGCTTTTATGTCCGTTTTACCCTGTTGATTCATCAGTTTTAATTGGTTAAACAAATTATCTATTTATAATATATTCTGTCGTGACTGAACGGCTACGTGAAAAGTGCGTAGTTCACAAGTGTAGGTTACGCAGGACTATTTTTATGGTACATCAAACTATCTCAATAATTTTCTATCATTGCTACCGCTTTCTAAAACGCTCATTTGATGTATGGCTATTTGATTCAGCTTGACAAGTCGTTCACTTTGAGTCATGCCTTGCTCGATGAAAACAGCATTGAGGTTCTCCATATTCGACAGGCAGATAAGTTCGTTGATTGTTGCGTAGTCGCGAATGTTACCTTTTAGGTCGGGATTAGCTTCGCGCCATTGCTTTGCCGTCATACCGAACATAGCCACGTTCAATACATCGGCTTCGTTGGCGTAGATGATATTAGCCTGCATAGGGGTAACCTCGGCAGGAATGAGGTTCTGCTTTATAGCATCGGTATGTATGCGGTAGTTGATTTTCGACAATTCGCGCTTCGCCGACCATCCCAGCAACCGCTGTTCCTCCGTTTTAAGTCGCTGAAATTCCTTAACGATATATAACTCAAACTCTACCGAAATCCAACTTGCAAACTTGAAAGCAATATCCTTATGAGCGTATGTGCCTCCATAACGACCTGATTTGGCAACGATTCCTATTGCCCCGGTTGCTTCAATCCATTTCTTCGGAGAAAGAGTGAACGCATTAAGACCGGCTTGCATTCTAAACCCCTCGAATTCGGTGGGTTTAAAATCCGGATTATATAATTGTTCCCAAATGCCGAGATATTCAATTGTATTACGATTGCGCATCCAATTAGCAATCACGGCATTAGGTTCGTCGCTTTTATAACGAGCCAAATCGGTCAATGAGATATAGTCATCGCCATTAACCGATATAATAGTAATATTAGTATTTTGAACGATTATTTTTGCCATCAGATTCTGAAGCGTTTTTATTTCGAATGCAAAGGTATAAATTATTTTCGACACATGAGTGCAGTAGAGATCCTTTTCATCATTCGTGGCAAACGCTACGTCTGTGAAAAGTTAACTGCGACCTTCACTTCGCAGGGAATGTCGCAGTTAGTCAAAGGCTCATTCTATCCCGTTTTAGAAACTTAATTAATGATAACAAGTGTTTAATTTAAGTCCGAATATAGGCATTTAGTTAAAATATCTTTAATATTCAAGAGCGGTAAAAAGAGACTGTTTTTGTACCACATTTCGACCCCGAAAGGTCAAAGTGTACCACAATTTGTGGTACAGTACCACAAAAACACATTTCATAACTATCTGTGGCACAACTGACTATGAAATTTTTTGTGACCGCACTCGGATCACAAAAAAATCCATCGGAAGAAATTCTGATGGATTTTTTGTATTGTAGATGGTGGTGTGATTTATCTCAGCTGCCCGCGTGAAGATTTGCGTATCATAGACTTGCCCGGGACAAGATAAATCTCCAACCGGCGGTTCTTCTCGCGGTTGTCGACAGAATTGTTGGGAGTGTTTGGCAGCGGGTCGTCGGCGCCCATTGCGTAGGGAATCACATAGTCGCTGCATGCGGCATTGTCCTTTATCCAGTCGAACACGGCCGACACGCGCACCGTGGTGAGGTGGTTGGTGTATGCCTCTGAGCCGGTGTTGTCGCTGTGCATCAGCAGTAGCATCCTGTACATGTCGGGCTCTTTAAGGTATTCCATATATGGGCGCAGCACTTTTGCCGCCGTTGGGCGCAGTGTGGTGTCGTTTGGCAGAAACAGGTCGTTGGCGGCGACAGTGGCTATAATCACCTCTCCGTTGCGTGTCGTCTCGATGTTTTGCCCTGACGACAATAGTTTTTTTGCCTGTATCTGCTGGTATTCGCGTATTTTAGCGCGTTGGTTGCCCAGTTTCGGAAGAGCTTTGTTTTCCTCAAACGACAGGTCGTAGAGCTCAGTGACCGATTTGTCGTCGATTTTTTCGCTTTCAGACTGTGTTGTTGTTGTGCTGCTCTTTTCGGGATTGGCTTTTTCTTCTTTCTTTTCCTTGTCGGGAGTGCTGTCGTCCTTCTTTTTGTCGTCGCTGAAGAATTCCTTCACAGCATTCGCCGAGCGTTTGAAGAAATTGTCCTTGGCATAAGCCGGCGCTATTGAAATCGAGATTGCGACAAAGCCAGCCGCAAGAGAATATAATATGTTTTTTGCACGCATAAATGTCTTAGAAATCGTTAAGCGAATCTTCGTAAAGGTTTTCCAATCCAATGATTTCCAACACTTCGCTTTCTGTCAGGCCGCAGCCGGTGCTTTCGATTATGGCGCTGGCCATTTTGCGCTCGTCTACGTCTGAGTCGAAGTCTGACAAGTCGAGCAGGCCGTTGTCGTCATAGTAGTCGTAGGCGGCATCGACAATGTCGAGGATGTCGTCGTCTGACAGCCGTGAAGCCACGTCTTCTGACAGCCGCTCTCTGATAAACTTTACAGCGGCGTCTTCCGAGAACTCTTGAAAGTCATTTTTATCGGACATTGAGATTCTGTTTTTTTATATATTTCTCGCTAAGATACAGAATCTCTCTGTTAAATCAAAAAAGATAAACAGTATATTTGATTAATTAGCAAAATTTAGAAGGCATTCCGCTGCGCGGGGTCATAAATCGAGGATGCCCTCGGGCAAATCCATCTCGATTGTTTTTCCTTGCTCGTCGATTTCCGTGATGAAATCCTCCGAAATGGGGATATAGACAGTTTTGCCCTCGTTTTCCACCACAAACAATGCGTTTTCCGTGGAGTCGTCCACGTCGGTTATTGTGCCGATAGTGTTTCCGTCGGTGTCTGTGATTGTGAAGCCGATGAAAAAGTCGCAGTACACCTCATCCTGCTCCGGCATTTCTTCGGCGAGAGCGTAGATGGGGCAGTTGACGAGGCGTTTAGCCTGCGTCTCGTTGCTGATGCCGTCGATTTTCAGCAGCAGAGTGTCGTTGTTCTTCGGGCGTATGCCGTTGACAAAGAACGGCACGAAAATGCCGTCCATCGGCGACACCAGAGCCGACAGCTCGCCGACGGCCATCGTGTCGCAGTCGAAAGTGGCGGAAATCTCGCCGTTGATGCCGTGCGCCTTGTTGTAGCGTCCGATTTCGATAAGTTGGTCGGCGGTGATCATCGTTTATTTGCGCTTTTTCGATTTTTTATTGTTTGAGGCTGGTTTTTCGGGAACCATATCCTTGAAGTCGCGCAGTTTGTGTTCCTCTGGGTTCAGCACAATCTTTCCGCGCGAATAGAGGGCGAGGTCTTTGAATATCTTTTCATCGTCGACACCGTCGATGTTTGACTGCACCATGAGCTTCTTCATCTGGTTTGCAATGAGCAGAGCCAGCTGTGTGCGCTCCTCGCCCTCGGGCATGTCCTGGGCGATGTCAATCAGATTCTCGACGATTTTGCCATAGTGGCGGAAGCGTATTGGCGTCAGTTTGTAAGGAATCTTCTCCGGCTTGGAGTGCAGATTCTCGGGCTTGATCACCTCGCACGGATAGTCGATGTCGAGACGGAAGTCTGACATTATGGCGAGTTGGTTCCACAGCATCTTGTTGAAGTCGTCAACGCCCGCCTGGGCAGCAAACAGATTGCTCATTATCGCCACGATGGCAGACGCGCACCGGTTGCGCTCGTCACGGTTCTCGATGGTGAGGCAATAGTCGACCATCTGCTGTACGTTGCGGCCATATTCTGGCAGCACCAGTTTCTCTTTCTGTGTGTTGTATTCTAACATAATTATTTCGTTGGTTGACAGCCAAGAACGTTTTTCTTTGGCGTTGTGGTGTGGAACTTCTTGATGTAGTTTGGCGTAGAGTATGCAAGGTCGAGAAAATCATTCTCGCGGAATGCCTTTTCCGAGAGGGCGATCATGTCGGCTGCATTGGGACGTATGCCGAGAGTGAACTCCGCGTTCTGGCTCTTTATTAAGTCGGAAGCCTTGTCGGCGCCGTTGCCCATGAAGTGCAGCTTGCGCGACTCCAGCAAGTCGGCAAACGAATTCTCGTCGAGAATCATCGCCTGGTTTGGCATAACCTCGTTGAGGGCAAGGTCGTAGACCGCTGTGAACACCTCCATGCGCCGCGCGTCGATCATCGGCACGAAATAGTCGTCGGGACCGATGTTTTTTGAGAACATTACAGCCACGCTCAGCAGTTTCAGGGTGTTTACGCCAATCAGCGGAATGTCGAGACCGAAGCACAGGCCTTTCGCTTCCGACAAGCCGATGCGCAGACCCGTGTAGGAACCAGGGCCTATGCTCACGGCGACGGCGTCAAGTTTCATCTCGCACATCTTTGCGTAGTCGAGGGCGTTTTTTACGAAGCCGCCAAGCACGGTGGCATGGTTGCGTCCTTTGTAGTCAGCGTCGTGAAATTTCATCTCACCGTCGTGCGACAGGCAGACGGAGCAAACGTCGGTAGACGTCTCAATATTTAATATCGTTGCCATTTGGATTCTTGTTTTTTGCTAAAAGCATTGCAAAGTTACTATCTTTTATGCGAAAAAGAATAATTTTTCGACATATTCGGGGAGATTAGTCCGTATATGTAAGCGATTTTAATTAATTTTGCAGAAGAATTAAACCAATTCCCTACTCAATAAATATGATTAGTTTCTTCAAAAATGTGTCGGGTTCGATTATCGCAGTTGATACCGACCACAAGCTGGAAAACAGCGAAATTGAAAAATTAAAATGGTTGTTCAACGACGCCCAGCTGCTTGACGCCTCTACGGTGGAAGGCAAGTTTGTGGGACCGCGCCGGGAGATGATAACCCCTTGGAGTACGAACGCGGTGGAAATAACCCAGAACATGGGTCTTTCCGGAGTTAAACGCATTGAAGAGTTTTTCCCGACAACAGCAAAAAATCCAACCTACGACAAGATGCTTCAGCGCCTTTATGAGAATCTCGGCGCCGACATCTTTGAAATTCTCAAAAAACCGGATGAGATTGTTTACATCTCCGACATCGAGGCATACAACGAGCAAGAAGGCTTGGCGCTCAATCCGGAAGAGGTGGATTACCTGAAGTCGTTGAGCGCAAAGCTCAACCGTCCGCTGACCGACAGCGAGGTGTTCGGTTTCTCTCAGGTCAACTCTGAGCACTGCCGTCATAAAATCTTCAACGGCGTGTTTGTAATTGACGGCGAGGAGAAACCGTCTTCTCTTTTTAAGCTCATTAAAAAGACATCGCAGGAAAATCCGAATAAGCTTGTGTCAGCATATAAAGACAACGTGGCTTTTGTAGAAGGTCCGGTGATAGAGCAGTTTGCTCCGAAAAATCCGCAAGGCCCCGACTTCTTCCAAATCAAGGACGTTGAAACAGTAATCTCGTTGAAGGCGGAAACCCACAACTTCCCGACGACCGTAGAGCCGTTCAACGGCGCGGCTACAGGAACGGGAGGTGAAATCCGTGACCGCCTCGGAGGAGGAAAGGCGAGTCTGCCGATAGCCGGAACGGCGGTCTATATGACCTCGTATCCGCGCACGGAGGAAAACCGTGTGTGGGAGGCTTCGGCGATGGCGCCGCGCAAATGGCTTTACCAAACGCCTGAGGAAATCCTTATCAAGGCATCAAACGGTGCGTCCGACTTCGGAAACAAATTCGGACAGCCGCTGATTTGCGGTTCTGTGCTCACGTTCGAGCATAAGGAAAACGGAGAGGAATTTGCCTACGACAAAGTGATTATGCTTGCCGGTGGCGTGGGATTCGCAGCAAAGCGCGATGCCCTGAAGGGCGAGCCTAAGCCTCACGAAAGTGTGGTGCTGATGGGCGGCGACAACTATCGTATCGGTATGGGCGGCGGCGCCGTGTCGTCGGTCAACACCGGACAATACGACAACTCTATCGAGCTCAACGCCGTGCAGCGCGCCAATCCGGAGATGCAGAAGCGTGTGTCAAACGTAATCCGTGCGCTTGCCGAGTCTGACAACAATCCGATTGTGTCAATCCACGACCACGGTGCCGGCGGACACTTGAACGCTTTGTCGGAACTCGTTGAGTCGACAGGCGGAAAAATTGAAATCGGAGCTCTCCCGGTGGGCGACCCTACACTGTCGTCGAAAGAAATCATCGGCAATGAGTCGCAGGAGCGTATGGGCATGGTGATTGAGCAAAAAGACATTGAGTGGGTGCGCACAATTGCCGAGCGCGAACGCGCTCCGTTCTATGTGGTCGGAGAAACCACCGGCGACCATCGTTTTGTCTTTGAGCAGACCGACGGTGTGTGCCCGATCGACTTGGCTATGAGCGACATGTTCGGCAGCTCGCCAAAGACTTATATGACCGACTCTACGGTAGAACGCCGTCTGAAGTCGGTTAAATACAAGAAATCAGACGTCAACACATATATAGAAAATGTGCTTCAGCTCGAGGCGGTTGCCTGCAAGGACTGGTTGACAAACAAGGTTGACCGTTCGGTGACAGGCAAGGTGGCACGCCAGCAATGTCAGGGCGAGATACAGTTGCCTCTCAGCGACTGCGGCGTTGTGGCACTTGACTATACAGGAACGAAAGGCATCGCAACATCAATCGGCCACGCTCCGCAATTGGCTTTGGCTGATTCGGCACAAGGCTCTGTGGCGTCGATAGCGGAAGCTTTGACAAACATTGTGGGCGCGCCTCTCAGCGACGGATTGAAGGGCGTTTCGCTCAGCGCCAACTGGATGTGGCCTTGCCGCAACGCCGGCGAGGATGCCGCTCTCTACAAGGCAGTGGAGGCATGCAGCGACTTTGCCTGCCGTCTTGGCATCAACATCCCTACTGGCAAGGACAGCCTCTCGATGACGCAGAAATACGGCAAGAAAAAGGTGATGGCTCCAGGCACGGTGATTATCTCGGCTGCCGCTGAGGTGTCTGACGTGCGCAAGGTTGTGTCGCCAGTGGTTCAAAACAAGAAGAACACCACTCTTGTCTACGTTGATTTCAGCAATTCTCCGCTTGCGCTCGGTGGCTCTGCGTTCGCGCAGATGCTCGGCAGTGTGGGCAGCGACGTGCCGCGCATCGACTCCGCTGAATATTTCGCAAAGGCATTTGACGCTGTTCAGTCGCTTGTCGACGAAGGCAAGGTGCTTGCAATGCACGATGTCTCGGCGGGCGGTCTTGTCACCACGTTGCTTGAGATGACATTCGCCAACACGAAGGGCGGTTTGAACATCAACCTCGACGGATTTGACGACAAGGATGTCGTGAAGCTGTTGTTTGCTGAAAACAGCGCTGTCGTGATGCAAGTTGAGAACAAAAACTTGAAGGCTGTGGAAGCGGCTGTCGACGGTCTGCATGCCGTGGCAATCGGCACGGTTCAGGACGAGCGTGTGGTTCTCGTGTCAAATCTCGGTTGCGAGTATCTGCTCGACATTGATTATCTGCGCGACTTGTGGTTCAAGTCATCGTATCTGCTCGACCGCCGTCAGAGCGGCGCGGCATGTGCGAAAAAGCGTTTTGAGAACTATAAGAAGCAGCCTATACGCTATAAATTGCCGAAGGATTTCAAAGGCACGCTTGCCTCTTACGGACTTACCGGCAACCGCCGCACTCCGACAGGCATCAAGGCTGCCATTATCCGCGAGAAGGGCGTGAACGGCGACCGCGAGATGGCATATTCGCTTTATCTCGCCGGCTTTGATGTGAAAGACGTTCACATGACCGACCTTATGTCGGGTCGCGAAACTCTTGACGACGTCAATATGATTGTGTTCTGTGGAGGATTCTCCAATTCCGACGTGCTGGGCTCGGCGAAAGGATGGGCTGGCGGCTTTGTCTGGAACGAGAACGCAAAGGCTGCTCTGCAGCGCTTCTTCGCCCGTAAGGACACTCTGAGCCTTGGCATCTGCAACGGTTGCCAGCTGATGATAGAGCTGAACCTCATCAATCCGGAATTCAAGCACAAGGCTACGATGGAGCACAACGACTCGCATAAATTCGAGTCGCAGTTCCTTGGCCTCCGCATTCCGGAAAACAACTCGGTGATGTTCAAGTCGCTTTCAGGCTCCAAACTTGGCATCTGGGTGGCTCACGGCGAAGGTAAGTTCAATTTGCCTGAAGGCGTTGAAAACTACAACGTGGTTGCGGAATATGCGTATGCGTCATATCCAGCCAACCCTAACGGATCGCCTAAGGCTGTTGCGGGTATAGCGTCGGCCGACGGCCGCCATTTGGCGATGATGCCTCACCTTGAGCGTGCCATCTTCCCATGGCAGTGCGGATTCTATCCTGAAAACCGCCGTCTTACCGACGAGGTTACACCTTGGATAGAGGCGTTTGTCAATGCACGCAAGTGGATTGAGCAGAACAAGAAATAACAGCAACTCCTGAAAAAGCAGTCAGCGCCGTGTCGATGGATGCGGCGCTGACTTTTTGTGTCGGGAGTAGTCAAAAACACCGCAAAATTGAGAAAATGGTTTGCTTCTGGTTGCCGAGTGGCGGAAAAATGAGTAATTTTGCGAGAAATAAAGAAAATAATATATGTTGTTTATAACATCTTGTCTACATACGTTTGGAGAATATGCGTTGTTTATGCGTAGGGTGTTTACGCGTCCCGACCGCCTGAAAGAGTCTCTGAAACGTTATGTCGTCGAAATCTCAAAACTTGGAGTGGACTCCATTCCGTTGGTGATTGTCATATCCCTGTTTATCGGTGCGGTTATCGCAATTCAGATGCAGATTAATTTTTCCAATCCGCTTCTGCCGCCCTACACCGTGGGTCTTGCAACCCGCGACGTGCTTCTCCTGGAATTCTCGTCGTCGATTTTGTGCTTGATTCTCGCCGGCAAAGTGGGGTCCAACATTGCCTCGGAGATAGGAACAATGCGTGTGACCGAGCAGATTGACGCGCTTGAGATTATGGGTGTCAACTCGTGCAACTTCATCGTGTTGCCCAAAATACTTGCGTTGCTGACGTTTATTCCGGTGCTTGCCGTGTTCAGCATGGCGTCGGGCTTGGTCGGCGGATTCATGATAGCGCAGTTCACGGATATGATTTCCGTTCCGCAGTATATCTACGGCATCCAGACAATGTTTGTTGAATGGTATGTGTGGTATGCGATAATCAAGTCATTGTTCTTCTCGGTGGTGATAACCAGCGTGGCATCGTTCTATGGCTATAACGTCAAGGGAGGCGCGCTCGATGTGGGCAAGGCAAGTACGAATTCTGTTGTGGCAAGCAGCATTTTGATTCTGTTGCTCGACGTGTTGTTGACCAAATTATTGTTGCAGTAATGATTGAAGTAAAAAACGTAAAAAAGTCGTTTCCTGACAAGATGGTGCTTAAAGGCATCGACGCGACGTTTCATAATGGAAAGACTAATCTGATTATCGGACAAAGCGGCTCGGGAAAGACCGTGCTGATGAAGAGCATCATCGGACTGTTGACGCCTGATTCGGGACAAATTCTATATGACGGCCGCGACATTGTGAAGATGTCGTTGGCGCAGCGCAAGGCTTTGCGTACTGAAATAGGAATGCTGTTTCAGGGCTCGGCGTTGTTTGACAACGAGACGGTGCTCGGGAACGTGATGTTTCCGTTGAAAATGTTTTCCGATATGACACGTGCGCAAATGCTCGACCGCGCCAGGTTCTGCCTCAACCGTGTCAATCTTAATGGCTCCGAGTCGAAGTATCCGTCGGAAATCAGCGGCGGTATGCAGAAGCGTGTGGCGATTGCGCGGGCGATAGCGTTGAATCCGAAATATCTGTTCTGCGACGAGCCAAACTCCGGCCTCGACCCACAGACATCGATTCTGATAGATGAGTTGTTGTGGGACATTACCCACGAGTACGACATAACGACCATAATCAACACCCACGACATGAACTCGGTGCTCGGCATAGGAGAGCATATCGTGTTTATAAACAAGGGCAATGTCGATTGGGTGGGCGACAAGCATTCAATCTTCCATGCAGACAGCGAGACTCTGAATGATTTTGTGTTTGCAACCGACCTGTTCAAAAAAGTGAAACAGGCTGCCATCTATCTGGAACAGAACGGCAATAAGTAGGATGGCGGCTGTGTGAAAGCTTGACGCTTTGGTGTCATGAAAAAGCAAGTCCCGAAGGAATCCATGTCATATTCCTCCGGGACTTGTTGTATTTATGCGGTTGCTGATTTATGCTTCCTCGTTTACGCCGGCAAGCTGCGGGTCGATAAGGATTCTGCCGCAATATTCGCAGACAACCACCTTCTTGTGAAGCTTCACCTCTACCTGGCGCTGTGCCGGGATGCGGTTGAAGCATCCGCCGCAGGCATTGCGCTGCACGTAGACGATTCCAAGACCGTTGCGGGCATTCTCGCGGATGCGCTTGAAAGCCTTGAGCAGACGTGGCTCGATTTTCTCCTCGAGGGCTTTCGCCTGCTCGCGGAGCTTCTCCTCGTCCTGCTTTGTCTCGGAGATGATTTCGCTCAATTCTGATTTCTTCTCGGCGAGGATGTGCACGTTGTCCTCCATTGTCTCCTGTGTGCTCTTGATGTCGTCGGCTTTGCGGTTCGCCATCTCGGTGTATTCGCGGATGCGTTTCTCGGCCAGCTCGATTTCAAGCTGCTTGAATCCGATTTCCTTTGCAAGGAAGTCAAACTCCTTGTTGTTGCGCACGTTGTTCTGCTGCTCTGTGTATTTTGCGATGGCGTCTTGTGCGTTTTGGATTTCCACCTTCTTTGCAGCCACACCCTTGCGCAATTCTTCCGCCTCGTTTTTGAATTTCTGGATACGGGTTTTCAAGCGTTCAACCTCGTCGTCCATGTCCTTGACCTCCAAAGGAAGTTCGCCGCGGAGGTTCTTGATGCGATCGATTTGAGATAAGAGTGTTTGGAGTTGGTAGAGCGTTTTCAAGCGTTCTTCTACCGACAATCCTTCTGTTGCTGCTGTTTTCTTTTCAGTTGCCATATTATATGTATTTTATTGTATTGATATCTGTTTCTGCGTCTTTGATTGTCAAGCCGGGGAACTTCTTTTCCAGAATTTCCCGGAATATGCTTTTTGAGCACTGCTCACTTTCGTAGTGCCCGATGTCGGCAATCGCGATTTTGTCGGCAAACGAAGTGAAATCGTGGTATTTCACATCGCCGGTGACGTAGATGTCGGCTCCGGAAGCGATGGCGTCTGATGTCAGAAAAGCCCCGCTGCCTCCGCATAGTGCCACTCTGGTTATTGTCTTCCGCTCGTCGCCGCAGTAGCGTATTGCCTTGCAGTTGAACGTTGCTTTCAGCAGGTCGATAAACCCGCCCATCGTTGTCGGCTTGATGTTGCCCACAGCGCCGCTTCCTGAATAGTTGTCGGCGTTGTCGAGCGGAATTATGTCGTATGCCGGCTCCTCATAGGGGTGGGCGTCGAGCATCGCTCTGATGATTCTGCCTGAAAGTCGTCGCGGTGCGATGACTTCAATCTTCGTTTCAGCCTCTTGGTGAATCTCGCCAATCTCTCCGACAAAAGGATTAGCACCCGTTGCGGCGCGGAATCGGCCTGTCCCTTCCAGCGAATAGCTGCAGCGGTCGTAGTCGCCGATTGCTCCGGCTCCGGCATCAGCCATTGCGTCGCGCACCTTGTCGGCGTGTGCCTCCGGCACGAAGACCGCCAGCTTTACCAATGTCGCCGACTGTGGCTGCAAAGTGCGTATCCCGGAAAGCCCGAGCATTTGGGCCATACGGTTTGAAACACCGAATCTGGCATTGTCGAGATTGGTGTGCGCTGAGTAGATTGTTATTCCGTTGCTTATCGCATCAATCAGGATGCGTCCCGTAGGAGTGTCGGGAGAGATGGATTTTATTCCTTTGAAGAGAAGGGGATGGTGCGAAATGATACAGTTCAAGCCGTACTCCTTTGCCTCTGTGACTGTGTTTTCGTTCACGTCAAGCGTAAGAAGTACTCCCGTACAGATATTTGTCGCATCGCCTGCCTGCAGTCCGGCATTGTCGTAGCTCTCCTGCAAAGCGCGAGGGGCAAAATCCTCAATCGCGTTAATTACACTGCGAATGTTCATCGTTCAAATATGTCTGCAAAGGTAGTTATAATTGTTGGAGAAACCATTATCTTTGTGCAAAAATTAGCAGATGACAGACACAAAATATGTATATGAGCGCGAGATGGAAGTGCGCGATTACGAACTTGACGCAGAGGGCATCGTCAACAATGCCAATTACTTGCACTATTTGGAGCATACCCGCCATGGCTTTTGCGTGGCAAACGGCATTTCGTTTGCGCAGATGCAGGAGAAGGGAGTGATTCCGGTGCTTAACCGGGTGGAAATCGATTACAAGACGCCGCTCCGCAGCGGCGACCGCTTTGTCAGCAAGTTGTGGGTGGAGCGGAAAGGCGCCAGGTTTGTGTTTCATCAGGATTTGTTCAAGACAGACACGGGAGAGGCGGTGGTGTCGGCTGTGGTGAGCTGCGTCTGTCTTTCTGGCGGCAAGCTCGACAGAGGGGATATGCTTGCCGAGGTGTTTAAAAAACATTTGCGTTGACATGTCGTTGCCGGGGATAGAACAGGTTGCGTTCTCAAAAATCAAAGGAATCACGCCGGAGCCCGCCGGAGCCATATTGGCGGCGGTGGGCAGCGAGGCTGAGTTTTTCAGAATGTCGGAGCGGGAATTGGCTGAGTTGGCAAGCGCCGGCAGCCATATTTTTGCTGCGTCTTATCGTGAAGGGCTGCTTTGCGAGGCTGAGAAAGAGCTCGACTTTGTGGCGAGAAACGGAATCAGATGCCTTTATTTCCGCAATCAGGACTATCCGGCAAGATTTCAGAATGTGCCCGACGCTCCGTTGCTGATATATGCAAAAGGCGACACGGACTTCAACGCAAGGTGCGCGGTTGGGATAGTCGGAACGCGCCATGCCACCGTTTACGGGCAGAAGCTCACGCGCGATTTGGTGGCTGGGCTTGGCGAGCTGGTGGGGAAGGATGTGGTTGTTGTCAGCGGGCTGGCGTATGGCGTCGATGTCGCGGCGCATTTGGCGGCGTTGGAGTGCGGGATGCCTACGGTGGCTGTGATGGCGCACGGGCTGGATATGATATATCCGGCGCAGCATCGCTCTGGGGCTGCCGACATTGTGCGCCGCCGCGGAGCTGTGACAACG
>OGOJ01000266.1_pt1 | contig 51065 bp, 64 predicted proteins | sample 1552601 | NCBI WGS metagenome assembly OGOJ01 (sample SAMEA2580184, study PRJEB22360) | human gut metagenome | biome: human gut; feature: human-associated habitat; material: faeces | place: Denmark | collected 2008/2010
GGCTCCCCAAGTTGGACTCGAACCAACGACCCTGCGGTTAACAGCCGCATGCTCTCGTTAGTGTCGAATTATACACCAGAAAATGTTGACTTTTATAATAGCTCGCATTTAACTTGCAATCTTTAACTCAGCCGGTTTATTGCTTGTTTCTGCACAGTCAAGAAACTGCTTATAATTCATATCGAATACGATTTCTATATTATAGTCCTTAGCGATACGAACTTCCTTTAACAAATTACAGGCAATCATCTTTTTCTGTTCTTTTGATGCGTACTGATATTCGTCTGCCCAACTTCTGAAGTTGTTATAGTAGTAATCAAGATTATCAATTGCTGTTTGCTGATTTCCTACTTTTAGTTCGTAATCTGCAATCTGCTCTGAATTGTCAGCAATCTTTTTCTTGGTAGCTTCGATTGCATCGGATAACATATCGGGAGTAAATTTACTGTTCCCCATCAGTGCATTTGCTATTTCGCCTGACAGTTCAATGAGTTGATTTTTAAGGGATTCATTCTCCTTTTTCAGCTCATTGAGCTTTTTTCTCATTGCTTGAAGCCCTGCTTTGTAACGCTTTGCAACCGCAATCGATTTTGGCGTTTCTTTGATTCGTGCAAGGTATTCAAGTATCACGGCTTCGACTGCCTTGTCCACTCTTTCGGCAGAATATACTGACTGCGCTTCTTTGCAGGTTTTAAATCGTACTCGATTACAGCATATGTATCTTGTACGCCGAATTTCATGGACTGATCCATCTTTACGCACATTCCTGTCAACATGACTAGTGGATACCATTGGAGCACCGCAATGAGCACAGTATACATTGCCGGAAAGAAGCGTGCGACCCCTTGTTGTTTTTGCGATCTGTTGTTTTTCATCGTTTTTTCTTGAACGCTGTTTCAATATTTTCTGTACTTCATTGAAATCATGCTCATCGATGATCTGCAAATTCGGCAGATGTGGTGATACTGTTCCTCCAGAAATGAGATAACCGCAATACATACGATTCTTCAAAATCCTGTTAATTGTATTGCATTGGAACTTGCTTCCGTTATGTGAGCGAATACCTTTATTATTAAGCAACGCAGCAACCTGATAAGAGCCCAAGCCTTCTTTTAAGGTCTTGCTGAATATCAATTTTACTATCTCTGCTTCGTCTTCGTCAATAACAATTTGTTTGAGTTCTTTACCTCTTTTATTAAAATTACCGCTTGGGATCAATTTGTAGCCATGAGGCATACTTCCACCGGTATAAACGCCTTCAGCTGTTAACTGGCTAAGTCTCGTTTTAACACGAGTTGATGTTTTCCGGCTTTCGCCGTTTGCCTGCCAGTAACGCATGAAGTTTATCAGATAGTCAGCTTCGTTTTCAAATCTCTGCTGCCCTTCCTGTGTACTCCATACCTCAATGCCCTGTTGGTTGAACCATTCTACTACAAACGGCGTTTCATTCTGCCGTCTGCCAAGCCTGTCAAACATAAAGACAAGCAGGATATCGAATTCTTTTCGCTCGGCTGCTGCCTTTATATCCTGAATGGCATCTCTGTCTTCAGCCGATACTTTATATCCTGATACGCCTTTTTCGTAAAATTCCTTTACAATCACCCAGCCGTCCTGCCGTTCGGCAAATTCGTGACAGGCTGTTTTCTGCATCGGGATATCATCCTTGTCGACCTGACCTTTGGTAGATACTCTGTATAAGCAATAAACTCGTTTCATATTATCGTCCTCACATTTTCTGTTGTTATAGTAATGTAGGACTGCACTATTCTGTTTTCAAGGTACAGGGATCGTTGATCTATATACTATTATATATGAAACAAGTTCCCGTGTCCAGTAAACGGCTTGTTAAATAATGTAGTCCCCACAAATATTGTTCCTCTTTTCAAAGGCGTCAAGTAAATTGTTAAGTATATAACCTTTTACTTCTTTGTTTTCGGATTCAGTAAAAAACAACTTGATATTGCATCCTGCAATTTCTCGTGTTTCATACTGATGATTGTTGGCATTTATCATCGTGTTACTCCTATATATTAAGAGCAACGCCGTTAGCAATAACAGCGTTGCTCCATTATTGCGTTTTGCGTATAATAGTTTTAGACTATTGTTATCATATTTGTCCTCGACCCCCCTGATTGACGGGCATACAGTAAACTAAGACCGGTTAGTCTTATCATTGGAATCTCACCACCCCGAGGTTCTCTCCGGGCTGTCCTCTTTGGTTGCGACGGTTTTATCACGCTCGACTTTTGACTGGACAGAAGTATCGCCCCGCTATCTGTCATCGCACACCTGCCGGAACCACCGGCAGCTTAAAGCCAACAAGCAAAGGGCCGCAAAGGCCCTTTGCTGTACTTAGTCTGCTTGTCCCTGTTCGTCAGAAACAATAACGGGAAAGTATTTACTGTAAGGATATTTAGTTTTCAAGGTGCAAGAGTTTAGCATAAAACTCTTTCACTATACGGACATTTTGAGGAGCAAATATCACGGTTTTTCCAAAAATTTTTTTAGATTATTTCGTGCACGGGCTAATTGCATAGAAATGGCGTTTTGCTTTACACCTTTCTGAACAGCATAATCATTAACCGACATACCTTCAAAATATATAGCATTAATTAAATCTCTTTGCCTTGGTTTTAACTTTGCTATAGCAATATGTAGCAAATCCGATTTTGATGGTTCTTTGAACATAACTTCAATCTTGTCATTTTTATCAACAAAATCAAATCCGTCATATATGCACGCCTCAAGATGATAATGCCGTCTTGATTCTTTCTTTTGATTTGCTCTTTCTACCCTATCCAAATTAGTCAAAACATCATACCAGTATTTATTTATTTCAATAGTCTTTTCTTCGTCAGAAAACTTATATGTGTATTCCATATCTAGCCTCCAAATTTATAAAAATTTACAACTCAAAAATTCGGAGATTATGGATATTCAGCTATATACGGTTGCCATTGATTCATCAAAATTGTCCTTTCAAAATGGACAACTGCAGCACAAAAGGCCCTGGCAAATGCCCATTTTTTTTTTGGACTTCACCAAGGCGGTTTCTTTCTTTAATTTAGAAATTACTGATATGGAATAACCAGTGTAAAAAAATTTGTATATATATAGCCGATAAATTCGAAAAAATCAAGTAAAGATAAAAGCCGGGCAAATCACAGGATAAATCCTGTAATTTTGCCCGGCTCTCTTGGAACTCTCAAAAGCGATTATTTAGTTTGTTTTACAACTTTAACTACTTTATATCTTTTGCCTTTATATTCATCAAATAACTTAACGGTGTACTTCCGTTTTTTCTTAACTATCGTGATCGTCCCGTCTTTTGGCTCATAGTCAAATAGCCTTTCACCTGTGTTAATATTTGCTCTTACTTCCATAACATTATACCTCCTGCGCTTCTTTTCTTAATACCAAATCTTTTATCTTAATGTTATGAGTCAATGTTCTTTACTTTTTCGCCTCCACAAACCATTTATTTTCATCATTAAATAAGTAAGACTCTTTACCGCAGATAATAACCGTATAGCGTATACCTGTTCCACCTACTTTTAACGATGCTGCTCGGCGCACATCTTTAACTCTATCTACTTTGAACACTTGGTTTTCGTAAACGGGATCGTCTTCAAATTTGATTCGATACGGTCTGTTCTTACCGTCTGTATCAACCGCAAGTAAGACTGAAACGAACACTTTCCGTGCCATTTGATCACCTTCTTTTATTCATACTGATTGACTGCCATAAGTACCCTTCCAACCATTTTGGCATCTTTTATGTTTGTAGTGGAAAGTTTATATTTTTGATCACCGTTTGTTAAGAACACCATTAAAGAGCCTTTTTTAATTCTTTTGCTTGGTTTTACAAAAAGTAGGGAATTTTTGGCGATGCCGTAATATAAAAAGTTATTATCACCATTTGCTGTTAAAATAAAAACATCATCAACATTATGATAGACACATCCCATTACTTCGCCGCAACTGCAACAAGGATGCAAATCGCTTAAATCTTTAATCATAATTAAAGCCTCCTATCTGCACAAGCCTGTCTGCATTGTCAATTTTGTCATCGGTTTCATCCCGATGTCACGGCAAAGCACGGCATTTTTTATTATGTCTTTGCCAAACCGTTCACGGATGTTATCAACAACAAATTCCAATCGTTCAATCTTGTCAATATTCTGCGTTTCGGAAAGCAAATCAATTTGTTGGGGCGAATCAGAAGAAATCAAATTAATTGCTCTTACAGTTATTGACCGAATGTCGCGATCCCAATTATAAGACTGCAAAAAAAGCTGATAAGCCTTTTTCGCAATTAAAAATGAACTATATGAAGGTATAGGCATTTGGCATTGCCATTGCTTGTGGTGCAGTTCGCAGTCTCTTACATCTATGGCTACACCCGATGCATATTTGTTATAATCTCTGAGTTTTTTGCCGATGTCTTGGCTAAGTTCAAGAATAACGGGCCACACATCTTCGTTTTTTTCAAGATCACGAAGAGCAGTGATGCCGTGACCTACGCTTTTTATGGGTACTACAAAATCATTAGGCGTTACAGCTGACTTTTCAGTGCCGTTTGCGTAATGCCAAAGCAGAACACCGTTCTTGCCGAAAATCTTTTGTAAAAAATCTTTCGGTGTCCCCGCAAGTTCACCAATGGTATATATGCCGTAAAAGTTTAACTTCTTTGTTGTGGCTCTGCCGACACCGAGTAAATCTGACGCCGGAAGATTCCATATTTTATCTTTAAAGTTTTCTTTATAAATACAAGTTATTGCGTCTGGCTTTTTCATATCACTTCCAAGCTTGGCGAATATCTTGTTAAAAGAAACGCCTATTGAAACTGTCAGACCAAGCTCGAATTTAATCGTTTCACTGATCTGTTTTGCAATCTCATAGCCTGAGCCAAATAAATTTGTGCTGCCGGATACATCCAACCAACATTCGTCCATACCAAACGGCTGAATCAAATCTGTATATCGGCTGTAAATCTCACGGGCAATTTTTGAATATTTAATGTACTGATCATAATGCGGAGGTACAACTATCAGATCTCTGCATTTCTGCTTTGCCTGCCAAGTCACTTCGCCGGTTTGAATGTTATATTTTTTTGCCTCATAGTTTTTGGCAAGCACAATGCCGTGCCTTTCTTCTGTTGAGCCACAAACGGCAACAGGGTGCCCTTTCAGCTTAGGATTAAGCATAACTCAACAGATGCATAAAAATTATTCATATCGCTGTGTAATATTACTCTTTCCATTATTATCCAACTCCAAAATAAAAAGGGGAGATATCTTAATCACTAATGTGACTGAGATACCTCCCCATTAATCGAATTTTCACAGATTCGTGGATGGTTCTATTTTAAGCTGTCGATCATTTGATCGGCTTTTTATTTTTTCTTGTTTTAACGCAATATAATCTTTACATTTCGGGCAACGGATTATAATGTCCGCATCTAAGTCCTTGGGAGTTATAGTGTCTTGTTCCTCTATGATCTGCGTTATTATATGTTGAGATGTATTACAAATCCATGTTTTACAGTGAGGACATTTGACTGTTGGGAAATTTCGGAATCTCACTATACCACTTCCTTCAAAACATTAGTTACAACGCCCTGTATAGTTAAATTGTTAACGATTATATCGTCGTATTTCGTGTTTTCCGGGTGTAAAATAAATCTTTGATTCTTTTGATCTTTATAAAAACGCTTTAATGTCGTTTCATCTTCTACAAGGGCAACAACAATTTGGCCTTCCTCGGCTGTATTTTGTTTACGAACCAGCACCAAATCGCTGTCAGCAATTCCTGCATTTATCATTGAATCACCTGAGGCTCGCAAGGCGAAATATTCGCCGCTGCCAAATAAGCTCGCCGGCAATCTAAAATATTCAGTTATATTTTCTTCCGCAAAAGACAATGGTCCACAAGTGATAGATCCGACAAGTGCTACCAACACCTCATTTGTATCAGCCTTTTCGGTTAGCGAAGTGCTTATCCCTTCAAATTTTGAATAGTTTAAAACTCCGTCATTCGCCATTTTTAAAACATAACGATACACGGTTGTTTGAGGTTTATTGATTATATCGGCGATTTCCTTTGCATTGGGCTTTCGGTTGTTCTTTTTCCAAAAATCCTCAACACAATTAATTATGTCTCTTTTTAAATCTTCATCATAGTGTCGCATATGCGTGCCTTTCATTTAGTGGAATTAGTGATTTCACTAACTTAAATTATAAGAACATTCGTTCTATTTGTCAAGAGCTTTTTTATTTTTTTGAAAATATATATTTTGTGTTCCTTTTAAAAATCTGTTATTTAATGAAAATAAGCATATGTAACACACGACGACATATTTTGACAATTTAATGATGAATTTATAATGTATTGCCAAATAGCGACTTGATGCGACAGACAAAATTTGCTTGATTTTAGAGATGAACAATGCGATAATCACACTATAAGGGATTATATATCACCATTAGTTTGTTGTGTAGAAAAGGGGAGCATTGTGACAAGAAACAGTAAAAAAAATAATGATATCTTAGACATCAATTATACATTAGGCATTAAAATTCAATATTGCCGGAAAGCGTTAAAATTTACTCAATCTGATTTTTCAGTCTATTTTAAGATAGACAGAAGTTGTATTTCCTATTATGAAAAAGGAAAAGTAGCACCTTCACTTAGTTTTCTGCTATCATTTTCCAAATGTTTTAATATATCATTAGATGACTTGATTGATAACACCTTCAAAATTGAGCAGTTTAAAAGCAAATATTCTCCATTATATTTTGAAACAAATACGGACGTTAAATTACTAATGATCATGATAAAAAAATCAGCCCCCCACATTTGTGGACGGCTGAATGTATTTTAATAGTAATTATTTATTGTTTAATTCATGAATAATACAATCAAGTATATTTAAAATAAATTTTTGATCTTCCATTGGGAGATCTTTAATTTTTTCATTAAGAGCGGAAACTTTTGCCGGAAAAGATTCATCAATTAGATCTGCTAAAATTAAATCTGATGAAACACCTATTGCATTTGCCAATCTTATCAAAGTTTCGACTGAAGGCTTTTTAAGACCTAATTCAATCTGGCTAATATAATTTTTACTTAATCCGGCTCTCTCAGCAACAATATCCTGTGTCATATGTTTTTGTTTTCTATAAAGTTTTAAGTTCTTACCTATTGATTGCAAATTCATTTTCATCATTCCAATAAATAATACTAATCGGTTTAAAACCTCACTAACAGTATATAAATTTGGACAGTGATTATGAACACGCTAATGGGTAATTAAATTTCTAATAGTTTGATATTTAGTTTGATATTTAAAATGAATTCGGTGACAGCATAAAGACTTGAATGCCATCACCGAATCTTTACATTAAAACTCTATATCACAATTGAGATTATCATTAACTTTGAGCGAGGTAAATGACATAATTATATCTTGCTCTGTACTGGTTGTCGGATGAGTATATATAATTAGTGTCGCTGGGTTTTTCCAATCGCCGACTTGTTCCTGTACTGATTTCCGATTGCCTAACTGAATATCAAACTTGATATTGCTGCTTGTTGAAAAAGATATATCAACACATTTATTTGAATATTTGTCATATCCCGTCCTGATAGTAATTTTATTCACTTCAATTAATTATCAAGCGGAGGCAAACTTCTGTTGGTCGCTTCCGCTTGACTGTCCTTTATATTGATATCAATAAAATAAGCCGAATGAAGATACAGTTATCTTATTTAGTTTAAGAAACTTCATTCACTAATATATCCCTTTCAAATGTGTAAGCCTTATTTTGATCGCTATATTGTGAGGGCTTAACATAGATGGTAGCAAAAACTTTTATATTACCAGATTCATTTACTGTGATATTTAATCTACGGCTAATTACTGAATTGCTTTTAAAATTATCCAATACAGCAATGGCATTTATTTCCTCACTAATCTCATTATATGAATATGTGATTGTTTCAACTCCATGTTCAATATAATAATTTTCATTTGAAACATTTTTTAAAGTACAATCAATTGTAACAATTTCGCCTTTTTTAGCAGTAATTTCGTCTTTACTTACTTCGAATTCAAAATCAGATTCTTCAGGATATTCAAAATCTGCAATTGAATTGTTCGTATTATTATTAAATTCATTGTTATTGATTGAGCAACCGCTAATGCCTAATGTACATAAAACGAACATCATAATGAATAATAAGATTTTTTCACGTTTCAAGATATTAACCTTTCAATTTGTTACTTATATGCATCACAAATAACTTTTCCTTTAATTAAATAGGTATTATTGGTGCTGATTGCTTTATTAATTGCTACAATTAATGCAGTCCGTCCGCCGTCAATTATTTTACCGACTGCACCGCCACCACTGTCACCAGGCTGTACTTTTTTATCGCATCGAATCATTCCAGTACAAAACATTCCTTCACAAGTTGCCGATGAATATGTAGATAAAACTTTTGCACCATAAATTTTTCCAGACTTATAGCCTCGAAGAGTAAGCGTAGATCCAACAACAGGGGTACTTGAATCAAATTCATCATGATAAGTATCACTATAACTATGTCCGCTATAAAGAAGAATAAATGAACTGTCATTTTTGGTATTGTAGTTTCTATATTTTACATAACCAATTTTTGTTGATCCTTTATAAACTCCATTGCCAAGTGACCATCCATGCCCACAAGTGATAATACCATACTTACCTAAAGAAGAGCTGTATAATTTTCCTGCAGGTGATGAGGAAATGCTGCCATTATTAATTGCAGTAGTGCTGCTAATAGTGGCGGTATTCTGCACTTCAAAATCATCATCTAATATTTCGAATGCATACATTCCGTCAACAACGGCAAGGTTGTCATTTATTAATGATATGTCAGACGCAGTTGACACGCCAATTATGATTCTATTTTTAAAAACATCAATATCTACGGTTTTTATTTCATCTTTACTTTCAGCCAGATTATTTATAATATCATATGCATCTAACAATTCTTTTTCACTATACTGCACTTCCTTAATGGTATAGTTACAAATAACTTCATTTTCTGAATTTATAAGAGCCGTTTTTGTCTTTGACAATAATTGATTATTGCTAATATTTTGTGATGCTTTTAACGTATTACTTCCAGATACATAACAGAGAACCAGTACACCGTTTTCGTTTAAATACATTCCTCCATACTCATCGTTAGTATATTCGGAATACGAATTTGCATCAAAACCATCTATAAGAGCACCGGATGGACTTGCTAACTTTTGAGAATTAATAGATTTTTTTAATTCTTGATCATTGAATGTATAACTTAAAGCCTCAAATACATCTTCTTCGGTTAAAAACATTTCATTTGATTGTTTCTCTAATTTTGACGATGTTTCTTCAGCATATACGGAAAAATTAGTAGGCCCTATCGCTAAGAATAAAACTGCTAAAAAAACGGATAAAAATTTCTTTATATTTTTCATATGCTTTTTCCTTTCAATTTTAAATTTCAATTTTACATAAACCTATATATTTGTAAAACATTGGCAACACATCCTTTTATACATCGAAAAGCATTTGGCTTTCTATATATATAGTGTCAAATTTATTATAAAAACTAACATTTTTTGAAATTTTGTATATCATAAAAAAACGGTGGTCTTCCTATCGTGGAATGCCACCGTTTATATAACTTTTAGAATGTCAAATATCCAGTTGTTACTTCGATTTTTTGTGTAGAAAACAACGATTTCTTTGCATAGTGTGTTGCAGTCACTCTATACTGATAGCCAGACGTAACTGTTAATGATTTACTTAAACTATAATAGTTGCTATCCGAATATAAATCATCATAGGTTTTATATTCTGACCAGCTGGATGCACTGGCTTTTTTTCTCTCAACAACGACCTCAGTAAATCCGCATTTTTTAACCTCGCTGGTCCCCTGTGTATATCCGCGAATCACCAATTTTGTTCCGTCTTTTGCAATAGCTAATGACTTAGCGGCAATTAGCCCGGAGGCTCGCGTTTCGACATAAATTGCATCCACATGTTCAAGCTGCTCGAACTCATCTTGAGAATAATATACATCCTCAGTAGTGTTGTCTGATGCAAGAACGGTGTTAGGCATAAATCCAATAACTGACATGACACATACCAAAAATAAAGATATAAATTTTTTCATTGTTTTACCTTCCTTTATTTTATTGTTTTTGCAAATTCGATTGCCGTTTGAAGTTCGCTTTCTAAATAGATTTGATAGCGTGTTAGATTGTCTTGATATAATATTATGCAGTTGTTATCACGTTCGAAAATTATAATATCCATACCGTTTGCGCGTATCATATCGGCGGAGTCGGTATCCATAACAGTTTCTTCTCCGACCCAATCATATTCTTCACTTGACTGTGAAATAGAAAGACTACCTGCAGTTCCTAAGTATTCAAAACGAACATATATATCTTTTTGGACACTTTCATCGGTGGTCATATTTTCGATACTGATAATTGAGCATTTTTCATCTATCATCTCCTCCGGGAAAGTAACTGGTGCAATACCATATTCCGCAAACTGTTTTGCCAAATCCGTGTCTGTCAGCAGATAAGAATCCGCCGTCTTATCTGTATTTTCTAAGTTCGGATCTATTTGGGCATTGCCTTCAATAAGTTGTGCAATATGTTGCGGAATATTGAAATTGAAAAAATATGCCGACACAGTAAAGGTTGTTCCTACAAATAATATTATAATAGCAACCGCTATTAAAACTCGAATCGGGATAATTTTTCTTCGATTTGAAACTTTGATATCTTTTTCTTGACTATTTGATTTCTTTATTGCCAAAAGTTCATAACAAAGATCAATATAATCCATATCGATTTCTTCGGTGTTTTTTTCTAATTCTTTGTTGATTAGAACTTTGATGTCATCTTCAGATAAATCAGTCAATTTAGAATTAATCATTTCCAATAATTCTCTTTTATCCACTTTGCGCCTCCCGTTTATTTAGTGTCAATAAAAATAAAAAAACTAATAAAAAATTTAATTTAATTCTATACTTTTTACCATTTTGATAATTTTCTTTTTCAGTTTGGCACGTCTTCTTTCAATGGTACTTGGTTTTATTCCCATCCTCGCACCAATCTCTGCAAAAGTTTGTTTTTTCAGGTAATGGTCAACATATAAATCTTTTTCATCCTCACTTAGTGACGAAATTATTTTTATATATCTTCTTTCAATTTCTAAATCACTGACGATATTTTCAAGATAATCGGGATTATAAACTATCGAGTTTTCCAAGGCCTGATCTTTTTCCTCACTATTTGCAAAAGAATATTCATTCTGTTTCACTTTTTCACGAATTGCTTTGTTCCTATAGTTCATTGTGACTTTATAAAGCCAAGCTCGATAGTTCTTAATTTCTATTCCGCGCATAAGGTTCTCATATAATGCCAAATATGCATTTTGTACACAATCACAAGCATTTTCATAATCATAATCGAAATGGAGTTGGCAATGTTCTATTAATTTCTGACGATATCTTTCGCAATCCTTTATAATTTCGTCAACTTTTTCTTTATCACGTGCGTTAATTTGTTCTTTTAGTTCGTTCATATTATTCCTAACTTTACAAATATTTTCTGTATATATATTTATATAAATATGCAAACACAAAACTCGACTTTTGTCAATAAGTTTTATGAATTAAGTTAAAATGGTTTTTAAATGTAAAACAAATTTTCTTGTCAAAATATATGGCTAATATTACAATTAATTAAGTGGAGCAAGCAAAACTGAGTATGTTGTTACTGAACTGATGGAAAAAACTAAATTACAGTTCTTTAAGTAAAATATTAAAAAGTAGCCCACTGGAAAATACAGTAGGCTCTTCTTTAAAATATTGTCTCAAATAGGAATTCATCTAATTTTTCTTTATGTTTTTCACATAATTTTATCTCTTGCCCATTGACATTTATGTAACAAAATGCTTTTTCTCCGCAGAAACAAGAATCCCCACAATCACATAATTCACTTAAATATGAAATATATTCATCGAATAGATCAAGTGTTACAAGATCGTCTTTTTCATAAATAATATTATTTTCGTAATAATACATATTTTCTTCTTTCTGAATAAAATCAATTTTTAATTTTGCGCACCATAATAAATATTTATAAATTTTTGAAAAGTTTGGTGACTGAGCTGTGTTGAATATAAAATTATCACTTTTTAAGTCGCTGATATCTTCCAGAGCTACTTTCAAAGAATCGATGGTATTAGAATTATCAGTATAGATGGATATATAGTTCAGTAATCCATTATCTATCGCTTCATTAGGTATATTTTCAATAACTTTTATAAGCAAGATTCTGCGTTTACTGTATATTTTTTGTTTATTTCTAAATCCTAAAAGAGAATGTTGCAATAATCGCATTTCATGCGGATTGTTTCGTATCAATTTCACAAAATCTTTTCCGAGCATATCATATGCTTCTGCGTATATTTGTCTACTTTTTTACTTAATTTATTAAAATGACCATTAAAAACTTCGTCACTATGTGATAACACGTCATAGTTTATTTCCGAATTTTGAAATCTTATCAGTGTATTCAAATCAACTTTATGTGTATGTATGTCGTCCAAAAAACAAAGTATCTCTTTTGTTCTTATTGGCCCTATATTGCGAATCATTAAAAGTTCATTTATTGATATATTTAGCAAGTCTCTAAGATTATAGATGTTTTTGTTATGGAAACCTACGGCGATACCATGAGAGAAAAAGGGCTTGTCTATAATGATTTGGCTACATTTGCTACTGAGTTTAAAATAATGGCTTAAAGGTGCCTTCCTATCTAAAACTGATATATCCATTTTTTCATGCCTTCTTCTTTTTATCTTGTTGAATGCCGGATGGTTTCTTTTTCCTGCTTTCATTAATGAATTCTTGATATTTATCATTAAATTCTCTTTTTACCGCATCTGACTTAAACACAATATCACATAGTTTTTCAAAATCTTTTTCGCATAAAGAAAAATCATTATTACCAATTTTGAAATTGAAACTCATTGTGTTACTTCGGCCACAGCAAAAGCACTTTGCTTTTTTACTTTTGTATGTAACCTCTGTAGCGCCTTCCCGAAACATAGTAGGGGTTTCATCATGAAATATATAAAAATCCAGAATAACACAAATAAAATCCTTAAAATCTGTTTTGCAAAATGCTATTTCAAGGTCGTCTGCTTCTGTGGTTTTTAAAATAAAAGCAGCTTTTTCATTACACGCTGAACATCCCATGTCGTCTTGTGATGATAAAAGAGTGAAGCATTTAGTATCGGACGAACTTACTTGTTTGGATTTTGTGTTCTTATTTGAATTTACCAGTTTCGCCTTGCTCGATTGATTTTGCTTTGGCTTTTTTGTTGTAGCGGGTTCATTGGTACTGGCAGGCTTTAGGTTCCCCCAGAACAAGGAAACAATATCCCTATTCCATTTGGAATTTTTAATTTGCAAGGTGCCATCTTTAAAATTTGCTTTGTTGAGTTTATTTAGCCGGCTGTACAATAAGTCTCGATCTTTATTTGAAAAATTGGCTTCAAAATCTTTATAAATAAGTGAAAAGGCTTTATTGGCATCTACACCTATGTTTCGTTTAAGACGAAAATCTACATATACTGATTGTTTCCGCTTATGTCTGTATAATCCAATTGCGACTTGTAAATAAAATAGTTCTTTGACATCAATTTCTAAAAGTTCACTATTTATGTTTAAAGTATAGTGGTTTTCTACATTGTTTTTGACCTTTACCATTTATAAACACCTTGCTTTAAGATTTTACTCAAATTCGAGATGGATGCCATAGTGACATCCATCTCTTTTTAACTAATAAAATGCGGAGGTCTGGTCTGTGAAACAAATTCGGGAAACAAACAAGACCAGTATAGATCAAGGCTTGAGCCAGTAAAACCATGTAATCTACAAGCATTTTATTAATTATTCGCTATTTACGAAATCAGTAAAGTTGCACCCTTTTGCTTGAACGCAATTTTTCTTTTTTCTGTGAACACCTTTTTAATTTCAGTAAGCTGGAACAAGAAATCTTGAAGGCAGCGCCAACATAAAGTAAACCGAACTTGATTCAATGTAATGGAATAGTTGCTTAATTCTGAATTACCGCAAAAATAGCAATGATCGTTGTTGTGGTTTGGAATAATAGTAAAGCCTATTGCACTAGTAAAATATTTATCATCTGCTTTTTTTATCTTTTGAATTCCATTTATAATTAAGTCTATATCTTTAAGATTTAATGCAAAGCAGAATTTGTCTTTCTCCCTACCTGTTTCAATCACAACAGCAAATCCACTTTTGTCATAAGGATCAAGTGTGCTGCTGTTAATCCCATTAACAAATGTGCATTTTAATTTTTCAACTTTAAATTTTTTTGCTTTTTTTTGACTGAAACCCAAATTGAATATTTGATTATCACCGAAACAATTTATAACCCGTGTTTGCAAATCTGATACCTGTCTTTGATTCTCGGATTGCTGTGATTTTAATTCTAAATTTAACTTATCAGACGGCAACTCCTTTTCAGATTCATCATTTAATGATATATTAGAATTCTTATCTTCTGTAAAATTATTTGAAGATTTTAATACAGATTGGAGTTCTTTATTTTTTGAACTTATTGCCTTTTTCAATTCTGCAATCTCTTTTTTCTTCTGAGAATATGAAGAATGATATGCGCGAAATATTTGTCCATTTAATAAATTTGTCTTTAACGCAAGTGTTAAAAACTGCTGTGCTTGTATTGGAAAAAACTCTTTATATACTGATGATGTTAAAACGCTGATCGCCAGCATTTCCATTCCAGCTTTGGAAAGCCATATTGTACATTGGTTTAAGACTAATTTGTAATGTGCTTTCTCATTCACATACAAGCAACAAGGTTTTTCAAAGTGGCGTTCTTCAACATAAAAATAACCTGTTTTTAACTCGCCGTCTATTTCTTTAAAAAAAACTTTTTTTAACAATTCTGCAAACCGATTTAAATCGTTTAAGCAAAAAGCAAAGGTAAAGCCTCGCAATTCGTTATCCGTCAATACCATAATTGCATTGTTATGCTTTTTATGTTTATTAAAACTACACGGCAATGGATAATTAACAAGCGGATATGTATATATTTCTGAATTTTCATGCTTCGCTTTTATTATTTCAAACGGAAATCCATAACAAAAACTTTGGTCTTCTTTGAGTTGTTTAAAAAGAAAGAAAGATCTTTTTTCAGTTTGCGATAATTTAGCTGCAATTCGTTTTTCTTTTTCAGTAATATTTAATTTTTTATTGTTTTGAGTTACAAGTTTTTTCAGATTGTCATTATGAATAAAAAAATCGTCCCTGACGTGCAGCCTGTATAGTTTCAAAAAATAGGTTTCTAATTTACGAAATAGAATAAAAACACTGTTTCGCGATATTGTATATTTAAAGACTCCCAAAGTTAAAGTAAAAAATTTAACTTTTGCTTTTGACGATGTAATCTTTGCCAATTCGTCATAAAAGTTTATTAAACAACTATTGCAAAATTTGTAATATCTACTTTTTTCTAATCTAAAATAACAACCGTCAGTTATCTTCTTTTCACAACAGTGTGTAAATTGCAAATCCATCTGATAAAAAAATTCCCATTTGTTTACCTCAGATTCACTAATTGTTTCTTTTTGATCTTTTCCTGCAAAATTTAAAAATTGCAATGTTTTCATCCCTTTTCACCACGTTTATCTAATGCAGCATTTACTAAAGTATCGAGGCAAAGGTCAATAAATTTCACATCCATTTCCGTCGGTGCCTTCTCAAGTTCCATATCGATCATTTCTATAATCTCAGCACCTGTAAACTTCATACTTTTTCCAATAATAAACGTATGTAGTATATTAGAAGAACATTTTTGATTATCCTTTTCACTTTTAGCCATTTATTACCCACCTCATATATTAAGTAATAAAAAAGCCAAAACGTAACAAAAAATATTGTTACATCAAGTAATAAATAATACTATCCGCGATAATATATTACTTTAATTATAAAAAATATTTATACAAAATTCAATTATTAATTGAAAAAAGTGCAAAAAAAAAGAACAAAATAAATTGTTCTCCAAAAAATCTTATATTTTTATTTATTCTGATAGAATTTTCATCATTGCTCTAACAGCCTCTTTTTCTCGCTCGTTCAGCCCTTCATACAATGACATCAATTCTACTTGTGAGTCACTCAAATAAGCGACCTTTTCATCGTCAGCAAAAAACTGCGATAACGTCAGTCCAAAAGTTTTGCACAATATTTCTAAGGTCTCAATTTGGGGAAGCGAGTTTCTCTTGAAGATGTTTTCAATAGTTGATTGTGACAATCCGCTTTCTTGAGCAATACGATAATTAGTCCATTGCCTCTGATCTCTCAACATTTTAAGTTTTTTGACAACATCCATGTTCTCGCTCCTCCCTGATAATTTTGCTATGCTTTATTTTTAATCGATTAAAAAACAATATTGTATTGTTACCGTGGAAACGACTTATTGTTTTCTCCGACATTATATATTTGCCCTTTAAACTGCTCATAATGAGATAAAGCCAATTTTTTATTTATAGCAGAAGAAAAAACATCGTTAGAATGTGCTTTTTCTACCGCATATAAAGTTAATTAAGAATACTTTGTTTTGTCTTTCTTCTTTTCTGTCTTAGATATATAAATATATATTTCGTTTGGTATGTTCACTTTCTATGTCCACCATGAACCCACCCTATGTTCACCTGAACAGCAAATGATACATACACGAGGAAAGCGCCCCGTTTTCACGGTAGCGTTGTTCCCTTTGTATAAATCCGGCTTCGGTCAAATCATGTATAGCCCGCTTGACGGTGCTTTTGGACAGACCTGTCCCTTGGGCTATGGTTTTTAAGGACGGAAAGCAGTAGCCGTTCTTGTCTGCGTATTCATTCAGTACAAGATATACGGCGATCGCTCTTGACGGAAGTTCGGAATTTAAGATTACGGATAGTCTGCCCATAGTTCACCTCATTTCATGTTGTTTTTCTTAGGAGCAGGCAAAGGCGAAGGAACTCCACTGTTTGATTTGTCTTTCGGCTTTGCTTTCTTGGAAGACCTCGGCGCGGAATGTTCGTTATGGCTTTTCTCAAGGAAGTCCTGTAATTCTTCATCACTGAGACCGTAGTTCTCGTTGATAGCGGATTCAAGTTGTTCCTTGTTCAGGTATTTGACTTCTTTGACTTCTCTGCTGCCAAGGGAGAACGGTGTTTCAAATTTAATGCCCCAGTCAAAAAAGAGTTTCAGTTTGACTTTCATCGGATTGTGTCCTGTCTTCATAACAATGAACTGACCTTTGGGCATAGATTTCAACTCATCAGGCGTCATCAATGCTCGTTCTATCATCTGAAGACTTTGAGACGGATCGTTCTTACCTCTGCTAACAGAACCACTGAGCACAGTGCGTGGGCCCATCGCTTTGGATAACACCTCGGCAGATTTTGAGTTTGGCGCAAAACCGCCGAATATCGTCAGCTGCGTGTTGTCCGTGATGATCTCCGCGCCTTCCGATCCGTAGTTCTTGTTTAACTGCGCAAAGGACTGAATGATGGGCACAATGCTCACCTTTCTTGAACGGGAGGCGCTGAACATCATCTCAGCCGATTCAATCTTGGGAAGTGTGCCGAACTCATCAAGATACATCATTACACGGTTTTTCAACTGTCCGCCGTTCTCATCGGCAACAGACAGGATCTCACGGTATAACTGCTGCAGGATAAGCGATACCATAAAGTATTTGGAATTGTCTTCCTCGGGCATAACGATGAAAATAGCGGACTTTTCATTACAGAAACGCTCTGCGTCTATCTCCGTATCAAAGCATAGGATCTGTTCAAGTTCCGTATCCAGAAATGTGTTGAGCCTGGACATGGCTGTGGACATAACGGACAGCATAGACTGCTCGCCGGAATTCAGAGCAGAACCGGCGAACCATCTTGCCTTGTGTTCGGGCGGCAGTTTGTTCAGCAGAAGTTTAAACTGCGTCTGACCTTTTACCTTAGATGGCGCAAGCAAGTCCTGTATGATCTTGAATACGGAAACGATGTGCCTTGTACCTTTCTCACCGAACTCGGAGACAAGAAGTATCGCAGAAGTGAGCAAGCCCTCGGCCGCGTCATAGAAGAATGCGTTTTGACCGAAGTTCGCTCCGTCCATACCATTAAGGATTATCGTCTTGGCAATAATCTTTGAATACTTTTCGGCTTTTGCCTTGTATGAGATATTCTCTTTCTTTTCTTCCACGCTTTTCTTGTACAAGTCCATATACTTGTTGACGAGGTGCAGAAGATTGTTGCCGTGTGATTTGGTCGGGTTACGCAGATCAAGCACGGATATGTTGTAGCCGTAATATTTCTTTGCAATGCCGCCATAGTTACGGTAAATATCACCTTTCGTATCGGTCGATATGAATGACATTCCCGATACACAGGCGTACTCGATATTCGGATAAAGGAAATATGCTGTCTTACCGACACCGGCGGCGCCGATCATCAAAGCGTGAACATCCTGATCATCAACGAGCGCGATAGTTTCTGCTTTTCCTTTGCACCCTACAACGATTCCCTGCGGCAAATCTTTGCCGTCAACGGTAGTCGGCGTTTCACCCGATTCTGCTTGCTTTCGCCAAAGTTTCGGCGTGAACGGTACTTGCTTGTATGTTTTCCTGATCTCTCGTTTGTCCGCAAATCTTGCCGTACCGTGCTGACCGTCACCAACGGTTTTGGATTTGATATTGTTTAAGTTATAAATGTGAGCCAGCAGAGATATTAAACCAAGTACGGTGAACATTACCACGGCTGCAAGGATCAGCCCAGACACATTGCCCATTCTTCATCACTTCCTTCCTGTTTTTTTGATAAATTTTGAGTTTCTTCCATTTCGATATGTGACTGTATTTTTAAACTGTCACAGGCGAGTTTAAACAAAGACTGCACATCGGATTCCAGAATACTTTTGATCCTGATCTGCGCATTGCCGAATAACCTGCCTACGGTTTCCATATCCTGCTCTACGGCTTTGACCTTGTTTTCATAGCAGGCCTTTTCGGATTGCGGCAGATATTGTTCATAAAAGCCTTTGATGAGCGCCTTTTCATCTGCGTTTAAATATGCCTTTGCCATACGCAGAGCGTCAACGGCAAGGCGATTTGAGCAAGCGCTGATCTGTTCATTTGTATCCGCTGCCGTCAGCCTTTGGTAATCCGCACAGAGCGTTTTGTACGGATAGAGCAGAGGTTTACTGTCCATAACGGAATACATAGTTTCTTGTAACAGTTCACGCATATTTTCGAGATACGGATTCGATACTGCCGGAAGAGGTTCAATACCGTTTTGCGCTTTCAATATCTCATTCCAGTCCTTATACTTTGGCCTGACAAAAGAGATATCCGTATATCCCAATTCATTCAGATGATGCCGTATCCGCCATTCCGATTCGATTCCTGCGCTGTCATGATCAAGGCACAGATAGATCTTGCTGATCTGCGGATTGTCCTTCAGCATTTGGACAAGCGCGTGATCTGCCACCGAGCAGAGCGATACATACGAATGTTCCTGCCAGTTAACTTTATGCAAAGTGATAAAGGAAAGCATATCTATCGGCGCTTCAAACACATAGATTCTGTTGCTCGTGCCTGTATAATGAAAACTGTATCGGGAGTCACAGCTATCCACATTGCCTTTGAACGATTCACCAAGCGTGTATGTTCCTCTTTGATGAGCGTGGCACGGAACGCCGTTTTCATCCACGCCGACAAACACACAGTTGTGGTGACCCTCACTTTCATACAGCAGTTTTTCATGCGCGAAATATTTGATTACATCACGGTCAATGAACCTTGATTTGAGGAGATAAGCAAAGACCTGCCGCATATCCTTGTTCGGTTTAGGCAGTTTAAAATGCTTTTCTTTCTGCTCCCTGCGCTCGACCTTGAGCGGTTCTATCTTTTCATCAAGCAACATTTGAACGGCGTCCTGATAACTTTTGTCGTAGAACTTCTGCACGAACTGTACGGCGTTACCGCCACTCTGTTCGTACTGACTGTACCAAAGGTTACCTCTGATGGTTACTCTGCCGCCGTCTTCCCACAGCATTTCCGAACCGCAGCGTTTAAGTTCTGCTCCTTGGGACAACAAAAAAGCAGCCAGATCTGTTCCGGCTGCTCTCTGCTTCTGTTCTTCCGTAAACGGAATGTATTCGGTTTGATTTCTTATATTATCACCTTCCTATTTTGAATTTTATTTACTTCCCAGATAATGTATTATTATTTGTTGAGAAATTTTATTAATATTATTTAGAGATTTTTCATCGAAGCACATATAGTAACAATCTTCTATATCTGCATAATTTTCAACTTGTGATATATCGATGTATCTGTCTTGATTTTCATCTACAACCACGGCTGTCGGAAAAGAACTGGAAAGAGAAAGAGAATATTCGTTAGTGTCAAGCGTTTGTTGATAATCCTTGTAATAGTCTCTTTTATTTGCAAAAATTAAATACTCATTTCCCGTTTTCAGTGGTAGCGAGTTATCCGGAGAAATAAATGTTACTCCTTGTTTAGAAAAGTCAAAGCTTACTAATTGATAAAGTATAACTTCTTTCGAAGTTTCATCAACCTCACCTTTAATTGTTTTAATTACACTCATTTTGTATTTAATACAACCAAAGCAAACATCACGGTCAACACATTTTGCATAAAAAATATAATTACTTTGATCCAGTTCAGCAACCGCTGCGTCATAATTTACAGTTGAATAAATATAATCGTGTTCATTACATAATTCTTCTGAAATTTGTAAGCTTGCTTTTGATATTTCGGCATCGTTTCGACTTAAAGATAGATAAGAGGTTCTTGTCATTATGCCTAATATTAAGGAGATAAAAATTATAATGCTCATAATTACAGCAACAACTTTTTGAAACGATAATTTAGTAAGCAATTTTTCCACCTCGCATTTCAAAGATATGATTACTGATATCTTCAATACAACTTTTATCATGACTGGCTATTATGAATGTTGTGCCATATTTTTTATTTGTAGTTCTTATTGTATTAAGCAGTATTTGGACAGAATTTTCGTCAAGCGAATTGGTGGGTTCGTCAAGAAGGATTAAATCTGGTTTGTTCATAAAAGCTTGTATTATGCTTACTTTATGCCGCATTCCGAGAGAGTATTTTTTTATAGGTCTTTTATCATTAGAGTCCAGTTCAAATGTGTCAAGCCAGTTTCTGATTTCTTGAATAGTAACTTTATTAGTTGATATATTGTTAAGCATTTTAAGATTTTCAAAAGCACTGAAATATTCTAACATCGTAATATTTTCAATCATTAAGCCTAAACTTTTTGGAAACACACCGTTACCTACCCTTACGCCATCAACAACAGCCGTGCCGCTGTCGGCTGTTATCAGTCCGCTGATGGCTCTGATAAGCATAGTTTTCCCACTGCCGTTGCTGCCCACAAGTGCATTTATTCCGCCCTGTTCAATATTGAGATTTACATGATCGAGAACGATTTTCTTATTAATATTTTTGGTATAATCCTTCATACTGATATAGGCCATAGTTATCGAACTCCTTTTTTATAGTGCGTCTTTTCTCTTTAAAAGATTGTTTCCTAATATAATTGCCGCTACAATCGTTATAAATGTAACTGAGTAGCAAATAATGCTGTTAGTTGAAATATATTTATTGTTTTGAAATAATGTATTTACAAAATAAATCATAATAATATCAAAATATTTATATTTTACTGGCAAATAGTAGCTTACAATTGTGCATGTAACAAATAGGATAATATCGCTTAAGATCGCCGCCTTATCATTTTGAATACAAAAAGGAATTACCAAAATGCAAAACGCAAACAGTAGTAAAGCAGAGTTTAAGACGGAAATTAAATATGTAAAATAAAAACTTGAATTGTGTAATTCAAGATTACTGACAGTGGCACAAAAAGAACACATTCCAATAGAATAAAAGGCTGACAATACAAAGCATAATGCGGCAATATTGACTATTTCATTAATATAGAATAAATAATATGTTTTAAATCTTGAGGCGACATAACATCTTTTAGTGGCATAACTTTTTGAAAATTGCCCGCATACAATCGGTATTGAAATGATGGTATTTAAAATGCTCAAAAAAGTTTGTATGTCAAAGTTTTCAGCCTCTATATCGAAGGCAAGTCCTTCTCTCGCATAAAAATATAAGTCATCAAGATATAAGGATGGCGGATATTTGAGCCTTATTAGTGAAATATATATACCTATAAAAAAATTAATAATTATAAATCCCCATATTTTTTTGTCTTTAAAATAATATAGGTTTATATGCAATTTTTTAACCTCCTCAGAGAGAAAGGAATTAAAATAATCATAACCGATAAATAGATACTGCAAGTTATAACAAATGATTGAAACGTTATCCCGCTTACAGACAACCCAAACATACAATTGATAATATTGTATGGAATCATATATGATTCAAAAAAAACACTTGTTAAATTTATAAAAATAAACATAAACGAAGTAACAAATATTTTATTTCTGACAAAAAATGATATTTCAAAACTGATAACAGCTATAATTCCTGATATCATGCCAGAAATCATAATAAACACAAAAAAATACAAATAAGGCGAGAATATATATAATTTTTTAAACAAAAACCAATCACTTGCAATATCGACCGTGAAAATATCCGCCTGCCACAAATCCCAAGTGTACAGATTTGTCGACTCCTGTGGAAATGCAATCAAACATAAAAGCAAATTGATGAGCTGAGGAGTAATTACGACAAACGCACCGCATATGAAAACAGTTATCAATTTTGAAAAATAATATTTATTTTTTCCTTCCCGAATAATACAAATACTTGTGAAAAGATTGTTGCTTTCTGTAACATAACTATCGGAAAAAGCCGCAGCTATTAAAAAAGGGCATGCAATTGAAAAAATTGCAATAAATGTATCGTTGCTTCTAACGTTTGCAAAAAACTGCTGATAAGCACTTGGCACATTAATTATATCCGTTTGATAGCATTCTGCGCATTTTATTAAAAAACAAATTATACCAAACAGTACACTTATCGACGATACTATTATAAAATTGTTTGAATGAAATGCACTCTTTAATTGAAATGTTAATTCTTTCTTCATATAAAGCACCTTCTAACTTGCAACACAGACAGGGCTGTATTTATACAGCCCTGTCAAAAGTCATTAAAGAGTAGCTTTGTCACCGTAAACTACATAGTTCAAACCCTTTGATGACACGCCGCTTTGTTCACCGTAAAACCTAATCTTGTCACCAACTTTGTATGACACACCAGATTTGTAAACAATCCAATGACCAACGCTTGTTCCGTTTACTGTAAAAGAATGCTTATTGGAAAGCGTTGTTGAATTTGTTGTATCCTTAACCCAAACTTTTAGTGTGTAATTATCGTCAGTGCTTCCTTTCTTTGCAAAAATACTGCTGTAGCCTGTTACATACGCTTTGCTTACATCGTCTATTGTAGTATTAACATTTAACGGTTTAATACTGACAAAACCCGCTGCAGTTGAAGCGAATGCGCCTATAGAAAACATACAGGTGATAACAATCATAAAAGCGCACAAAGCATTGACTATTTTCTTCGATGATAATTTCATACTTGAATTCCCCTTACTCTAATATTTAATATGCTTATGTGGTGAAATTGAAAATGTTAAACCATCGGAAACACCTCTTTCGGAAAAGATTTTAATAAAGCTTTATTAATGAAAAAATATCCTTCCGTACATATAGTGTCGTTTTTTGAAAAAAAGCAAAAAAATATTTGAATTATTTTGAATATGTTACGATAGAAATATACCGTTGTATGTTTCCAATAGTATTAAAACGCCTTGCTACTTCCATATTCCACCTTCATTCCAACCTTTAATTTTCAGCAAAATTTATTGTGTTCCCGAATCTAAATTGATATCATCTCAATCCCTGTGCCATTTTCTTATCTTGAATCTTTCTTCTTTGCTTGCGTTCGAGGATCATTCTGTTCCTGCCTTTATCTTTTCTTTGCTTTTCTTCAAAGAGATTGGCAATGTAAGCAAAGATACGGATGACCGAAGAAACTGCAATCGCCTTTTGCAGTTCCTCTCTGTTTTCAAGAATCGCTGCGGCATAAATGTTGCCCTGCTCGGCTGAGGCTTTTAAAAAGTAAAGTCCTTTTCTTTCATCTTTCTGTATTTCCTTGCCGAATAAAAGCATTTTACCGAGTAGCAGTTGAGCCCACTCATTTCCTTTTTGCGAGGCTGTATATAACAGACGGACTGCTCTTGATATGTTCTTTGGCACAGTATCGCTTTTGAGTAATAACTTTGCAAGAGCGTACTGCGCCTTGTCATCACCGAGTTGTACACTGTGCTCAAGCAGTCTGCTGGCTCTCAGTTCGTCTTTAGGAACAAGCTCGCCTTTAATCAAAATAAAGGCGAGCATTTTTTCTGCCGGTGCAAAGTGTTGTCCTGCCGAATGTTCAAGCAGACGAACGGCGGCACTCTCTTTGCCGGCGTATTCACCTGAAAACAAATACTGACAGGCAAGCGTGTACTGCGCATAGCGGTTTCCTTGCTTTGAGGCGCTGCGCAAAAGATGTATCGCGCGCTTGAAGTTTCTTTCCACATCACCACTGCCGAGATACTGTTTGCCGAGATAATATTCAGCCCATTCGTTATCCTGAGCGATAGATTTCTCAAGCCAGTAAATGCCTGAACGGATATCCTGTTCACACAGTTCGCCTTGAATCAGTAACTTTCCGAGTCGGTACTGCGCGTATTCGTTTCCTTTTTCCGCGGATTCTTTGAGCAGAGCCAGTCCTGTTTCGAGGTCATAATTTTCGGAGTCTTTATCAAGAAGTCGCTTTGCCGTGCTGTATTTTTCAAAAGAATTCATAGTGAAATATTCGTCAGTGATACTGTCGGGCGGTTCCGGCTCTATCTCATCTTCGCTGATGATAAACGGTTCGTCCGTTTCATCGTCATCAAAAACCATTACGAAATCATCAAGCCGCAGCGCTTCTTTGATGATCATATTGCGGATGCTGCTGAATTCTTTGTTCTGAGACAGCGGAACTCTTTTTAATTTTTCATTCGTATAGTTGCTGACGATCTTATCTTTTTCGGCGTACCAAAACTGATAAAGTGCTTTGATGCGCTTGTCTTTTTCCAGTTCATCAATGATACTGTTGACCAAAACTTTCAGTTCGGGTTTCAGATAGCCGTAAACTTTTTTGCCTTTAACGGTTTTCAACTTGTCACGAAGTTCAAACAAAAGACGAAGTATAGTTTCATTTTTGACTGAACTGTGTCGCAGACTTTGAATAATTTTCTCTGCTATTACTTTGCTTTCTGCTTTGAGTTCGTCACGGTATTCCGTTTGCTTTTTGTAGATTTGGAGCAGATCGTCTTTGAATATTTCTTTCGCGAGGCAGGATTTGATGTTTCGTATTCCGACTTTTCCGAGGTATGCCTCGTTCGGGTCGGTAGAGTACGCGATCATATGCACATGAGGATGATGCCCTTCGTTGTGAAACGCGGCATACCATTTAAAATGATTAGGCTTGATACGCATCTGTTTTGCGATCTCATCACGGCTTGCATTGAGAAGATCATGCCATGCCTTGACATTATCAAAGCCAAGGCGGGCGGCGTCTTCTCTGCGAAGAGAAATGATATGCGTCCAGATATTTCCGTCATATTCATTTAACTCTTTTTCAACCTTAGATAAAACAACAGGCTTTCCTCTGTCGGAAAAGAGACCGTGTTCCGCAATCTTTTCCGCTCCGGGGCGGGTCGCCATGTACTTTGCGTATGTTCCAAAGCCTTCTTCGCTTGCAATAGATTCCAGAACTCTTGAAATATATTCGCTTGCATTGCCGATCGTTTGTTTTGAAAGATAGTCATTGTATTCGAGTAATTCTTTGCTCAAAGGATAGTCTTTCAGCATTTTTTCTATCAAATCTTTCTGCTTTTTTGTTGCCGGGAGATCCAGTTTTGTGTTCTTGGGCAGTTCAACATTTTCTCTTGTTGCGAGATAAACAGCATAGCCGCCCATATTGTTTTCGCCGGCTTTGTAGTATGGACTGTACAGAATCAACTTAGCCATTACGCTTCACCGTTTTGGTAGCGGATGATATCTTCAAGGTTTATCCAGCCGTTGAGTTCTTTCACTTCTTCAATGACACGGTGCTTCATGCGGCGGACTTTCTCATCATCGAGTTCAAACGCTCCTGCAAGGACATTCATTGTTGCCGCCATTTCAACGGCGAGTTTAAAGATGATACGGGAGATCCTGTATTCAGTGAGATCTATCTTTGCTCCGACTACTTCTTCTATTGACGGTGCAAGCACTTCTGAATTCAGTTCCTTATTGAGATATGCGTGATAGTATTTGACCGCGTCGCATATGAACTGGCTGCGTGTGTTTGCCGTAGTCTTGCCAATATCCTGTTCACACATTTCCAAAACATCATCGTAAGCATAAACCGCGATTCTTTTTGCCTCTTTCTGTTCCTCTTTTTCTGCTTCCATTGACCTCAACTCCTTTGACATACTTGCTGTATGCCGTAAAAATGATTAAAAAAGCGTGCAACTGTCGGCAAAAATGAAAACAACGGCATACAAAAAACGAGCCTTTGTATGCCGTCAATTTTAAAAAATACCCGAAATGACACACTTGTTCAAAGTTCCGCTCGGCGTTGCCGTGCGGTGTTTTTCGGAGTTTGCCGGCTCTCGGCGGCATACTCCTTTATCCTGCTTAGCCTTCGACCACCGCTATTTGCTGGTCGAACCGCCTTTTACTCCACACATTTCGCTTGAATTATTGCAGACGGGTGTTTTCCCGAATACTTGTTAAAGATCCCAAACACGGCGAACAGCCGCCTCACATCTCCATGGAACAGTGTTGCTCCTCAGACTGCTCCTCGCAGATGCAGTCATATAACTCCGCTAGGTTTTTTGATACGGGATTGTACCAATCGCGTTCGTTCTCAACGCCTATGACGACAAGTTCTTTCTGATCGTCCGTGAGCATATCGCAGACCTCGGACGGCTCATAGAAATCACACAGCGCGTCTGCAATGGAAAGATCGAACGAGTCTGGGTCGTTCCGCGATGCTTTGAGTTCTTCAAGTAAATTTTCAAGACTGGTTGTTCCCATTTACATCACTCCTTGTTTTAGGTTTTGCGTTCTGTTTCGGTACGGATTCTTTTTGCGAACTTCTTTTCAGTTCAAGAAACTCACGCACCTGAGACGGAACATTTTTGTTGTATAGACCGTCAATGAATTTGACGATCTCATCGTTGATATTTAAACCTTTCTTTTCAAGAAAGATCTTTACCGTGTTCAGCTTTTCTTCATCATACTGAACGGTGACAGATGCTTTTTTCATTTCACATACCTCCCATGGTCATACCGTTATCTTCTTCGCCTTCCTGTTCACCGAGCCATTCGCTTTCATCGTAACTGCAGTTGCTTGTTACTGCTGCGTAAAGGTCAGTACCGTCAGTATCGACGCCTTCCATACAACTGCTGCTGAAATCTGCGCCTTGTACATCGGAATCAATTATCTCTGCGCCTTTGAAATTTGAGTGTGTAAAGAACGCATTTGAAAGATTACAATCGAAAAATTTTGATTGAGTAAAATCCGATTCCTCAGCTGTAAGTCTTTTGAGATTACAGTTTTTAAACTCAGCGTTTCGTACATTAGCCGAACATAGCGAAGTGTTTTTAAAACTGCAGTTAACGAAAACTGCGTTGCTTAAATCAGCCCCGCAGATATCTTTGTTTGAAAAGTCTATGTTAAGAAGTCTTTTACCTGAAAGGTCTAATTTTTCACCGCTGCCTTCATAAAGCCAAAATGTGTGCTTGGCGCACATGATCTCTATATCGGCTACATCTTCATCCGTAAAGTCAAACTCCGAAGGTTCGACATCTTTATGTTCTTCATTCGTTTCTGCTTTGGATTTTAAGTATTGCACAATCTCATTATCCAAAAATCCGTAATATCCTGAAGGGCGCTGTATACCGTACTGCTGATATTCTTTTTCGAGGTCGTCATGAACATCATGCAGTCCGTTCTCTGCCTGTCCTGTTTTGAAATATTTCCATTGGTTGTTTTCATCAAAGATATATACATACTCTGTCCAGTTGCTCTCATTATTAAGATCAGCCAATGTTGCCACACGAGCCTCTGTACCGGTTTCACCGCGATCACGACCGTAGGCAACGGTTACACCTTCCTGCCGCTCGTCATAATTAAAACTGTGCGGCGAGTTCGGATCGGGTTCCAGCTTTTCCTGCAGTGTGGAAAGATCACCGAGAGCAAGCAGCGCGTCCACCCGTTCCGGTGTGTTGTAATGGTCGAGCAGCATTGCGCCGTTGTATGTCAGGTATCCGTCTGCATGGCAGTAAATGGTTAGGTATGCATCCTCACCGATCTTTTTCGCTATATAACTTCTTGTGCTTATTTGAATCACTCCTCGTTTTCAACATAATTAATATATGGTATTTTAAGCCAGTGCGTCCAGCCGCTTGATGTGATCGGTGTTTTGATAACACCGTCATAGGTGTTGGCGGCATGGATCACATAGCCGTTTCCGATATACACACCGATGTGACCTTCGTGCCATACGGCAAGTCCGGGTATATCCGGCATAGTGTTTATCGGGCCTTTTTCTGTTGCGGCGGCGTACATTCCGTCAGCCGTAACATCTTTCATACCGTTCGTGCCGTACTTAATTGTACCGCTTGCGGAATCAAACCAGCCGTAGCCTTTGATAAGGCCTACACAGTCAGCAGTTCTTCTGCCGAGCCAGTGCGAACGGATGAAATCTTCTTTCTCTGTAACATAACTGCCAAACACGCCTTTCAGTCTGTTCAATTCGGATTCGGTAAGCACATTGCAGTGAGAGCCGTACACATATCCCCACTTGTTTTCATAGGCGTATTCCGCCCATTTCACAAGATCAAGGTTGTTCTTTTCTGTGCTTAATCCCGAAATGTCAATGACCGTGTTTTTGATAACGCTCATAAGGTTATTAAACTCATCAGCGTCTATGGACACGCCAAAGGCAGAAAAAATGGCGGCTCTCAGTTCATCATCGTTACCTGTCTGTTCAAAGCAGTCTGCGTACTTAGAGATAAAATCGGGATCTGCTTTCTCTGCATCAAAAAGGGCACAAGCGTATAGCGCCTGTGCCTTTTTAACTGTGTAGGTATTCAGTTTTCTTTTTTCAAATTCGGTTTGTATAGTATTCATCACCGTTTCCAGATGCGTGAGCGTTGCTTTATCCTCGGCAGACAGATTCTGAACGACCATCTGCTGAGCCTGGGCAGTATCTATCTGAATGTCATCCATGTTTCCCATAACGCCCATGAAAACGATCAAAGGCAGAAAAAACAGCATTATGACCGAACAGATCAGCACGCCTATTGCCGCCCGCCCCCGCTTATCCGAAACAACGGTTACTGCCGTTTTTGCAATCGCTGCGGTTGCAGCCATTTCATCACCTCCAACAAAAAGGGCAATACAAGTGTACTGCCCTTTTTTATTTTATATTTCAAACTTTTGCTTAAAGTTACTTCTGTTTGAACAATATTTGATAATAGTTTCACCTACATATGGCACATAAATGTTTTTGCTCTCGGTTCGCCCTTTTCTATTAAAGAATTTACTAACCCAAACATTTCTTACTTCTTTGATTAGGTCATCTGTAATAATTAAGTGGGCCAATGTAGCATCTTCTAATTTTGAATCGTGAATTTCTTTTATTTGTTCAAAACTTTTTAGACTACATAACTCTTGTTTGATTTTTAAAGTGTAGGTATTAATCATTTCATCGCCTCCGAAAAATAAATAGTATGGAGAAACGCCGAAAAAATTTGACAAAAGTAATAGGTTCTTTGCTGACATATTTTTTCCGCTTTCATAGTTACGGATATCTCTTTCGGATATTTTAATATTTATACTCTCCAAAATCTCACTCAGACTTTCTTGAGTGTAATTTCTCTTTTCGCGCAAATGTCTCAGCCTTTGCCCACACTCGTATCTTTCTTTACTCACAGTTTTTCTCCTAAATAAAAGGTATCATAAAATGATTAATTAAAACAGGAAAATATTTTCCTTATTTATTGTACCATTTTTCTAATATTAAATAAATAGATTATCTTCCGCCAGCCTTTCCGAACATTTTCTGTTTGAACTCAGGCGCAATGACCTGAAGCAGATACCTTTCATTGCCGCATCTGTAAAGACAAGTTCCTCTTTCGGGATACTTGATGAGTTCGAACTCGGACGGTTCGATCTGCATGATGTCGATATAGGTCTTAGGCTCAATGTTTCCGGCGTTGAACAGGAACTGATGCGTTGGGATTGAAAACAACGGCTTGGTGTATTCCTTGATACCGTCAAGCATAAAGTCCTCAATGTTTTGACTGGCAAGAATGACCGCGCTGTCCTTCTTGCGGACGCGCTTAGAGGCGTTGCGGATGTACTCGATAGCCGTCATATTTGTGAGGAAGAGATACAACTCATCTATCGCCGCAACGGTATTGCCCTTGCCGAGTAACTCATTCGTCATATATGATAACAGATTGAACAACATCGCGTCCTTGAGCCTGCGGTTGGTGTCCAGCAAGCCTTTTACGCCAAAGCAGAGGAACTTGTCATCCACGATGTTCGTGTGTCCGTTGAAGTATTTGCTTTCCGTGCCTACGCACATGGAGTGCAGACCGAGACATAACTCCTGCAAGGTCTTTTCTCTGTAGATATTCTTCTGCGAGCGGTCGTATTCGTTGTATTCCTTTTCCAGCAGTGCATACAGATCTTCCATGATGGGATAATCTTCTGCGGTCAACCTGTCGTAATCGGTGTAATCCGTTATTCCAAAGTTGTTGTAGAGTTTCGTGAGAATGATCTCTAAGGTGTCTGACTGCTCATCGTTGAAATCCTTGTAGGCACGGAAGAAATCTTTAAGGTAGGCGATGTGTTGACTTAATCTTGTTACTCTGCGAAAAGCCTCAGGTGTTGTTTGGTCATACTCCTTGTCAGCGTCACCAAAGGATTTTGGTTCAAGCGGGTTGATAATAAACTCACCGCTCATAAAGTCGATATAGCAGCCGCCGAGGGCTTTCGTCAGCTCCTCGTATTCGGCTTCGGGGTCAAGTGATATGATCCTCTTTCCGCTCTCTCTGAGATTTGTCAGAATGAGTTTAAGCAGAAAAGACTTGCCCTGTCCTGAGTTACCGAGGATAAGACAGTTTGCGTTCGTCTTATCTTCTGCTCTGCGGTCAAAATCCACAAGGATATTTGTGCCGTATTTATCCCTGCCTATGAAAAAGCCTTTGGGGTCAGTCTTGCCGGAATAGTTGAACGGATAGAGATTTGCAACGGAACTTGCAGGGAGTACTCTTTCAAACTGTTCTTTGAACATATTGCAGCCTACGGGTAAGGCAGAAAGGAATCCCTCTTTTTGTCTTAAAGTCAGCCTGTCTACGCTCATCTTGGAACGGGTCAGTTCCATAATGATGTCTGCCTGTAACTCTTTGAGTTTCTGCATGGATTCCGCTTTGAGTTCAAGAAATACGGCGCAGTGGAGAAGAGGTTCTCTGTTTTTTCTGAGGTCTGCGATAAGGGCGGCAACATCTTTTAGATTGCCCTCTGCCGTGATGTTTTCAAGTGCGTCATCCGAGCCTGTGTGCAGTTTGTTTCGTCTTGCGGCATTCTGAATGATCTTTCTCTGCTCCAGTCCGTCCACAAGTCTGGAGTAAAGCCTAACAGTAACATTGTTTCGGTCGGCAAGTTGTGAAAATAGGGCGAGTTCTTCCGTAGTGGGCGGATATTCCTTGATTGCCCATACACAACGGTAACTATCACCGATGATATAATGATCCGTGTAAAAACGAATCGTAGACGGAAGTATACGGTCAAAGAAGTCTTTGATGCGTATTTCTTCTTTCTGTTCTTCCGTCAGTTCCACTTTTTTCTTTTTAAATAGCATTTAATCACTCCTTTTCGCTATCACGATCAACCTTGAATTGGCACTGGCGTAGTCGCAGGTCGATAAGGTCAAAAAATGATCCCCGTACTCAGCCTGTTCGGTGAAACTGATGTACGAGGATCGGTTCTGAATATGGGATATGAGTTCGGCAAAGTTGTCCTCACTTGTCTGACCTGTGAAAGTGTACCAGCCCTCTGATGCGTCAACGGAACAAACGGCATACAAAGTGTAGTTGTATGTGATACCGTCTATTGTCAACTTCATCGCCTGATGCTCCATACAGAACTTTAAGTCCTTGTATTTCGTGAGTTCGGAGAACATCGTACCGTCTTTCATGTTGTGACCGTACACAATGAGATTTTTACTTAAACGAATATTGCAGTTCTCATCAAGAAACGGCGTGCCCGAATAGGAATACTCGCCCTTGTAATTTCGCCTGAGATAATATTCGGGATCACCCTGCTTTTGCATAATGGGATAGTCAATATCCGTGTCGGGTATCTCTATCCACGCAACGCAGTTTTTGATGTACGGTTTCTCATCATCTTCTGCGGTTTCGCTTTCTGTCAGCACACGGTCAAGTTCGTTGATAGCGTCCTGCGTGTTCTTTGATTCCAAATGCCAACTTACAAGCACCGCGGCACATACGGCAAAAACGAAAACGGATACAACGATCACCATATTAAGCAAACGCCTTTTCGATCTTTTCTTCATCGAAACAGTCCTTTCCGTCAATGTCGGGTATCAGTTCGCCCTGCATGGAGGCGCCGAAGTAGATCGCAAGGAAGCGTTTGATATCGTCCTTGCCCATTCTTTTTACTTCAAAGCCCTGCTCTGCGATGGCTTTCTCAACTCGGTTGATCTGTGTGAAGATCTGTTCTTCCTTTTCACGCTTGAAACGGACAACGAACATAAACTGCCTTGCCGTAGACATCTCTATCTGAATATTGTCGAGATACTCGATATCCTTTTCAAGGCATTTCTTTACAAGCGGATTTGTTTCATCTGCCAAACGATCCACCATAAAGGACTTGTTGTCATCGAATCTTTCGCAGGAATCAAGACAGGTGATCTCAATATCCGGCTGGGCGGAAAGCACCATCATCAAATGCCATATCTTTGTCTGAATATTTTCCTTTGAAAGAACGGATATGTTTGTAGGGGAGATAGAAAAAAACACGAGCTCACCGTTTCTTGTTTTGAGTCCGCGCTTTGAAAAGGTATCTATCCCGATCAGCTCCTGCACGGAGTTTTTCTTTTTCTTCTTGTTATTTTTCATCTTTCAGCCTCCATTCATAGTATTGCTGCGTGGAAATGAAGTACCTGATCGCGTATTTCAGAAAATCAAGTACTGTGGTTTCATCGCTGCGGATACTCAGCAGAGCATATGCCGCCGTGAGCGCCGCAGGGATCAGCAGTTTTGTGGTGGCAAGCACCAAAGCAGAAAAAAGCGCCGCAATGACGATTACTGCAAAGTCCCTTAAAGACCACAGCCACAGCGTTGCGGACGCTCTCATGTTCTGCGGATATATGAATTGTTTGTTCAAGTTATACCTCCTTGATTTGACATTTTTTTGTTTTTATGTTAAACAACAATTAAGAGATATTTAGGGATTAGATCCCGGGAAGGATTAATGTATGGATAATAAAGGAAATATAAGAGAATGCGGTCCAAGAATCAAAGCAGCCAGAGAATACCGAAATATGACGGTGCAAGAAATAGCGGATAAATGCGCAATTGACCCTAAACTATTCGAAGAATATGAGAAAGGTACATATTTTCCTGATATTGAGTTCATACTTTCAATGTCAAAATTCACTAATACGTCAATTAAATACCTAACCTGTTTTAGTGATGATATATCAGAACCATCAGAACTGTTTGAAAACGGCTTTGAGACAGACACGGCTAAAGGCGAAGTGTTTTATTATTTCTCCAAATTCTTGGAAGCCCTCTTAAGACTTGACAAAAAGGACAAAGAGGAGTGCCTTACAAAAATAATCGCGCTTACCTCCGATACAGACAAATGAAGCACGAAAAGCTCGGTTTATACCGGGCTTTTATTTTTGTGCAAAATAATAACGCTTATCGGTGATAAGCGTTAGGTGTTTCGTCTGATATCCAAACCTTTCCGTTCCAGTTATAACATACGCCGTCAATTATTATAGGGGCGCCTTTTTCTTCGGCGTTCCTGATGGCTCTTCTGAAAAGTGTCCTCGGCGTATGAATTTCAGCAAATTCTTTTTTGCATTCTTCTAATTCGGCTTTTTTCTTTGCATCTCTTTTTTCTTTCATTTTCCTAAAAATGCCCATTGAAGGACCTCCCTGATGCAATTCAATTTTCAATAATAATATTATTTATAATTATATATTATGCTATCACATAGTATATAAAAAAACAATATGAAATACCGATTTCTGTTAAAGGAATGCGCTCTTATAAGGCAATTAACACTCTTCGTTATTTGCCGTTTCATTAGTCATAGCCTTGTTTTTCGGCTTTGCACAAGTGCGCATTTTCTTTTATATTTTTTTAAAAAAGTATAAAGGAGCGATCTTTTTGCCTTATAACAATGTTACAAATAGTATTAGTTATAGTAATATTTTTGTTGATAATGAACTGCTAAAGGGAGATTTAATTTTAGCTAAGACTCAAAGAACTTTCCTCAGTGTAACTATTGAGAAATTCGCTAATTGAGTACCCTGACTCTTTTTGGCATTCTTCTTCCAACATTGAAATTATAAGGCTTTTTTCATTTGCTGACGGGACATATTCATGTTCATCGCTGCCATTAGCTCTGTCCACGAAATATGTGCATTTTAACTCGCCGCTTTCTGGGAAGTATTCCGCATAAAAGTTCACCCAAGAGTCATCGTCATCGTTTACATTTGTACCGAACTTTTCATCAACATCGAAAAGTGTTTCAAGGTATGCGCTGATGCCGTCACCATCATTGTTGATCTCAAGATCACACACTTCAATGTCATTCTTCGTTAAATCGCCCATATTAGTCACCTCACTTTCCTACAGCCTTTACAAGATTAACAGCCGATGTACCCATATGCACTGCGCTCATCACATTGACTTTCACACTTGTGTCCAGACCGAACTGTTGCGCAATCCTCGGCACTTCCGCCGCTGCCATCATAATGCCGATGGCGAGCAGGATGTTGTTCGGGAAAGTCAACAGACCAAGGAACAGTAGAGTTGTCTGAAGAAATGCCGTGATACAGAGCGCGATGACCTGTTTGATCCACTGGTTGAACCCGTCATCGTATCCTCTCGGTATGGAGAACATATATAGCGAGCCGACTGCGATCTGTATCAGCAGAATACCGCCGCGCTTGATGTTATCAAAGAAAATCTTGAATACACAGAATCCGAGCGCGATCAGCATGACAAGTTCAAACAGCCCTATCGACATTGACGCGCCCTGCGGATTAAAGTAGGACTGCAAAGCAAACATCGCTACCTCTCCGAGCGTTGTTCCCTGTTGAGACGCGAATATCCTTGTAAGGTCGCCGGACAGCGTGTTCTGCAGGGATACGCAGAATTTATACAGCTCTATGGGCGTGACCGTAAACAGCGATACCGCCATAAAGCCCTTGATCCAGTTGAGCGCCGTGCTCTGCACGTTCGCCCTGCCGTTCTGATACTCAACGGCAAGGTCAAATGCGGAGACGATCAGCCCGACTACAAAGAGCACCCAGCCGAAGAGGGAAAAGAGTTTTACCACTGCTGATACCCAATCAAGGTCAAATATCTCAACGCCCATACCGCTGATCAGTGTGAAAAAATCGGCTATTCCGTCATAGATTACGGTAAACAGCCACTGAATGATCCTGTTTAAAATACCGTCGATTATTGTATCTGAAACTGTGGAAAAGGCGTCGCTGATTGCTGTGCCCATTCCCGAGATTATGTCACCAAGCCAATCGAAAATTTGAACCACCTCCAAAGGAAATGACCGCCGAAACATATCCGGCGGTCATCGCATTTTTTAATTCTTGTTTATTCGTTTTTGTCCGCATATACTTCGGAAAGTATTTTCACAGCGCATTTGAATCCTAAATAAAAAGCCTTTTCATCATCAAAACTGTTCTTTAAGTTCATCAGTGATGTGTAGTCATCAAACTGATTCTTGGCGATGTCATCCATATTTGCTAACAGTTTATCAGACAATTCCTTGATCTGATCCTTTACTTCTTTTTCTTCTGAACGATCAGTTGCGCTTTCTATAAAATCCTCATTATGGATCAATTTACTGATTATTGAACTCATTTTGTTGCTCCTTCTGTCCTAACAGATCTCTGATGTTTCCGAGCGGTATGTCCTTTAACTCGTTTTGTAACAGCATTGCCGTTTTCAGTCCCAAGCCGAAGGCTCTCACGATCAGAGTGTCCTCCTGCGCAAGAAGATCGGCATGGAATTGTTCAAACAGTTCTTCCTGTTCTTCTGAAAACGTGTTCCTAAGTTTTTCTTCGCTCACATTGACGAATTCACCCGCCGCATCGTATTCGGGGTTGTTCTGCGTCATGACTTCAACAGGCGCAAAGTATCCCTCAAACAAAGCCTTGATGAGTTCAGACGATTTTTCACTGTTCATGGTTTCACCTCCCCTCAAATGTATTAACAATACCATATCGGGAAAGAGCGCTGAAGTCCAGCATTATTCGGTTAGAAATAAATCAGTTAATCCGTATCCCTTGTTACTGCTTCCAAAAGTAATTTTACCGCCGTGTCGAAACCTCTGCAGAATGCCGCTTCTGATTCTACCGAAAGCATCGCATCATATATTTCTTCGGCTCTGAGTACTAAGTTCTTTTGCTCCTGCGGCAGAAACTGCCTGATCTCATCAAACAAGAGAGAGTTCATTTCCTTGCTTAATTCTTCAAAACTCTTTTCTTGTGCCTTAAGGGGAGATTCATTTAAATAATATAACTGCCTGATCAAGGATTTCATATAATCACCCTTTCAGACACACAGTATATACGAATAAAGACAAAAGTCCAGCGTTTTTCGTTACATCCCTACAATACCCCAGATATACAGCGGAGCAGTCAGCGTGAAGATCAGGCATGCAAACAGAATCGCGGGCGCCGTGAATTCAAACTGTCCGTGCTTTCTGTAGTCCATATACGCCGTGCCGATCTTAACGAAAAACAGCACCGCAAGGATCATATCGATTACGGGGAACACAACATTGTTTACCACCGTCTTTATCTGTGATTTTGCCGCAGACCATGTGTTCTCGATTGCGCCGGCAACATCGCCGGCGGCATATACTGTGGTGGCGCTAAACAAAATGAAAATGAGTAAAGCAGCGGCAAAGGCAAGCCACTGCAGTTTAGTAAATCTGTTTTTTTCTCTTGTCATTATTACCTCCGTATTTTCTCAATATTTTGCGCACCTTCTTCTTTCCGAAGACCCTAACGGGAATGTTCAGAATGCGTGCGCGTTTGATCTCTTCTTTCATGCCCTCAGTCCAGTAATTTCCGAACACCCAAACTTCCTGACAGAGATAGAGAAGGCTCATATCCGCCTCCAGAGCGAGTTTTCTTTCCGCAGGATCATTGTCGTTGAGGACTTGGGCATAGAAATGCGGCACGACAGGCGCCGCGCCGCATTCTTTAAAAACATATCTCGCAAACGCAACCGCGTTTCGCAGATTGCGCTTAATATTTCCGCTTAAGGGCGAAGAGATATATACATTAATCATGGTTTATCACTCATCCTCTTGCCTTTTTGATTTTAACTTCAGCACGATGGCTGATACTGCCGCGCCGAGAGCGATAGCGCCGAGACCGATCCAAACCCCATAGTTGCGGTCGTCACCTGTGTACGGTGTTTCGGGTTCCGGCACAGTGATCGTCACGGTCTGACCTTTATCCTCAATGTCAGCGTGTGTTGCAATCTCTATACCTTCACGATACAGCGTTTCAAATACAACAAGTTCCGTGGTCTGTGTGATTCCGCTTGCGCCAAAGGTAAAGGAAACTGTAACCTCACCGTTCGGTTTTTCGGGTACAAAAGTCACTTCGGAAGTGATCTCTTTTCCGTCAACTTTAAACGGTTCGTTAGTTGCCTTATCCATCAGCACGCCTTTGATGGTGTACTCTTTGCCGGGTACAAGGTGTTTGTATTCAACGACATCCTCAATGGTGATCTCGTCTTTGACTTCGACCTCTTTTTCACCGTCTATCGTTGCGGTAGTTTTCAGTTCGGGAATCATATCATTTACGATATTTATCTCGATGATCTGCTCATCTTCGGATACCGTTATATGGTGGATCTCATCATTCGGCAGATAATTTTCAGCCGGCTGAAGTTCTTTGATGATCCACTCGCCGAACGGTACATTCTCGAATGTGAAGATGCCATCCTTGTCTGATTCAGCGGTAAGGATGGCGGTTTCTTCCGTAAACTCGGTTTCATCAGAGGGGAATAAGCCAAAAACAGCGCCTTCAATGGTCTTTCCGGTTTCTCTGTCTGTCTTTAAGCCTTTGACCGTACCGTAGATCAGTTCGTTTTCTATCGGCTCTCCGTCATTAACGGCGATCTCTATGGTCTGCACTTTCTGTCCCTGATATTCGGTGTTGAACGCATACTTTTCATCGGACAGTACATAGTGCTCATCGGTTGCCATTTCTTTGACATACCACTTAAAGCCTATGGGCAGATCGCAGTTAAAGTTGATATTGCCGTTTTCATCGCAGTTGGCGTAAGTGATAAGGCTGTCAGCGGGGATCACTGAGCCGTCCGCTGCTGTGATGTCCTCATCTGCATAAATACCAAACTGAACATTTTTGATCTCGTCATTCATTCCGATACCGAAAATCTCGTCCTGTTCAAGCGCTTTCGCAAGGGAAACGGTCACTTTCTGCCTGTCATTAAATAGATTTAATTCGGTAGAGGTTGCAGACACGGTCTGCCCTGCATAGGTCAGTTCAACATCGTACTGTTCGTTGGGGTTATAGAATGTGTCGGAAGCAGTCTTTTCAACCACGGTGTACTTGCCAAGATACAGTTCCTTTGATGTGGCTTTACCGTCTTTGCCTGTGGTAATTTCATCAATAAGTTCGCCTTGGTACGCTCTTAAGGTGCCGTCACCGGTTACGATGTCCTCGGCGGCATAGATCTGAAATACAGTTCCGGGCAGTCCCTGTGTTTCATAAAGGGGCTGATAAGTGACGGGGAATGTTACTTCATTTCCGTTCTCATCAACATAACCGCCTCCGAGCATACCGACTGAAGCGAATACTTCGCCTGTTTTGGATATTTCGATTATGCCTTTCTGCGGCATATCCTGTGACTTGACTTTAACTACTGTAACGCCTGTGTCTGTTGATGCGTTCTCTTGTGTCACACTAAACGGAACAGGTGTAGAATCAAGTACATAACCGTATGGTGCCTGTACTTCAACGAGCGTGTAATCACCGTATGGCAATGTTTCGGGTGTGATTAAATATCCCTCGCTGTTGGTGTAAAATGTGTGGATCTCCGTGACTTCGGGGTAGGTGAACTGCATCGAAACTCTGTGACCTTGACTGTCATAGATCTCAAAACCTGCCCCGGCGTAGGGTATCTGCTTGCCTGTTTCTGCGTCGAGTTTGACGACCTTTACATAACTTTCAAAATTCGAGTTGTTGATTAGGAACTTGTATGTCTTGCCGTCTGAGTTGATAAACACATCAAAGTCCTTGATCATTTCTCTGCCGTCCCAGCCCTTTGTCTGGTGAACGGTGTAAATGCCGTAGGGCAGAAGTTTTGAAGAAGCAAAGCCGTCCTCATCGCAGACGATGGTATCTCTTTCGTCCTCGTCAGCGTTCACGAACGAGCCTGCGGATTTGAGATAGATCTGAAATTCAGCGCCTTTTTCCGGCGTTTCGATCTGTGTGCTGCCGTCATCGGTGTGCTTGATGATGGCAATGTTACCTTTGATAACTTCCTCGGTCACATGGTTTTCTGTTGTATTAAACTCAACGGTGTATAACTTTGGATCAGCGCCAACTTTATACACCGTGCCATTTATCAGATAGCCCTCGCTTGATTCGAGTTCTTTCAGCGTCCAGTCTGTGTCGCATACATAGTAGTCTGTTACAAAAGATGCGTTTGAGTCGGTGGTATACTTAGCGATCAGTTCATCACCTTTGTATAACCCATAGGTTGCCCCTGCAAGGGAAGCGTCGCCCTGCGCTTCGCCTTTCTCGATATCAGACTTTACAACTTTGACTCTGAATTTCTTGAGGATATTATCAAAGTTCACGGTAGCGGTTTCTCCTCCTCTGACGGTGACAGTCTGCGATTTCTGCGGTACATACTTGTCAATAGATTCCTCAGTGACTGTGTAAGTTCCGGCAGGGATATTCTCTTTAAGGAATACGCCCTTGCTGTCAGTCACGCCTGTGTAAGACAATCCGTTGCCAGTGAGGGTGAACTTGATACCCTCAACTTCGCCGTCCTCGGATGTTTTCACGATCCTCGCGTTGCCTGTTGCCGTCTTTACCTTAAACGATGCTGAAACCGGGTCTGTCAGTCTGCCTACAAGAGACTGGTTCTCGTCCTGATCAGCAGGAACAAAGCCGATGTCAGCGCCAACCGTAGTACAAGTTTTGGTCATAGTTACTGTTGCTGCGGAATTAATAACCGCAGTGCTGTATACCGTCAAAGTGTTACCCGATTTGGAAAACTTAAGATTTGAATTGCTTGAAGTCAGTGCAAAATTTGCAAGAACGCCGTTGGAATCCGTCACTTTAGCTTCGTACCGATCATTGCTTTCGTTCCACTTGAGTTCAAGCGTATCTGAATTGAAACTCGGTACAGTTCGATGCGTCTTGATCCCGTTAAGGATACCCTTGTATGCTGTCATGACATCGTCATACGGAACTACGCCGGATTTGTAGTACTGCTGGCGGACATCAAAGCCTGCCGCTTCTATGGCATTTTCGATCGTTGAACTTGTGCCGTTCAGTCCTGCTGTGGGATTATTACCGTCCGCTGAGGTACGGTAGCCCTGTGAATATTCCCATACAACAAACTGCGTAGCGACCTGCGCTGCCTCGTTTGATACGCCGTAATTGAAATTCGGGTAACCGTAGATAGTGGCATATGTGATGCCCGCTTTTTGTGTGGTTTTAAGCTTTTCCCAAGCAGGAACATCCTCAATATCCATAACGGTTTCTTCCTGCCCGGTTTCGCCCATATCCTTTCCGAATTCGATACAATAGGCAATTTCACCTTTGTGCGAACCTGTTGCCACAGTCGCAAGGTGGATACCGTGTCTCTCATTGGGATAAGCCCAGTTATTCATATATTTATACTTTGAACTTGTGCGGATGTTTAATTCGCATTTTTCCACCGTTGCGGCAAGTGCTGACATACCCGGAAGCACCGCCGAAACGATAACCAAAAGAGAAAGCAAAAGGCTGAGCGCCTTTTTGCTCAGTTTAAATTTAGTGCTCATAAATCCTCCTTAAATAGATAGAAAAAAGCACCGATCATTTCAATCGGTGCTTAGATTGCTTTACGGCTTTTATCAGCCGTACATTACATATATGAAGTAACTTCCGTTACTTCTTTTTTCATATTTGCAGTACATGGAAACAGAATTCCAACCGCTGTTCATACACTCAGTGTATTCAAAGTCTATCCACTCTTTAACTTCCGCCAACACTTCCGATCTGCTTTTATCTTTTGTGGATATTCTGCCGGAAAAACTGCCTACGCTTGAATCGATCGATGCGCCTTTGTTTTGCATATATTTATGGGCTTCCGATTGTATCCATTGTATATCGCTTCCGGTAAGTCCTTGCTTTGCAGTAGTTGTAGGCTTTTTAGTAGTAGTGGGTTTCTTTGTGGTTGTCGGTTTCTTAGTCGTAGTCTGCCTCTTTGTAGTCGTCTGCCGTTTCGTTGTTGTCTGCTTCTTTGCAGTGGTTGAAGACCTCCCCGCGGTTGCATTGGCGGTGCTTTTTGTTTGATTCTGTCCGCTTTTGGCGGTGGCTTTTGTTGCTTTTTGTTGGGAATTGTCTTCAACCTGTTTTGAATCCGTAGAATCTGTGCTGCCTGTAGTGACTTCACTTGAAGATTCGGCAGACTGTGCAAATGTGTCCGACTCTGCTTTGCTTTCATCCGATACCGTGGTGCTTTCGGTCGTACCGTTCTCGCTGACGGCTTGTGCCGAACAGCCTGTAACAATGCTGACGATAAGCACAGCGGAAAGGATAAGATATATTAACTTGTGTTTCATAAGATTTTACCTCCTGATCCCACAGTATCAGAAGTTTCGCGCAAAGTCCAGACTTTTTTTACATTCCCATTTCCTGATCGTCCGTTATTTCTTCAAAGTCCTCATCTTCGGACTCTCCCTCGTCTTCGGACGGTTCATCGGACTGCGTCTGGGATTCCGTGAGCGCCTGTTCGTATGCGTTGAGAATGGTGTTGGTAAGCTGCATCCTCGCGTCCTTCGTGATCGGATGGAAGGTGGAGACATATTCGCCCTCATCGTTCATCTTGGACGGCATATTCACGAACAGACCGTTCTTGCCGTTCATAACGGTGAATCCGTGCACGGCGAACTGACCGCCGAAAGCAGCAGACGCCGTTGCCTTGACATTGCTCTTTTCGTTGTTGAATACTTCGTGTATCTTTACTGTTATCCTCATAATTTTACCTCCATTATATATTAAAGCCTATAAATGTGATACCCATATCGGTTTGGGCTTCTTCAGCCGATATGTCCTGTGGCTCGGCAAACCGTTTCATGTATCGCTCTGCCTGTTCGGGCGTAAGTTCAGTGAAATCCTCGCCGCCGTTGTCGCCGACAATGAGGACGGGACCGGCGTAGATGCTGCTGCCGATACGGAAATTGCCTTTCATGCCTTCGAGCTTTGCTTCCTCATTTCCGACTACGGCGACCGTATCGTCAAAGGGATAGGTGATCTCAACGAATCCCTGCACAGCGTCCCTTAAGGTCTCATACTCATCGACTTTCAGTTTGATGTCCAGGGGCTTGTTTCCTGGCGTGAGATAGATGCAACGCAATCCGTCCATTTCCTGACACTTCGTTGTGTCAAAGTCGACAGTTTTGAAACCGACAGCATCGCAGAAGAAACACTTTCCGTTCAGCTTCTCGTTGTCAGATTCGATGATCTCTATCACATCGGAAACGGAGAGACTGTGCCCCTGATGCGTCGGTATGCGCTTGGAATTGAAGAGCTGATAGATATCCTCAAGGTCTTTCGCCTCCACATCGCCGTAAAAGACATTTTTGTATGCGCTCTCATCGATTCCGCCGTGCTCCATGGCATAGTCATAGTCCATAAAGCGGTTCTGGCTTTCCGAAGCGTCGGCGATCTGATATATCCTGATCCTCACTGTATCACCTCATTTCCATTCCGCAGTCCTCGGACGGCTCATTGTCTTCCTTAAGGTCATACTTTTCCTTTACCCAGTCGGGGATGTATTCGTCTTTCAGTATGCCGAGGAAGTCCGTCCGCCACCACGAATAGTTCTCATCATCCTTTGCGAACTGTCCGAAAACGGAACGCCCTCTTGCGTTCGGATCACATCCGAATCCCGATGTTGCGTAAAAGAGCTGGTCATCGGGCGTCTTGTATTCGTCTTTCAGCCTGTCCGGCTTGATAACGAGTATCTTGTTGGTCAGATCTACTCCGCTCATATCCTCGCAGTGCGAACCGTCCCACAAACCGAGTTTGTTCCACTCCTCTCTTGCCTCATCGATAAAGCCGTTTAGCAGAACGGGATGGGAGTTGATCAGGTATTCTGTTCTGTCATTGCTGGAAGGCACTGCGAAGTTCCGACCCCACGCTTTGTTTTCTTCGGAATATCTGCCGTCTTGCTGCGCGTGTTTGAGGCTTAGGCGGAGAAGAAAGTTGACCCTGTCAAAGCCGTAACCGTCTATGACCGATCTTGCGCAATCATGTGATAAATGGTTGTTGCGAAACCCTTTATTGATCGCGTCTTCTATCGCCCTCGCGCATTCCATATTCGCCTTGTGGCTCTCCCGCCAGAGCTCCACCTCGTTGCAGTGTCTTGCGTTTTCGAGAGACTGCATATACAGTCCTGTTTGCTCAGGCATGAATATTACCTCCCTGCTTAGATGCCCAGCAAGCAGATAAATACACAAGAGCCTCTCTTTGTTCTTCCTCTGTCAGACTGTCTAAAAATTCCGTGACGGACATCGGATCGGAATCCAGCAGTTCGGTATCGTGGTACGGGCAGTTCTCATCGCAGAGCACTTCCCGCCTGACGATGACTGTGTTGCAGTCTGACTGTGTAAAGGAGAGCACATCGTTGTATCTGAAGCCCACTGCTCTGCGGATCTCAAACGGGATCGTTATTCGGCCTCTTTTGCCGAGAATGCGCAGTAACTTAGTCATCGTTTTCCGCCTCCTGTTCCTCTATTAAATCGCCGAAGAATTTATAGAACTGCGGCGCGTTGCACTCACCGCAGTGGGGGCAGGAATATCTGCAGTCCTCGCAGTCCGGCTTGTCCTCATCGTCATCGTTAAAAACGCATACGCCTCTCTTTTTCTGCGTGAGCACGAGTCTGCCCTCGGAGATATCTACCTGAAAGATGTCGTCTTCGCTGAAGCCGAGCAGTTCCATCGCGTCTTCGGGTATCGGTATTTCTAAAGTTCTAATTGAGTCTGTCATTGATAATCTTCCTTTCTCCTATGAATTGATTGGTGTAATTTTTGAATAAAGATAACTGCACGCACGAGTTTAAGAACTCGCTTGTGTCGTAATTGGATATGAGGAGTTCGGGATACTCTTTCCCATTCTCATATCTCTGCGCAAGGTTGGAAAGTCTTGAGATGCCCTCAATGAGGATACCGGGTCTGTCATACAGTTCCCTGATCTCCTCGCAGTCGTTGTACGAAAGCAGGAACCTTCCCTTGATGGAGCAGAGTGTATCTGCAAGCCGCTTGTGATCGGCTCTGCCGAAACCGCCGCCCATGTAGTAGTTTTCTGTTTTGTAGTAGGGCGGGTCACAGTAGAAGAAGGATTCATCCCTGTCGTACTGCGTGATGAGTTTTTCAAAGTCCTTGTTTTCGACAACCACTTTCTGAAGTCTTGCGCTTGCCGCGTCGATCAGCGGAAAGTCATTCCATATGGAATGGGGCTGACAGGCGAAGTCTTCAGCGCCCGAACCGTAACTGTACCGAACGAGCGCATAGAAGAATGCTGCCTTTTTGGTATCTGAAAGTTCAGAATCCGAATGCAGAACATTCTTAATGTAACTGAAATCTTTGCGTGAGTTAAGCATATATCTGAGTTCGTTTTTCAGTTCGTCAGGCTTGTCCCTTACGCACTGATACAGATTCGTGAGCAGTCCGTTGAAGTCGTTATATACTTCAAAGTCCCTGCCGGGCAGTTTGTGAAAGAGCACCCAGCCCCCGCCGCCGAACACTTCGATATATCGAGTATACGAAACGGGGAAGCGGATGAGTATCTCATCCCGAAGCGCTTTCTTTCCGCCTATCCATGATAAAAAACTGTTGATCGTATCACCTCCGTTTTTGAGGTGAGGCGCGTGTATCAAGATGCCGTAACAAACAAAAAAGAGGTGCCTTTGTGTGCATCCTATACACGCAAAAACACCTCGTAAATATATTTTGTTATTTAATCCTCAATGCCCATTGCTCTGTCAGCCTGTTTGGCAGCAAAAGCAAGGCACATTGTGAATACCGTTAAGATCGAGCCGATAAAGAAACCGGCGATAAACCACAATGCTGACATATCATCACCTCACATGGACTGCTCAAATCCGCAGCCTTCATCTTCGCCCATGTCTTCGTCATCGTTCGGTCCTGTGATATTGACATATTCGCCGATGATGTTAAGGGCTTCGTAATAACTGCCGGCGCCGGTTGTGATGCGCTCTGTCATTTCCTTTGCCTCATCGCTCATGCCGTTCCGCTTGAGCGTTCTTGATGCGATACCCATGAGGTTGAAGATATTACCGTCCTGACCGATCAGCTCGCAGTCAGGCTTTACTCTTTCTTCCGCCTGTTCTTCGGTTAAGGAGCCGCCGAGTTCATTCGGTACAAAATCGGACAGCCATTTGCCGAAGAATGTACTATGTGTCTGGAGCCGCCACATGGCAAACTTGCCGATGTTCAGTTCCACATTGTCAAACGGAAACAGCAGATCGGTGTGGTCACCGACCTGAAAGGAATAGATCGTATCGAATTTTGAACCGTTCAGCAGCACGCCTTCTGTCGTGAGCAGATCATTAATGCCGTCCAGCCACTCCTGAAGATCACCGCCGCAGCCCTGCAGGATCAGTCCTTCCTTACCATTCATCCTGCGCAGTTCGTCTATGCTGATTTCTTTTATTGGCATAAATTCATACCTCCTGATTGTTCTTCTGTTTCGTCAAGGGAAAAGTTGTCAGTTACATAATCGTCAATGGAGATTTCCTGCCCTGTGAAGTTCGGCTCGGTCTCATCTTTGAACTCGATGAATCCCTTTTCGCCGAAATCGATCGTTTCGTTTGTAAGGACGGAGCCGCCGTGGTTTACACTGACTTCGGGTTCGATAGATGCGAATCTGTTCCAGTCGTCCGATTCTCTCAGATGATAGAGATTGAGACCCTGCGGCACATCTTCGGGCGTCAGCCGTTCATTCGTGAACAGGGCGGGTTTTCCGAACAGTTCGATCAGTTCATAGTCTTCCGTACCCGTATACACATACTTGGTGCCGGGGATATTCAGATGAAGACTCATATCGCTGAGATCGTAGTCCCAGACATCTGCTGAAAACTCAAAAGCCTCTCTGCCTTCCTCCGGCTTATATACCTCCTTTATATCTCCGTTCTTAAATACTATCCTGCCACAGTTGTACCCGATATCCTCATCGGCGAATTCCAGATTCATCTGAACACCGGGCGCCGCTGCGGATAATTTGAGTATGGCGGGAAGAGGAGCCTGCCATGCTGTCTGAAAACACAGCGTTTTGCTTTCTTTATCATATGAACAATGACAGGCGTTCCACTTTGTGCCCCAGTTTTTATTCGCCCATTCGTACCATGTGGGCGCGTCGTATCGGTTGATATTGTCCACGGCTTTTACGCCGAGTTCCCATATCTTTCTATCTTCTTCCGACAGGTCTTTTCCTCTGTCATGCAGATGTTCCATAAGTTCGTCATAGAAACCTTCCTGAATGACTATGTTTTTAGGAAGAAATTCAAGGAACTCTTTTACCATCCGCAGTCCCTTATCGGTGTTTGAGCCGCACTCTATATTGAGTGATTCCGGCATTGGCGTTATCTTGTTGAAATCTATGGAGCCGATACCTTTTTCATCATCCTTGATCGCTTCAAGGATATTTTGCATTTCTTCATCGCTTGCGTCAAACTTTAGGTTGTTCTGTATCCAGTTCGGCATCAATTACCACCTCCGTAAAATATTCGTTTTAATTCTCTCGCAACAGCGAAAACGGCAGGAACGGTCACTGCGTTTCCTGCCATTTTGTATAACTGCGAATCGGATATCCCGACCGCTTTCACTTTATCAAATTGTTCGTCAGTAAAGCCCTGCAGCCTCCAGCACTCTCTCGGCGTGAGTTTTCGGATATATCCGAGAAACTGATGACCTTCCTCATCTAAAAGAATGATGAGCCCTGCAGTCTTATCCGAACCGTCTGCTGTAACGCCGTCAAGTTCGCTGATCTCCTCGGGCGTAATTTCTTTCACGATAACGAGTACCGCGGAATGTTCGCCCGGTCGTTTGCTGATCCCCGAATCCTGCCTTGCTGTAATGCACCTTGCCAGTTCGGTCAGTTTCGGGCTTTCGTTCATATCGATCAGATAGACCGCCTGCGTACTGCTCGTAGTCAGTGTATGGGCAAGCTCCGCGCCTACACGCCCTCGTCTGGAGTTCATATCGGCATAGGCTGTATCTATGCTGTCATTCGGGAAAGCAAGTTGATATCCGATTTTCGTATTTGACTTGATCGGGATCATATACAGCCCTGTTGCGCCGCTTCCTGTTGTGATCGTTATACCGAGCCCGTCTGCTGCGTATACTCTTTTACTTTCACGTCCGGGCAGTCTTCGCTTAAGAGTTTTAGGGTTTGTTTCGCTGAAAGCAAATATTTCCCCGGCACATCGGCCTCTAAGAAATCCTGTAATGAACACTCGATTTCTGGATTGGGGGACGAGGAAATTCGCGCTGTTAAGCACCGTCCATGAGACATCATACCCGATGTCATCCAGGACTTCGAGGATGGTCTCAAATGTCCGTCCTTTGTCATGCGAAAGGAGGTTTTGGACGTTCTCAAGGAATAGAAGCGCAGGTCTTTTAGCGGCGGCAATTCGGGCAACTTCAAAGAAGAGAGTTCCTCTTGTGTCGTCAAATCCTCGCCGTTTTCCAGCAATTGAAAAACTCTGGCAAGGGAATCCTGCGCAGATAAGGTCGATATCGGGTAGGTCGTCGGGGTCGATATTTCTTGCATCTTCAAAGTACATCTCTCCTTTTGTATCGTAAAGTGTTTCATAGGCTTGTTTGGCGTATTTATCTATCTCGCAGAAACCGACACATTCAAATCCGCCGAGCGCGTCGAGCGCCGAGCGGAAACCGCCGATCCCTGAATACATATCCAGATATTTGATAGACATACGGCGTCACTGCCTATGTGTTTGTTTTTTCTTATCGCCTCCTAACTACATGGACATGGACTGACCGTTTTGGCCGTCGATCATATCGTCCGTTGATTCTTCAACGCATATGGCGTTGTTTTCTTCTTCTTCTTCTGCCAATTCCTGTTCGGTGAGTTTTCTGTATCTGTCCTCACCGTAGGCAAGACCGAGGGAGCGTCCGTTATCGAAGTCGCAGTGTAAGGTCGCCATATCATCCACGAACCGTACCGTGCCTCGTGTTCCGCTCTCTATCGGTCGGGGATCATCGCCCATACCGAGCAGCATGATCCTTGTTCCTCTCGGATAGCGTTCTTTCAAGTCTTTCGCTATCCGATGAAGTCTGTCAAATTCGTTCAAATGAACATCACTCCTTAAATCTGAATTTTGAAAACAAAAATGCCCACATTTCTGTGGGCACCATGGTTAGATCTTCCGCACATTCTGCAGCAGAAGTTCAAGTATGAAATTGCTGTTATCGCGACATACAGTTTGCTTGGTTTCAGCTTCAAGATACATCGTGAAGACATATCCATTCCCCGAATCCAAAACGATCTCTTTATACCTGTAACCGTCTGCTTCATACCGTGCGGAATAACCGTCTAATCCATTGACTTTGAACGGCTGAATATCGACTTTGCGCATTATCGCTGTTGTGTCTTTCAGTTCCTCAAGTGATGAACTTTCAGTTTCGGATTCTTCGAGTACGATTCTGTTATCACCGTTTTCATCACAGAACTCAATCTTGTTTTCTGATTCGGTGTCATGAATCGTATTTAGATATATATTACTCGGAAACGGAACTGAAACATTAACAAAGCACAGCCTTCCATCTTTGCATAAGATCACCGACATACTCCTTTCTTTTTTGTATTTACATTGCAATGTATCATCTATTTTAAGACGGCGGTTTTCAAAGTCAATGAAGTGGACTTCATTTTTTATCAGTCTCTATACATTCTATCCCATACCTTGAGATATACATGGCGATGAGAAGAATCATAAAGAGCTCATGATCGGTCACGCTTTTCTCGATCATATCCGAAAGGGCAACCGTTGTTGTTCTGTATATGATATCCTTCGCGGCTTTATACATGGTATATGACCTCGGCTCTGCGCCTTTGATATCGATCCTGTCAAAGTCAATGTAGTTCGGCTTGATATGGTATTTGACGGATTTCCAGAGAAAGAAATCTGCCGACAGGATATACAGGGCAGCGGCAAATCGGTTTGAGAGGACATATCCCTGTTTCTGGTAGTGCTGCATCTCTCTTTCAAATATTGCCTTATGGCTTTTGCTTCTGAACGATTTATTTATGAATGTTGAATACATCTTCTTAGGCTGACGAGGTATCCTCATCATCTGTTTTTCAAGATATGAATCCGTAAAATATGTTTTCATGTTTAAAACTTCCTTTCTTTGATTTTAAATACAAACAAAAAAGGGCGTGCAATGATTTTTCTTTAATCATTACACGCCCTGATTCTTTGAATAGACAGTCCCGTTATTTAATTGTCCTTTTAGGTATGAAAAAAGCCTCACAACAGATCTGCTGTGAGGCTTCGTGGCTCCCCAAGTTGGACTCGAACCAACGACCCTGCGGTTAACAGCCGCATGCTCTACCGACTGAGCTATAGAGGAATATAAAAGAGCATATTTTCATATGCTCTTGTGTCGGCATTGACCAATTTTCCCAGATCGAGATGACCAAGTATCGTAGGCGCAAAAGAGCTTAACTGCCGTGTTCGGAATGGGAACGGGTGTATCACTTTCTCTATGGTCGCCGAAATAATATTAACAAATTAAAGAACTTTATTCTTTGTCAGATATATAAGAGCGCAGATTGTCTCATTCTTTATGTATCGTTTAATTAATTTGAAAAAGAAAAGAAGAAAACGATAATATGGTCAAGCCGTTGGTCTGATTAGTGCTGCTCAGCTGAATGGGATTTCCCCAATTACACTTGCAGTCTATCGACGTCGTAGTCTCCAACGAAACTCATAGGGAAAATTAATCTTGAAGGAGGCTTCCCACTTAGATGCTTTCAGCGGTTATCCCGTCCGCACATAGCTACTCTGCGATGCCTTTGGTAAGACAACAGATACACCAGCGGTGCGTTCATTTCGGTCCTCTCGTACTAAAAATGACTCTTCTCAATTTTCCAACGCCCACAACGGATAGGGACCAAACTGTCTCACGACGTTCTGAACCCAGCTCGCGTACCGCTTTAATTGGCGAACAG
>OGOJ01000275.1_pt1 | contig 50453 bp, 34 predicted proteins | sample 1552601 | NCBI WGS metagenome assembly OGOJ01 (sample SAMEA2580184, study PRJEB22360) | human gut metagenome | biome: human gut; feature: human-associated habitat; material: faeces | place: Denmark | collected 2008/2010
GGCCTGGACTTCAATATTTTACGAGATTATTGGTGTAAACAGGTAAATCGTTCCCATTTTTTTTGTGGGAAATCTTTTTTTGTACTACCTTTGTTTCGAAATGTAAATCGGTTAACTACGGGATACAAACATAACGAACATGAAATACTTTCGAAACGAAACGCTAAAACGAATTCTTGTCGTTTTCTTAACCACCTTGTCCATGGTGGTATTCTCGGGCTGTGACGGCACCAAAGAGACTCCTGATAATCCTGACGGCACTCCGATCAATGTCTCCGGTATAATACTGGATAACTCCGTAAGCGCGAAAAAAGGCGGAGACGTGACATTGAAGGTCGTAGGAAGTCATGGACCTGAGGCGGGCGACGTAATCGTGCTGATGAATACCGCGGAAAGCTTCGACAATCAGATCAAGTCCATAGACAAAGGCAGTTTCACTTTTACATTGGACCCGAAAGTCACCACAGGACGCTACGAAATGCTGGTCCGCAGGAATTCCCGGACTAAAATCGTCGGCTACATAAACATTGACATATTCTTCGATGGGGCCGACATTGAGCCGACCGGCGGCAATAACGTGTACGGCGTGGTCCATTGCGACGGCGAACGGCTGGCGGACGTGGTCGTTTCGGATGGCGTCGAAGTGGTGAAAACGGACAAGGACGGCGTCTATCAGTTTAAATCCGCGAAGAAATGGGGCTATGTATTCATTTCTATTCCAAAGGGTTATGAGGTGGGCTCCGAAGGCGTGCTTCCTCGGTTCCATGCGACATTGACCGGGAAAGCCGACAAGGCGGAACGTCACGATTTCAACCTCGTAAAGGTTAATCAGGAAAAATATCGTGTGTATTTCCTCGGCGACATGCATCTGGCTGACAGGCCGACGAACGATTTGAATCAGTTCGACAAATGCATGAAAGAAGTCAAGGCGGATATAATGGATGATGATGTCAAGTCCTATGTCATCACGCTCGGTGACATGACCTGGGACCTTTATTGGTATTCCAGGAAGTACTACTTCCCTCAGTACCTGAACAGAGTCAATTATTATTTCAAGAATGCCGCTAAACAAGTCCAGTTCTTCCACACTATCGGAAACCATGACCATGACATGTGCAAGGACGGCGACTTCAATACTGTCATCGAATACGTGAAAGACATTGCCCCGACCTATTACTCATTCAATATCGGCGACGTGCATTACATCGTGCTCGATGATATCCTCTGTACCAATGTCGGGGGAGCGGCTTCCGCCAAACCGGAGCGCACATACAAGTCCGAAGTTACGGATGAGCAGTTGAAATGGCTCGCGAAAGATCTTTCTTTCGTTTCCAAGACGACACCGGTCATAGTTACTTCTCATGCGCCGGTTTATAGGAAAAGCGCTGAGAATCTGTTGAATATATACAATTATAACCTGACAAACTCAAGTACATTGATCTCCAAATTCAAGGGCTACAAGGTAGATTTCGTAACCGGACACACCCACGTGCTTTATAACGTGGACAAGTCGTCTGAAGGCATCTATGAGCACAATGCCGGTGCAGTATGCGCTTCATGGTGGTGGTCGGGATATCTTACACCGGGCATTCATATCTGCACCGATGGTGCACCTGGCGGATATTCTGTCTGGGACATCAACGGCACGGACAAGAAATGGCGCTACAAGGGCACCGGACGCGATGCTAAGGAGCAGTTCCGATCCTATGACCTGAACAATGTCTGGTTCACTGTCGAGAAAGATGCTCCTAAAGTGCCGGCAGCATTAAAATCGAAGTTCGAGAAATATACTGATGCCTATCCTAAGAACTCTGACAATGAGGTGCTTATAAACATCTGGAACTGGAATCCGAAATGGAAGATAGAAATCAAGGAGAACGGCAAGACGCTTGATGAGACGCGCGTGATGGGCTATGACCCTCTTCATATCGCGGCATTGACAGCCAAGCGTTTCAATGATGCTGCGCTTACAGCTGAACCGGCCTTTACCACGACAGTGAACTATCACATGTTCAAGGTGACAGCCTCATCCGCGACATCCACCATTGACATCAAGGTCACAGATGAATTCGGAAATGTCTACTCAGAGACGATGAAACGCCCGAAAGAATTCTCGACCGATGCTTATAAATAAACCTCACACACGCATAGCATGTCAGATGCTTGAAACAGCATTTTGAAACAGTATACATAATAAATAATACAAACCAATAAAACGCATCAATATGTTCAACTCTTATGGAAAGTCGTTGCTGACTGCAGTAGCTTCTGTCCTGATGCTCGTAGGAGGAAGTTTCTCCCTACATGCGCAGAGCCAGATCCGCGGTACGGTCTACGACACAGATAAGACCCAGCCTATGGCTGGAGCTACAGTCGTTGTCGAAGGCAAGAATGTAGCTACAATCACTGACGGCAGCGGAAAATTTTCCGTCAATGCCACGGAAGGTGACGTGTTGAGTGTCCAGTTCATGGGCTACAAGACACAGAACGTCACCGTTTCCAAATCTTCGGTTTATGACATCATTCTCAAACCGGATTCTGAACAGCTCAGCGAGGTAATCGTGACCGCACTGGGTATGAAACGAGAAAAACGCTCTCTCGGTTATGCCGCTACGGAAGTGACCGGAGAAGACCTTAACAATGTGCAGAACTCCAACTGGCTCAGCGGTATGGAAGGAAAAGTAGCCGGCGTGCAATTCAACAAGGCATCCGGACCTATCGGTTCCACCAAGGTGGTAGTCCGTGGTGAATCCTCACTGGACGGCAACAGCTCGGCGCTTTACGTCGTGGACGGAATTCCTATCACATCCGGTACGATTTCCAATGCATCCGGTTCCGGATATACCAACCAGGACAACCCGATCGACTTCGGTGATGGTGCATCTGACCTCAATCCTGATGATATTGAATCAGTTACGGTCCTCAAAGGTGCTGCTGCCACAGCCCTCTACGGTTCACGTGCAGGTAACGGCGCAGTCATCATTACCACCAAATCAGGTTCTACAGCCAAAGGTATCGGCGTGACCTATTCATCCCAATTTACTGCTGACGTGGCAGGATATTGGCCTGATTTCCAGACGGAATATGGTTCAGGTTCCGACCTCGGCTTGAATGAATACAACTTCTTCAACGCGGAACACAACGTAGAAGGCCTGCCTCGTAACTATAGCCGTTATGCATTCGGTGAAAAGTACGATGCCAGCAAGTTGCGCTTCCAGCAGGACGGTATGGATTATGCCACCGGTTTGGCCCACAGGACTCCTTGGACATATAAAGATGACTGGTATTCAGGACTTTTCCGTACAGGCTGGACATGGGATAATTCCGTTTCCATCGAAGGCGGCAACGGTAAAGGAACCTCCGTGCGTCTCTCATTCAAGAACACCAAGAACGAATATATACTGCCTAATACCGGATACAAGAGAAAATCTGTTTCACTCTCTGTCAGGAGCCAGGTCAACAAGTATATCAAGCTCACAGCCAATGTGAACTACTTCATGACTGACTCAGACAATATGCCGTCTACCGGTTATTCCAACAACTCCGTAGTATATCAGCTTGTCTGGAACTCGACAAACATCTCGATGAAGAACTACAAGGACGAGTATTTCCAGGGACGTTGGAACAAAGAGACTTTTACGAGCGATACCGACATGCTTGTCGGCAAGAACAATTACTATAACCCTTACCGTATTCTGTATGCGATGCCTAATACCCAGGACAAGGACAGGCTCTTCGGCAATATCGGACTCAACATCAACCTCTGGAAGAACAAACTCACTCTCGACCTGAAATCGGGAGCCGATGTGACCAATGAGTTCCGTACCCAGCGCAAGCCGTTCTATACATACAATTATACTCAGGGATGGTATCGTGAGCAGTCAAACTTCCTTGTGGAGTTCAATACCGACTTCATGCTGAAATACACCGATTCTTTCGTTCATGACAGGCTCACACTTACTGCCGGATTCGGTGGCAACAACATGACCTACAATAGAAGGAGCTGGAAATACACTCTCGATAATCTTGACATTGAAGGCGTATATAACGTAGACAACTATCCTGCAGGAACTAAACCTGATTATAGTGCTTACAGATCGAAAAAAGTGGTGAACAGCCTTTATGGACTCGTCTCTCTCGGTTGGGATGATTGGGCATACCTCGACCTTACTGCCAGAAATGACTGGTCTTCAACACTTTCACCTGGCAACTGGTCATACTTCTATCCTTCAGTCAGCGCCTCTGTCCTCATTGACAAGGTCGCTAAATTCCAGGACTGGCTTCCGGCTGTTTCTTTCTTGAAGGCACGTGTTTCCTGGGCGAATGTAGGTAAGGATACCACTCCTTATTCCATCTCATACGGATATACGGCCACTGCATTCCCTGGAGGATACCGTCCTGCGGCAACCTATCCGAACTACTACTTGAAACCGGAAAATGTGGAAACATGGGAAGCCGGTCTCGAAGCCAAGTTCCTCAAGAACAGAATCGGCGTGGATATCGCTCTCTATCAGTCAGATGTGACTGACCAGATCTATGATGTCCCTTACGATTACATCACCGGTGCGAAATATTATACCACCAATGTCGGCCTTATCCGCAACAAGGGTATTGAAATTGCGCTGAACTTCACTCCGATCAAGACCAAGGATTGGAAATGGACCATCGGTATCAATGCTTCCCGCAACATCGGCATCCTCAAGCGGATGTATGACGGCTGGAACAATGCCAATCCGTTCCAGGAGGACTACGGTACCACCATCGGAAGCCGTCTCTTCGTTTACGACTATGTAGGAAAGAAGATGGGTGAGTTGTGGGGACTTGGTCTTCAACAAGCTCCGGAAGGCTCTTTTTATCTCGATGAAAACGGGAACCAGGTAGACTGCTCCGGAATGGATATCATCAATGCCAAGACCGGACTACCGGCATTTGATGACAGCTCCAATCTCAAATATTATGGAAATGTAAATCCTGACTGGCTGGGAGGTCTTACGACATCCTTGAAGTGGAGAGACATTACCTTGAATGCTACTTTCACCGGACAAATCGGCGGAAAGACCGCTTCTGTCACCGCCGGCATCCTCGGTTATCAGGGTAAACTCAAGAATACACTTGAAGGCCGTAATGACGGATTAGTCGCTCCGGGCGTGAATGCCATAAAGGCTGCTGACGGCAGTATTACTTATCAGAAGAACAATACGATTACTACCGATATAGTATCGTACTATTCTACATATAAGGCAAACCGCTACAACTTCGAAGAATACATCTACGACAACTCATTCTTCAAGCTTAAAGAACTCACGGTTTCCTATAACTTCCCTAAGAAGCTCATGGAAAAGACCAAGGTTATCCAGGGGATTACCGTGTCAGCCTATGCTACGAATCTTTTCTGCATAACCAACTATCCGTTCTATGATCCGGAAGTTACCGGTTATGTAGGATCCAATACCAAACGTGGTATCGAGTCCGGTTCACTGCCTATGACCAGATCATTCGGTGCCAACATCAAGATCAGATTCTAAGAGATATGAATACAATTAAGAAAATAATGTTCGGTGCGGCTGCTGCCCTCGGCATGACTGCCTGCACTGGCGACTTCGAAGATATAAATACGAATCCGAACAAAATGGATTTCGGCAAGATCTATGCGAGCAGCTGTTTCGAGCCGATACTCTACGGCATCGGATACCAGTCCCAGAAGCTTTGCCAATATTATAACAATGAGCTGATTCAGATGACTGCATATACGGCAGGCCAGACTCAGCATATCAAGGAATATATAGTAACCAACGGTAATTGGCAGACGATTTGGGACAATTATGCGCGTTACGGTGGTGATTGCCAGCACATGATTACATTGGCGAAGCAGTGGAATGACCCTTATTATGAGGCACTTGGCTTGATTCTGAAGGTGTACAACCTCTCGAATCTCGCTGACCTTTTCGGTGATATCCCATATACTGAGGCTTATCAGTTCACTGCGAACAGGACACCTAAGTTCGAAAGCCAGGCCGACCTTCAGGAATGTTTCCTGAATGACCTGGACAGTGCATGTCTGTACCTCTCCAAGAAACCGGTTCCTTCCAAATCCGGTCTTGACAAGATGTATGGCGACAATGTCATGAAATGGATCAAATTTGCCAACAGCCTCCGTCTCAGGATTCTCTGCCGCTATTCCGGAATGAACGACGGCAACTGGGCCAAGATCCAGGAAGTCATCGACAATCCGTCCAAATATCCGGTAATGACCTCGAATTCGGACAATGCCATGATACCGTTCCAGTCTCAGGACCCATATATGTCTTTCTGGGGCCAGGAGAAGCAGACTGCAACGAATTTCCAGGGCTATCGCTTTACGGAAAGAGTCATATCGATGACAGTCGAGTACAACAGCAAGGGCAAGTCCATATTCGTAGACCCGCGTATGGCAATGTTCGGAAAGATGGGAAAGAGTGACTGGGTAGGCGTTGTTTCCGGCTGTCTGCCTTCTGATACGGACGCGGAAGAAAATAAGAAACCGTCATATCCGGACAATTCTTTCATCAATAGGGCTGATTTCCCGGGCTTCATCATGGACTATTCTGAGATTCTTTTCATTGAAGCTGAAGGAGTTGAAAGAGGAAAACTTACTATATCCGGTCAGACTGCCAAGACATTGTATGAGGCTGCGCTTGACGCCAATATCGAGAAATGGGATGCCATCGGTCAGGCTTCTCCTGCGGCTAAGACCATCAGGAAGAGCGATGTGAAGACACTTAAACAGTCGAAGTTGGCATCTTATGACAAGGCTGCCGCAAAGGATGGAACCAGCATCTATGCAGACCCGCTGGAACTGATTCTGTCACAAAAGTACCTGTCCCTCTTCTATTGCGGTTTCGAGCAGTACCATGAGTGGAGAAGAACCGAATATCCGTTGCTTACGATTGGCGTCGGTACAGGTGCAAATGACAATGAACTCCCTACAAGGTTTGGCTACCCTAACTATACCGTGACATCCAACAAGCAGCATGTTGAAGAAGCTCTCAGCCGTATGGGCGGAGACAACAATATGCATACTGCATTGGATTGGTCATATCTGAAACTTAATGGTTCTCACAGGAATAAATAATGAATTTTAGTATGAACAAGATATTTTACGTGTTGTCATCGGTGGCTCTCTCTGCGTTGGCGGTATCTTGCCAGAAGGAGACGGAGTTCAAGATTGAAGGCACTCCTAATTTTACCATTTCGGTAGGGAGCGATGTGATAGTCGACACGGATTCGGAGAATTTCAATTATACGCTGAATCTTGCGCATCAGGAATATTCAGCCAAAAAATCCGTAAAAACCGGAAATGATGACGTGCTGGCCTCCTCTGTTTTCGAGGTCCGGTCCAACCTCCGCTGGAAAATTGCCCCTGCGGGTGAAAATGAGGTTTATGATTGGGTGTCACCTTTCCCGGCAGTCGGAGAAAAGGACGGAAAGTTCATTTTCAAGGCTTCCCGAAATCTTTCCAACAAGGAAGACCGTGACGCATATTTCTACATCTGGTTCGATAAAGGAAACGGTTTTGAAGAGCTTCCGGGACTTATTACTGTCCATCAGAGCAAAAGCCCTGATTTTGTAGAACTTAGTGAGGCGAAGTACGATGTGAACGCCACCGCCAAGAAACTCAAACTCACAGTGTTGGCCAATGTCGATTGGGATTATTCTCTCGAACCTATGGAGGAATATGCGACGGATGACGTTGATTGGATCGGGGATGCCAATGAGCATGTGGCGTCCAAGCACATTGATACTCTGAACTTTACAGTATCTGCAAATGAAGGTGGCCTCCGTGGAGCCAGTCTCAAGGTTACATATAAGTTGAATGAAACCGAAGGCGTAAAGGAATACACTGACATTATTCCTATAATCCAGTATCCTGCGACAGAAGCTTCAGTAGAAGGCTTCCCTGTTCAATGGGCTGCCGCTTCCAATGACTATCCGTCTTGGGCTTCCGAGCACAAGATCGCCCCTGTTACCGGTGACGGCCAGATCTATTATCATGTCATTGACAGAAGCGAAATCGGCGGAATAACAAGTTTGGATGTGAGCGGAAAGAATCCGCGCGTCAATGGGGCATGGCCTGGTGATTACCTGGAATTCAAGGCAAATTCGCCTATATCTGCCGGCTCTATTGTCAAACTCAAGTTCGAGGCCAGGACATCCGGCTCCGGTCTGAAACTCTGGAGACTTCAGTACAAGGACGGAGAAGAATGGAAAGATGCGTCCAAACTCATCACCAGATCGATTACAGGCGATACCAACAACAAGGAAAAACCTGTATCAATAACTAAGGAGGTGTCTTATACCCATCAGTTCAAGGGCGGTTCTTCCGATGCTGACAATGATGTCATTACAGCAGTAGTCAACTATGCCAATACAACTGATGCCGTAGTGTTCAGATTGATTTGTGCTGCGAACTGGACTGGCAGTCAGTGGCAGGAAGTGCCTAATACATCTTCTTTCCGTCTGGCTTATACCGCTGATTCGGAAAACCAGCCTGAAATCTCTGTGATCGCAGCAGGTACGGAGGACGTTTCCAAACCGGATATTCTTGTCTCAGGCCTGGAAAACAACATCATTACCTTCGAAGGCGTTCCTGAAGGAACCAAGAAGTTCACGGTGACATCCACCAGTGCATTTACATTGACACCGAATGTAGATTGGATTACCCTCAGTGAGACTGCAGGAGATGCAGATGATGCGAAGACCATCGTCGTTACATGTAAGGAAAGCACATCCTCTTCATTAAGAAAAGGCCAGATCGACATCAAGTCAGGTGTTTCCCATTACTATATCACAGTGGTTCAATCCGCTGCCGGCGGCGATCTCGACCCTCTCATCAGCATCTCTGACGGCAACAAGAAGACTATCAGCGGCAAGGGCGAAGAGTTCACCGTCAGGGTTCAGGCCAATGTTGATTTCCAGACGGAGATCAGCGATTCCTGGATTACTGCCGTGCCGGTAGTCTCCACGAAGGCGATGGTCGAGTCCAAGACATTGAAATTCAAGGCCGAGGCCAATGTTACAGGAGCAGCAAGAACTGCGAAAATCCGTTTCTACAATGGTAACATTGAATCAGTCTTGACCGTGGACCAGGACAAGTTCGAACCGGAAGTCAACATCACCTCATATTCCGGAGTCACTACGATTTCAGGTTTCGGTGAGACCAAGAAGTTTACTGTCCAGTCCAATGTTCCTTTCACAGTTACGGCTCCGTCATGGATCAAACTGCCTGTTGCAGGTGTCCCTGAGGCCGGAACATATCCGATTTCGGTTCAGTTCGAAGCGAATACCGCTGCTGAAACAAGAGATGGCGAAATAGTATTTGCCAATGCGGATTACGGTTATGAATACAAACTCAATGTTTCACAGGCCGCTTCGGGTGTCTACTATTTTGATGATTTCATGTGGATTAAGCCTTGGGCTGATGCTTATGGCTCAGGGGATTCCGTAGGTGAAAACAATGCAAGTGGCAAAGCCCCGAATATCTATACGCAGCCTACACAGACAGGTTTGCTGGAAAAGTTTGCTGAAATTGGATACGAGATGCTGAATCCTGGCGTCAAAAGTGCATATTCGCAGAAATATTATATGAAATTAGGTGCGACCAGCAAGCATCATGGTCTCAAATTGCCTGCAATCGCTGCTGCCGATGGTTCTGATGTGACACTCTCATTCGATTGGAGTCCTCACATGACAGGAAGTGGCAACATTGACAAGGTCGAGCTTGTAGTGGAGATTGAAGGCGACGGTCAGATCGTTACTGCTGCCGGTACGGCGAAAACCAGCGATGTCCTTGTAAATGACTGGGTAAAAGGCCAGTTGAAATGGAAAAATGTTTCCGTCAAGATCAATGGCTTGAAGGCTACCGACAGGATATCTATCCGTCCGACATCCCTTACTGATCACGACGGGATAACACAGCAACGCTGGTATATCGACAACATCCGGATTTCCAAATAGCCACTGGTTTATCTACATAGAATAATCCGGGACGGCCCACAAGCCATCCCGGATTTTTCATATCTGCAATATGCCGAAAGATGATTATATTTGCAAACTATGAACTCTATGAACCCAGGAAGAAAAATCGACGTGATGGGCATCATCAACATCACGGACAACTCATATTACGCGGAAAGCCGCTGCCTTGACGGCTCGGGAAACGATGACCTCGGCCGCATTGTCAGCCGTGCAGCCAAAATGATCGGTGACGGCGCTACGATACTCGACATCGGCGCATGTTCCACCAGACCCGGATCCGACCCCGTCGGCGAAGACGAGGAATGCCGCCGGCTCGAACCCGCATTGAAGGCCATCCGGCAGAAATTCCCCGAAATCGCCATCTCCGTCGACACATATTGGCCATCCGTCGTCCGCCGTACCTTCGACACTATCGGCCCGTTCATTGTCAATGATGTTACGGCCGGCGAAGGAATGTACAACAAGTCGGATGAAATGCTCCGTACCGTCGCCGAGCTCGGCCTTCCTTTCGTGGCAATGCACATGCGGGGCAATCCCAAGACCATGCAGTCCCTTACGGAATACGACAATGTCACCGCCGAGGTGCTGGACTATTTCCGTCAATTCGCGTCGAAGGCAGAAGCCGCGGGCGTGAAAGACTGGATTCTTGACCCCGGATTCGGTTTCGCCAAGACTATCGAACAGAACTATCAGATGCTCAGGGAACTGGACCATTTCGCCGAACTTGGAAAACGTATCTTGGTGGGTATGTCGCGCAAGAGTATGATATTCAGAAAGTTCGGCATTACTCCGGAAGAATCGCTGCCTGCCACGCAGGTCTTGCATTACAAGGCATTGTGCCTGGGCGCAGACATCCTTCGCGTCCACGACGTGGCTGAAGCCGTGCGCACCGTGGCCCTTTACCGTGAGCTGGAGCATTGAAATTCCTGCCGCAAAAGGCTGGATTGTCGCGACTTCTTATTAAATTTGCACACCTTAATTTTTAGATAGATGGACACACATTCATTATTGGCAGTATCGCCGATTGACGGACGCTATGCCTCCAAGACAGAACCGCTGAAAAGCTATTTCAGTGAATTCGCATTGATCAGATACCGCATCCGCGTCGAGATTGAATATTTCATTGCACTTTGCGAAATTCCGCTGCCTCAGCTAGCAGACATCGACAAGTCGAAATATCAGGCAATGCGTGACATCTACCTGAATCTCACTCCGGAGCAGGCGATGGAGGTGAAGGAAATCGAAAAGACCACGAATCACGACGTGAAGGCGGTCGAGTACTTCATCAAGCGTCATTTCCATGAACTGGGCCTCGACAAATGGTCGGAGTTCGTGCATTTCGGCCTCACTTCGCAGGACATCAACAACACTTCGCAGCCGATGATGCTGAAAGAAGCCATGGAAAATGTCTATATGCCGGCATTGAAAGAGGTCCTGGGCATCATCTCAGGCATGGCAGAGGAGTGGAAAGATGTTCCGATGCTCGCGAAGACCCATGGTCAGCCGGCATCCCCGACCCGTCTCGGAAAAGAGTTCAAGGTCTATCAGGTCCGTCTGGAAGAACAGCTCAGACAGTTCGCGCTCCTGACCTATCCGGCCAAATTCGGCGGCGCCACCGGCAATATGAATGCGCACAAAGTCGCATATCCGCACATTGACTGGATAGCCTTCGGCAATGATTTCGTATCGTCGCTTGGCTTGAAGCGTTCCTTCCCGACCACCCAGATCGAGCATTACGACAACCTCGCAGCCATCTTCGACTGCCTCCGTCGCATAAATACCATATTGACAGACCTTTGCCGCGACATCTGGACATATATCTCGATGGAGTATTTCAAGCAGAAAGTGAACAAGAACGAGGTCGGTTCTTCCGCGATGCCGCACAAGGTTAACCCTATCGACTTCGAAAATGCCGAGGGCAACTTCGGAATGGCTGACGCCGTCTTCACGTTCTTGTCAATGAAATTGCCGATTTCCCGTCTCCAGCGCGACCTTACGGATTCCACGGTTCTCCGCAATGTCGGTGTCCCTGTGGCTCACGGCCTGATCGCCTTCGCTTCTCTCAAGAAGGGACTCGGCAAATTGATTCTCAATGAAGATGCTCTCCAGGCTGATCTTCACCGCAACTGGGCGGTAGTAGCGGAAGCTATCCAGACGATTCTCCGTCGCGAAGGCTACCCGAATCCTTATGAGACCCTCAAGGCATTGACCCGCACCGGAAGCGTAATCGATGAGAATACCATCAAAACTTTCATTGACGGCCTTCAGGTAAGTGACTCCGTGAAAGAGGAACTATATCAGATTACACCTTGGTCGTACACTGGTTTCTAGTGAATAATTGATAATAAGAGATATATTAATACAATAAATGACGTAAAAAATAAAAATTTTGCGTCATTTTTTATTTTTATGAGTAAACTGTAAAAAAAATTTCTTAATTTTGAATCGATTTAGTCCTCGGAACTGTGGATTGGGTAAAGTTATACTCAATGAGAAATTTTATTATAACCATTATACTGACACTTTTCAGCGTTTCTGCATCTGCTCAACAGATGGCAGATTCCCTACGGGTGTACTTCCGCCAGGGCTATTCCACCTTCGACCCGAAATACCGCGACAACCAGTCTCAAGTCGACGCATTCATCTCCCGGGTCAAGACTTTCCAGAGCGAATCCGACGCATTCGTGATTCTTAATGTCACATATAAGGCCGGAGCTTCTCCAGAAGGAACATTGGAAATCAACAGGAAAATATCCGGCAAACGAAGCGACAACCTCACCGCATATCTTCGACGCCACCTCACCTTCGCCGACGATGTCCTCCATATAGAAGACGTGGTCGAAGACTGGGCCGGCCTCGGCGAGCTCGTGTCGCACTCCGGCATGAAATACCGTGACGAAGTCCTGTCGCTGCTCTCCTCAGAGCATGATACTCAGACACTTAAACGCGAACTGCAGCAGCTTCATGGCGGCACTGCCTGGCGCTACATGTACACCAACATGTTCCCGGAACTTCGCGCGTTCAACGTATATATAGAGGTAGGCGTGCGCAACCCAGACCTCGCCGTCCCGACGATCGCCGATACTGACATTGCCGTCGCAGACGACTTCCGGCCCCTCGCGGACTCATTGTCCTTCGGCCCGATGCCGATGCCCGAAACTGCGCCTGACTGGACCCGCAAGCTTCGCATAGTGTCTCCGCTCATTACCCAGCCAAAGGATTATTTTGTGGGAATCAAGACAAACCTCCTTTACGACTTTGCCTCCGTTACGAATGTCAGTGTCGAGGTAGGTTATGCAAAGCATTACTCCTTTGAATTGCTTGGAACCTTCAGCCCTTGGGATTACGGCAGGGAAACCTTATAGTTTAGAACTGCCCTTCTGCAGCCTGAGTTCCGCTACTGGTTCTCAGAAGGCTGGACCCGCCATTTCGTAGGCCTTCACGCTCATTTGGGCTGGTACAATATTGCGCCAGGCGGCAAGGTCCGTTATCAGGACCACAACGGAAACTCCCCTCTGGTTGGAGTGGGACTCTCTTACGGTTATGTCGTACCGTTCACAAGTCATTGGGGAGCCGAATTCTCAGTCGGGGCCGGTTACGCATATCTCTCATACGACAAGTTTTACAACATTCATAACGGTGCCCAGTTCGGAACAGGCGAAAAGCACTATTTCGGACTTACAAAATTAGGGGCGTCAGTTTATTACCGATTCTGATGATGAAAGCAAGAAATCATATTCTTTGCCTTTTGTGCATGCTGTCGGTAATGATTACGGCAGGATGCAGGGGAATTATAGTACACGAATACCCGGGACAGGACGGAGGTGAGATTGTCGATCCGACTCTCATCAACCTGAATATCAGGATTACTCCTTGTCCACTCTTCTCTTTCTCGGAAGATGCCGCCCTTCGGGTAGAGACTTCCGACTATTACCCTGAGTCTGAACACAGTGTCCGCTATATCCTGGAACTCCGGGTGAACGAAAGTTTCAACACAGACCTCGTGTACCGCGAGATCATAACCACCACCGAAGATCACCTCCAGGATGTCATTGAACGCAGTTTCAGTCTCCACGCCCTCCACTACAAAGTGCTTGTATGGCAAGACCTTACGGATTCTGCAGCACCGGAAGCGGATTACTGGTTCCACACCAGCCCTCTCACTGCAATCAAGGTCTATGAAAAGAATCTGTATGCCGGAGGCGGTGACAGCAAACAGGTTTCTTCAGCCGGACAGGAAATGGACCTCAGTCCTTATATGGACGACTGGAACATCAATCTGGATATTGAAGTGCCGCTCATCAGGCCAGAATCCAAGTATATTATAGTCAGCTCCGACCTGCAGAAATTCACCAAGTCCTATATCGCCAATTACCCGACCAAGGCGGAACTCACACCGGAGCAGATTTTCGAGAAATGCAAGATGAGGGTGGTTTACAACGGTTATCTGCCGACGGGTTACAATGTGTCCACAGGTTTGCTCAACGACTCCCAGGGCGGTTACGGCTATGACTTCGAGGTCAAGACCATAGGTAATGAGGCTGCAATAGTCGCGTTTGACTATGTGCTGACGGGACCTACCCCGACCTCCGTAAATGTGGGACTTGTCCTGTACGGAGAAGACGGCGCGGTGCTGAATTCGGTTTCTTCAATAAATGTCCCTCTTACCAGAAACAAGATTACCGTTGTCAGCGGAGAGTACTTGACAAGGGAGTACGGCGGAGGTGTAGGTATAGATTCCGATTTTGACGGTGAGTTCAACATCATCGTACCTTAACCTGCGCTTATACAATATTATATATAGGTAAACTCAAATGAAGAAAACCCTCATACAGATTGCAGCAACATCGCTGATGGCAATGACTCTCCTGTCCTGCGGAAAGGAAGACATCAAACTTCCCGAGGTCGGTGAATCAGTGACTTTCACGGTGCAGACGGATTGCGGGACCAAGGCTCTGGGCGACCACGACGGAGCCGGAGCCAATGTGAACCGTTGCAAAGTGGCTGTGTATATGCTAACCTCTGATTCTTCAGCGCCTTACAAGATTTATGACAAACCGGAAGTCAGGGGCAATGAACACAATAATCTGAGTTACACCTTTACGGTGAATCTGCTCGTTCAGCAAACCTACCATATTGTCGTGTGGGTTGACAAGGCAGGATTGTACAATGTCAATGACGAACTCACATCAGTTACCAGAAATTCCGGTGACGTGACCTGCAATTCAGATGCCTATGATGCCTTCTATGCCTCCGTGCCATTCGTACACGGAACAGACACGGAGACTCAGATAGTGGCAAAGCGTCCGTTCGCACAGTTGAACCTCATAACTCAGGACTTGAACCCTGCAGATCAGCCTACCAAAATCAGTTTGACTTATGCCTCACCTCAGTCATTCAATCCGCTCACGGCAACCGTGGGGACGGAAATGACCTCCGTGACCTACAAGGCAGACAGACCCTACTACTCTTCAACAGAGGGAACAGAGCATACTCTGGCGATGAATTATGTTTTTGCAGCTGCAGAGACGCAGACCATTCTTCCGACTGTGAAACTGACAGCCCTCAAAGGTTCCACCACCGTGGAAACTCAAATAGCAAACGTACCTGTACAACAGAACTACCGTACAAATATTACAGGCAAACTGCTTACAACATCGGGGACAACGTCAGTAAACCTGACATCCACGTTTGAGCAGTAACATTGAAACTTTTTAACTTTATTATTTATGAATAAAAGCCTCAAACTCCTTGCAGCCGCGACGCTGATTGCGTTGACAACTGCAGCCTGTCAGAAAGAAAAACTTTTTGACAGCCAGACCGCAGGTGAAGAAACTGTCACCTTTACGGTCAAGACTGATGCTGCCGCCACCAAGGCTACAGCAGACAATGACGGCCTGGGTGCTGGTCTTACCCGCTGCCTCGTGGCAGTGTATATGAAGACCGCAGACCCGGCTCAGCCTTACAAGCTCTATGACACACCAGCTACCACCGGCAGTGGTTTGAACTACACTTTCACAGTGAACCTCATCCGCAAGCAGACCTATCAGATTGTGGTTTGGGCTGACAAGGGAGAAACTGTCTATGATGTCAATGAGGGTTTGACATTAGTGACAAGAAAGACTGGTGACGTTGCCTGCAACTCCGACGCCTACGATGCTTTCTACGCATCAACCGAGTTCGTTCAGGGCACAACCACTTCCACTGCCATCACAGCAAAGCGTCCATTCGCTCAGCTGAACCTCATCACAAAGGACCTGAATGAAAACTTCCAGCCGGGTGCGGTTTCAGTAACCTATTCTTCCCCTCAGTCTTTCAACCCATTCGACGGCACTGTTTCCGCTGATATGACTGAAGTGACCTACAAGGCAGATTCTCCTTACTACAACACCGCGACTGTAACAACTGCAACGCAGCACACTCTCGTGATGAATTACCTTTTTGCAGCAGCAGGAGATCAGACCATCCTCCCTTCAGTGAAGATGACGGCAAAGCTCACAGTCGATGCAGAAATCGAAGTGGCAAATGTGCCTGTACGCCGCAACTACCGCACGAACATCATCGGTAACCTCCTCACCGAGCAGACCGACTTCACCATCACTGTTGAGCCTGACTGGAGTACTCCGGAATCCGACTATATAATTGTGGCCCCAGGTGTGCGTCAGTTCGTTGATAATGAATATGAAATTTATGCTAAAGAAGGTCTTGACTGGTTGGCAAAAACAGTCAACGGCCGCAATAGTCTGAGCGGTAAGACTGTCAAGCTTGCTGCTGATCTCGATATGACTGGAATTGACTATGTTCCTGCTGGCAACACCATAGCATCTTATCCAAGCACTGCTTTTGCCGGGTTTTTTGATGGACAGGGACATACAATTTCTAATCTTTCAGTTGCTTCACACTCAGGAGCGTATTCTGCAGCAGGTCTTTTCGGTGCAATTACAGGTACTGTCAAGAATGTAAAGCTTGCCAATGTCAATATTTCTTCCGATCACTATGCAGGTGGTGTTGTCGGCTATATTTCAGCCAACACTGGTGCAAGCGTTCAGAATTGCTCCGTTGAAGGCGGTTCAATCAAATCCACTGCTCATCTCATGGACGACGGTTCTTATGACGATGGTGACAAGGCTGGTGGAATTGTCGGCTATATCACTGCTGTGGATTACATTGACAGTTGTTCAGTAAAGAATCTCACCATCACAGCATATCGTGACCTCGGTGCAATTGTAGGATGCGCTGCAGGTTCAGGAACTGTTAAGGTTACAAATTGTACAGTAGGTGATAATGTTCTGGTTGTTGTTGACAATTCGCACAATTACAAAAATTATACAACAAATGAAGCACATAATGCAGGAAACTTCGTCGGAAGAAAAGCAACTTCTGTTGACGAGACCGGTTCAACCAGAGAGGCTCAGATAGTTTTCCCTGCAGAAAATGCAGTAGCAACAGTCAACGGTACTTCTTATGACACTTTGGCAGAGGCTGTTTCCGCTGTTTCCGCTGCACCTAATGGCTCCACATTGATGATTCTTGAACCTCAGAATTTTTCTTCAGCCTCTAGCTCTCTTCAGTTCGGAGCGGGAAAATCGGTAACCGTGATGGGAGCAGGTGAAGGTTCTGTCATTGATGCTTCGGCAAAAACTTCTTCTGTAGCTTGCACCGGAGACATCACATTTGTCAATATGACCTTCAAGTTCAACCAGGGTAGTACTCAGCACTACAACATAGGTCTTCACAACGGTGGCGGTACTCAGGTATATGAGAACTGTAAGTTTGAAGGACAGACAGTTGCTTGGGGCAATACAACCTACAACAATTGTGAATTCACTTCAACAGTGAAATATGCAGCTTGGGTATATTCCGGAACTGTAGTTTACAACAATTGCAAATTCTCCGGTGTTGACCGTGCTGTCAAGGTGTTCGATGAGGGTCCTGCTCTTGACGTAACCTACAACAACTGTACTTTCTCCTGCCAAAGGCCTAACAAGGCAGCCGTAGAGGTTGACGTTACGAACAATACCACGAATCTTGTAAAGGTTGCAATCAACAATCCGGTTCTTGAGGGAACATTCGGAAATGCAGAGCACTGGGGCACTCAGTACTTCAATCTCGAGGGTGATGCACACTTAGTCGAGGGTGTACTCAAAGGCTGTAACGGCATAGTAACAATCGACGGCAAGACTTATGCAAAAGTAGCAACCAACAATGCCTTCGATGTAGCTGTAAATGATACTGCTAAGGAGATAAATGTAAGAATGACCTATCCTTGCGGAATAACTACATCTGAATTCTATAACAAGTTGGGTGGCCCTGAAACGACAGTCATCAATATCGATGGAAATGGCAATGCCTTGACTGTCAATTCTGCTTATCGCAATCACATCTGGACGGACAACAATGCAAAGATTGTTCTGAAGAACGTCACTATGGATTCCAATTATAAAGTTGAAGGAAGTACCTGGGATGACTATGGACTTATCTTTGACTGTCCGACTGAAATCACAGACGTGACCTTCAACCGTCAACTGGTTCTTTCTCGACCTTACAAGCACATACTTAACAATGTGACAATCAACCAGACCGCTGCAACAGGCGATATGTATGCCTTGTGGATTCAGGCAGGTGCAGATGTTACTTTCAATGGAGGAACTGTTAACGCAGTCAGTCCTAATGGTAACAAGAACCGTGCAATCAAGATTGCTGACGAGTATATAACTGATCCTCAGCTGACAAAGTTGAATGTTTCCGGAGTGACTTTCAAGTCGCAAAAGAAAGCCGCAGTGCTCGTGACTTCAACTGCTGGAGCAGACATCATTTGGGGAACGGGTAATGACATATCCCAAGTTGCTGCTGATCAGACAAATGCTGTCTGGAATGATGCTGACAGAACTGCTGCGTACGATCTTGTAACCGTGACTGGTTGCACCAAGTACCAGGAACGATAAATTTTTTCGGCCGTCGGGGTTTGAATGTACCCCGGCGGTTGCCAAGTTTTTAAAAATCTTAAAACTTTATGAAAAAGACCCTCAAACTCCTTGCAGCCGCGACGCTGATTGCGTTGACAACTGCAGCCTGTCAGAAGGAACAACTTTCTGACAATTCCGCTGAAGGTGCCGAAAGCGTCACCTTCACAGTGCAGACAGAGGTCGGTACCAAGGCTGTTGCCGACGAAGATGGTTTGGCAGCCAAAATCGATCAGGTTCTTGTAGCCGTCTATATGAAGGACGGTGATACTTTCAGACTCTATGACGAGCCTGTTGCGACTTACACCGCTTCCAACAAGCAGGCGACGTTCTCAGTGAATCTCATCCGCAAACAGACCTACCAGATTGTAGTCTGGGCGCAGAAAGAAGGAGCCTACGTTTGTACTGAAGGCCTCCAGAGCATCGTGCGCTCATCAGCAAAGGCATCAGTCTGCAACGATGACGAACTGGATGCTTTCTATGCTTCCCACGAATATGTTCAGGGTAGCGCTACAGCCTCTACCAGCATACATGCAAAGCGTCCTTTCGCTCAGCTGAATCTCATCACCAAAGACCTCAGGACAGGTTTTGAGCCGTCAAATGTGACAGTAACTTACGTGTCAGACACCAAGTTCAACGCCTTGACAGGCCTTTCAAGCGAACCTGCTGCAACGGCAGTGACTTATAGTGCCACACAACCTAACTACAAGGCTCAGGGCAAGACCCTCAATGCAGCTAAGAATACTCTGGTTATGAACTACCTCTTCGCTCCTGAAACCGAGCAGATTATTCTCCCGTCAGTAAAAATGACAGCGAAACTGACCGAGGTGGTAGATTTTGAAGTAAGCAATGTCCCTGCAAAGCGCAACTACCGCACAAACGTAATCGGCAACCTCCTCACTGAGCAGACCGACTTCACCATCACCGTCGTTCCAGAGTGGGAAACTCCTGAATTAGTGGGTCCTGTACCTGGCTATATGGGTGCTGTATTGCCTGAGGCTCCGGTTGTCAGCGGAAATGTTATGACTGTGAATACGGAGAATGCACAGTATGCTCTTGACGGAGCCTATGGTTCTATTGATGGAATGACCATCAAATTCTCTGCCGGCACATATCCTCAGCTTATTTTCGGTCGTCCGAACAAGTATCCCGGAAGCCATACAATCTACCGTCACACCGATTTTAACAATACCCCTATGTCTTACGAAGAGTTTGTGGCTTACAAGAGCCAGAGCACTTGGACTCAAAGCTGTTATTATGAGCGCATTATCAGCAATGTGACTTTTACAGCCGAGAACGGGGCTGTCCTCACGGGTATGAGCTACAATGCCGGAGCTCATATTTATGGTAGTGCTGAAAGTCCTGTCTATGACTATGTGCTTGACAAGGGTACACTTACCGTTGGATCTTGTTACTATCATAAGCTTGTGGCAAGCAATATAGTTTATGAAGGCATTACTTTCCAGAAGGTTGCTGATTATCGACCTCTTGATATTTCTTCTTCATCCGCTATTTCCGTAATCGACGGAGTGACAGTCTCGCACTGTAATTTTATCGGTACCGGTATAGCCTCTACGGTAGGCCAAGCCATTAGGTTCTACACAGAAAACCAAAGCGGTGCTGCCGGCACTGAAGGCAAAGTCGTTAGAAACCTCGTAGTCAAAAATACTACCATTGACAACTTCTATCAGGGTATCTATACAAACGGAGCTTACGGTGTGACAGTGGAGGAATGTCATATTTCCAACACCGGCCACAACGCCATTGCATTGCAGTCTATTTCTGCTGCAGTCAACCTTGGTCAGGTGAAGATACTCTCAAACTCTTTCACTAATATTGGTGACCGCATCATAAGGCTTGGAAACGTTGCTGCCGGTTCATCTTTCACCATTACAGGCAATCTAGCCACAAACTCCGGAGATGGAGCCGGTCAAGTCCTTAAAGCCGGGACCTTGGCAGCCGAGGGCATCACCTATGTTATTCACAACAATAACTGGGGTGATAACAAGACTGTATACAATCCTGAATTTAGTGACCAGTAATTAACATATTTTCGGCCGTCGGGGTTTGAATGTACCCCGCCGGCTGCCAAGTAAAAACAAATATTTTATAGATATGAAAAAAACGGTATTCATTCTTTTTGCTGCGGCCCTTGCATTTGCGGGCTGTAACAAATCCGTAGAAGTTGGGACAGGGGAGACAGTCTCAGCTTCATTCCAAATCAGCACAGAAATGACTACCAAGGCCACCCTCGACGGAGATGGACAGGGTGTCAACGTCAACCGTTTCATCATGGAGGTCTGGCACGTGACCGGAAGCGGTGCATCTCAAGTCTCTGAACTCTACACCAGGCAGGTGAAATACGGTACTGATGTTACCGCCGGTACCGACATTTCCAACCCGGCCAAAACGACTTTCACTGTTGCCCTAGTAAAAGGGCAGAACTATGACCTCCTTTTCTGGGCAGACAAGGGTGATGACCAGGGTGTAGACGTATATTACAATACATCCGACCTTCATAATGTAGTATTGGGCGCCTACACCGGCAATGATGACAGACGTGACGCATTCTCCCAATGTGTGACTCTGATAAACGTCACATCCGACCCAAGTACGAGTGTACAACTCGAGCGTCCTTTTGCCCAGTTGAACATCATCACACAGGATATTGACGACATCGAGGCCAATTCAGGAACAGTCAAGGTAGTGCCTGATTTAATCTCTGTTGCCTTCACTGCACCGACAGTTTTCAATGTCAAGACTCAGGAGGCATCCGCTTCAGCAGCTTTCACAAGCAACGTAGCCCCTTACTATAGCACTGTTGGTTCTCAGACCGAGCATTACACTCTTTCTATGGATTACATCCTTGCTTCCAAGAACCAGCAGGATGTCAAAGATGTGGAACTCACTGCAAAGAAGAACTCGACTGTGCTAAACACCCAGACCTTCAGCAATATTCCTCTTCAGAGAAATTACCGTACAAACATCCTGGGCAACTTGCTCACCACAACCGGTGTATTCACTGTAGAGACTGCCCCTGTCTGGGCCTCCCCTGAGAATAATGAAAATAAGTGATATAGTATGAAAAACCATTTCTTCATCTCACTTGCAGCCGTCCTCGCTCTGGTCGCCTGCAACAAAACGGCTTCAGTGGAAACAACGGGCGATACCGTTGATGTACATTACGAACTGAATGCTTCTACTCTTTCAAAGGCTGTAGCTGACGGTGACGGAGCAGCCGCAAACGTAAACAGATATATCTGTGAAGTTTACACTGGCGGGACCCGCTATATGCGCAAAGTAAATACCGTGGCAGCAGGTACACTTCAGACCACTTTCGACTTCAAACTCGTCAAGGGACAGACCTATGACCTTCTATTCTGGGCTGACTGTGCGGCTACTGACGGTTCCGACCTCTACTACAACACCGCAAGTCTCAAGAATGTGGAAGTTCTTACAACTCAGATTTCCTGCACGGATAAAAGAGATGCCTTCTTCGGCAATGACCAGATTGCACTCGGAGAGACTCAGATTACAAAGACTGTCTATCTGAAGCGTCCTTTTGCTCAGCTCAACATTATCACTACTGACATCTCGGACATCTATGCAAGCGAAAATCCGGGTTCTTTCCTGCCTGATGCCGTCACTCTGACTTATCAGGGTTACACAGGCTTTGACGTGAGCACCGCAGAGGTGACTGGTTCTGCAACCACCATTTCCCACACCTGCGCTCCTTACGCTTCTCTTGCAAATACTCCAGGTGTCGCTGCTTGGACGCTCACTATGGACTACGTCCTCACTACCAAGGCAACCGAGTCTGTGAGTGATAGTGATAAGGATGTTGTTGACCTGAACTGGATTGTCAAACACGGAACGAACCAGATTACTTCAATGGACTTCAGCAACATTCCGCTCAAGAGAAACTATCGTACAAACATCACAGGAGCATTGCTTACCAACACTGCGACCTACAATGTTGAAATTCTCCCGGGATGGACTGGCGAGTTGAATCCTTCCATTTAATCTGAAACAATACCACAATGAAAAAGTTTGTTTTACCAATGTTGGCAGTCCTCGGACTGCTTTGCGGATGCCAGAAGAGTGCATCTTCATCCGGTGAAGTTGACGTGACGCTCAATGTCACTCCTTCTGTGGCTTCTAAGGCTACTTTGGACGGTGACGGTGCAGCGGCAAATGTCAACCGTTACATCCTTGAAATTTACACTGATAACGGTGCAACTTTCTACAATCGTCTTTTACAGGTTGTGACTGCTGGTACTACTTCTGCACAGTTTACCTTTAAACTTGTTGTTGGTCAGACTTATACTTTCCTTGTTTGGGCTGACTGCGGTAATGCTGACGGTTCAGACCTCTACTACAAGACTGACGTCAACCTCAAGGAAGTCTCAATGATAGGCACTTATGTGGGCAACAATGACGCACGCGATGCTTTCTGTGCTTCGGAAACTATCCCTGTGAATGCGGCCATCACTCAGACTATCACCCTCAAGCGTCCTTTTGCACAGTTGAACATCGTTACGACTGACATTGATCAAATCCTCCAGAATTATCTTCTGCCTCAGCAGTTCACTCTCACTTTCCCTGCAAAGACTGCCTACAATGTTCTGACAGGCGAGTGCACCGGCAGTGATACGGATATCACTTACACGGCAGTTCCTTATTATCAGACTTATCGTACTGCTGAACTTGAGAGCGACCGTCTTGCAGCCAAGAAATGGACTCTGTCTATGGACTACATTTTTGCTCCTGCTGCCGAGGCTCAGATTGCCGGTGTGAAGATGGACTTGAAGGCCAACGGGAACGCTCTTCCTCAACACGTTTTCACAAATGTGCCTTTCCGCCGCAACTGGCGCACCAACGTTTACGGCAATCTCCTCACCGGAGATGTCACCTACAACATCGTAATTGACCCTGACTGGGACGGCGAATTCTGAAATATCAATCTTTAAATAACATATTATGAAAAAAATCTTTAAGACTTTATCGGCTTCCGTTCTTATGGCTCTGGCTCTTACAGCCTGCCAGAAGGAGGAATTCGGTGGCAATGAAGCTGAAGGCATCTATACCTTCGAGGTAAGTGCCGACAACATTGCGACCAAGGCTGCCATTGATAGAGATGGCAACGGAACTGCTGTGAACCGTTTTATTATGGAAGTCTATCTCGCAAAGACAACCGGCGAGCTTGTCTTGCTCGACAGACAGGTGAAGGCTCCGACCGCTGCTTCTCCAAAAAGCACGTCATTCAACCTTACCCTAATCAAGGACCAGGAGTACAAGGTGCTCTTCTGGGCAGACAAGGGTACTGACGCAATGGAAGACCTTTACTACAAGACGACTGACAATCTCCAGAATGTTTCCTTCCTCAATGCTGCCCGTATCGGCAACAATGATGCTCTGGATGCATTCTCAAAGATGGAAGTTATCACTCGTGAAGAGTCCAAGGCAGGTTTCAGCAAGAGCGTGAAGCTCACCCGTCCTTTCGGTCAGGTTAACTTCATCACCACTGACATTCCTGCCATCAATGCTCTTACAGGCGGTTCAGCTTTCCTCCCGACTGATGTAAAGGTAAGCTACGTCACCTGCACAGGATTCAATGTACTGACTCAGACCGGAACCGGCTCAGAGGCTATCGAGTACACTGCTCCTGTTTACAGTGCCATGGACCCTGCGACAAATCCTGCAAAGTACACTCTCTCAATGGATTATATGCTCACTGCCACTTCTGATAGAGAGACAAGGAATCTTGTGAAGCTTACTGCTCTTGCAAATGGATATGAACTGACAACTGTCGAGGTAGCCAACTGCCCTGTTCAACGCAACTACCGCACAAACATCATCGGTAAGATTTTGACAGGTGATGTTACATTCAATATCACAATCGACCCGATTTATGATGGTGAATACAACAATTATTTAGCTTCAAGCAACGAAGATATTACAAATGCAATTTCTGCCGGTGTGACTACCATTAGTCTGACTCCAGGTACTTACATTATCCCTGATGATGCTAAAGGTAAAACTTTGACCTTCATCGGTACAGGTAATCCTGAGGATACAAAAATAGCTACTCAGGATGATGGAAGTTATGAAGGTTGTGACTACTCTTTAGATGGAGCAACTGTTACTTTTGAGAATATCACTATTAATACAGATTCACATACATATACTGGCTATGCACGTTGCAAGGGTACTTACAAGAATTGTGTAATCAATGGCACATACACACTTTATGGTGACAGCAAGTTTGAGAACTGTACTTTTAATGTGTCTGGTGATGTTTACAATATTTGGACTTGGGGTGCACAAAATGCAGAATTTGACAGTTGTACATTTAACTCAGATGGTAAAGCACTCCTTCTTTACCAAGAAGGTACTAACACTATTAATTTGACTGTAAACCGTTGCATTTTTAACGATAATGGAGGTTTGACAGCCAAGAAAGCCGCTATTGAAATAGGTGATGCTCCTTATGGCAAAACTCCAACATACAATGTAACAGTCTCTGGAACAACTGTCAATGGTTATGAGATTAATGATGAGGGTATCAATACAGGAACTACTCTTTGGGGAAATAAAAACTCAATGCCAGCAGACAGATTGAATGTAACAGTTGATGGTGTAAATGTTTATTAAAGGTATATTATATCTAAAAATAAACTCTATCATCCCTTTGATAGATATTTACATATAAGAACTAATTCGAGACCTGCCGTTCGTAAGAATCGCAGGTCTCATTCTTGTAAGCATGTAAGCCTCCGACGAACCACGTGTGACACCCATTAACAGCGAAGTGGCAGCAACTTTTGAGAGTTTGCTGCCACTTTCGCCAATTGACGCATCATTGACCGTCACTCGCAGTCATTGACTGTTACTTTGCTGTCACTGGCTGCCAGTTCTCCGGTAAGCATCAGTCGGAGGCTTTGAAAGTGGATTTCGGAGCTTGATGGACGTTAGGTCTTGTATTCGGTCGGCGGGTGCTCAACAGATGGCAGATTCCCTACGAGTGTACTTCCGCCAGGGCTATTCCACCTTTGACCCGAAATACCGCGACAACCAGTCTCAAGTCGACGCATTCATCTCCCGGGTCAAGACATTCCAGAGCGAATCCGACGCATTCGTGATTCTCCAACTAAAGAAGCTAATAACTGGTCTCTTTTCTCTGTTAAAGGTGGCTCTCTTACCATTAAAGGCGCCGGCACTTTGCAGGCCAAGGAGAATGACTGCTATGCTGTTGATGTTCAGGATGGAGGACAGGTTGTTATTGAGGACGGAACTTATGTCGGTAATGTTCATGCTGTATATGTTTTTGAAGGTACAGCGGAGATTAAGGGTGGAAAATATAGCATTCAGCAGCCTTCGGGACTCCCATCACCATATGGTTATGTTTTGAACTGCTATGATGCAAATCGCAAAAATGGTACTGCTAAGATTATGGTATCAGGTGGCGAATTCGAGAAATTCAATCCTGCCGACTGTGCAGCTGAAGGCGCCCACACGAATTTCCTTGCAGATGGCTATATGTCAGTTGAGGCGGAAGAAGGAGTCTGGACAGTTGTCCGTGGCACAAAGCCTGTCGTTATGACGACCGCGGAACTCCGCGCAACCCTTACAGCATTTACGAGTGCAGGCTCTGGTAACAATGTCATTGAAATTGGAAAAGACATTGTCCTGAAAGAGGGCGAAACCTGGGTTCCTGTAAAAGTAGATGGTTATCATGGTGCCGGTGTGGTTACTGTGCAAGGTAATGGTCACAAGATTTCCGGACTCAATGCTCCTTTGTTTGCTGGCGGATTCGCAGGTAATTCAGGAATCATTGTCAAGGATCTTACGTTGGATGGTGTTAAGATTAACGATGCTACCAGCAATTTGGGCATTGGAGCATTTGTCTGCGATGTAGATAGCATGCCTAAGATTGAACTTGATAATTGTCATCTTACAAATTCGGAAATCATTTCCACTGGCGGTGCACGTGTAGGTGGTCTAATCGGTTGGACCTCAGGCTATAATAACCTTAATGATGGACCGGTTGACACATATATCAAGATTACCAAATGTTCAGTAGAGGGCTGTAAAATTTCAGCTAAAGGTTCAGTAGGTGGTATTATCGGCCATGCCGGCTGTAACCCTGCAACCTACCACACCATCTCTGACTGTTCAGTAAAGAATTGCGTTCTCACATCCACTGACGATGGTGATTGGCGAGTAGGTGTAGTAGTCGGTACTGCAAATCTGGGCGAGTTGACAATCAATAACATCGCCGAGTCCGGAAACACCATAACCCAGACCGACAAGACTGCTCCTGGACACAGCAATCTCTACGGCAGATTCGTTCCTGGAGATACCGGTAAACTCGTCATTTACGGCGTTGCCCAGTCCCAGTAGACTCCCTGAATTGCCTTTCAGACAGTCCGCAGTTAATATAACGGACATAGAATAATAACTCCCAAGCGAGGACCCTGCAATTCCGCAGCGTCCTCGCTTTCGTCTGTTACCTCGGTTTTTCTCCGATTTCTCTATTTCCCCTGACTCTCTCGTGCGTACTAAAACGTTTTCCACTCACAATAAGCCGTAAAACAACCGCGACGTGCGCAGAAAACGTTTTAACGCTCACGCCATTCTCTGGAATTCCCTCCGCAAGACAAGCCCGGGCGGTGGCGGGGTCATGGAGGCATGGTCGCCCATGACCTTGTGAATGGGTGTCAGGCGACAGCCTGACGGGATGAGCGAAGCGAACCTCCAGGGCCCCGCCACCGCCCTGGCGTCCTTTGTCGCACCCATAAAAGTGGTCGGGAAGCAGCCACGCCCTGTTTTTGGAAACATTGATTATCAATCAGTTATAAAAACGCACCGTGGAAACGCAGTCAAAAAAAGTCCACGTTTCCACGCCCATGCTAAAACTCCATCTGATTATCAATGACTTACGAAACCCATCGTGGCCGCATCCCGCCAACTCAACGTCATCGTCCCGCCAGCTCCCCGTCAGCTCCCCGTCAGCGCTCAACCTGCGCGCGCCAACCGACCCCCGCCGCATCACCGCCCATTAATAAACTCCGCAACAATCCGCACACTCTCATTGAACGCCGTCGGCTGCCCCGGAACCGTTATGAAAAGATGAGTGGCGGTAGGGAAGACATGGTAAGAAAGACTATGCCCGAGCCCATTGAGTCTCTCGGCGAACTCGGCAGTCTGATCGAAAAGAATGTCATGCCCGGCAGAAATGATAAGCACCGGAGGCAGCTTCGCCAATGTCTCATCGCTGGCCAATCCCACGGATACCAATGGATTACGTGCCGCGCCTCCGGAATACGCCTCATTGAATGCCTCCAGCAGCTCGGCATCATCACCATAACCCTTGCCATACTCCGCCCAAGAAGGCGTGACCTCCGTATAAAGCTTCGTCACCGGATAAATCGGAATCACCTTGCATGCGCCCTCCACGGACATTGCCGTCGCCAAAGCCAGATTGCCCCCGGCACTGTCGCCCCCGACGGAAACCTGCAAAGAATCACAACCCCACTCATCAGCATGACGCTTCACATATTCAAATGCCCTCCGGCAATCATCCAGCGGAGCCGGGAACGGGAACTTAGGCGCGAGCCGATAATTGAGCGCCGCGACACAACAATCCCCGGCTTCCGCCAATGTTGCACAAAAACGCGCGCAACTGTTGATGCTGCCGAAACACCATCCGCCGCCATGCAAATACAGCAACAGCGGTCTCTTCCGAGCCGCACGACCGGCAGGCGAGAACAAACAAATATCGGACGCAACATATTTTATATCAATGTTTTCCAGCAGTACCGGTGCTTTATTCCTGCTCTGTCGTATCTCTTCCAATGCCCCATAATCTCCCTTCATCGCATCACGCACGGCCAGCATCTGCACATGCTGTAATCCCTCTTTCATATTGGCCAGAAACGCCTGCTCCTCCACAAGCATCTTTCCCTGAATCTCCTCACCGGGATATATCTGTCCGGCGGCATTGCCTGCAGCAAACGAAAAAGAAAGCACCGTCACCATGCGAAGTAACCTGTTACCCATATAAATCTACATTTCAATATTCCTCCGACAAAGATACATGTTATCCCCGCTTATTTCCTCATCCCGCCCGCGCTCACCAGTGTCCCGCCAAAGTACACCAGTTCCTTGCCACCGCTCTCCAGCGTCCGGTCACGACTCTTCTTGTGTCCCCAAGAGCTCGACTGCGGAAATCGACAATGCGTGACATATCTTTGCGGCCATCTTAAGAGTAGGGATAGATCTCCCGGTAATATAGGCATTGACACGGGAGGGACTTACCGATAATTGCTTCGCTAATTCTTTTTGTGACATTCCCTTTCGTTGTAGTGATTCTCGTAATAAATCTGGAAGTGACTTGCTGCTCCTTTGAGGAATTGAATTCTCGCTGGCAATACCTTCATCACGGAGGACCCCGCCAGTAGAATGGCAGCTTCGATCCATGACAGGATTCCTGCTATATCCTGAAACGATATTCTCTGCAGCATCGTTATTTATCTCCACTTCACCAAGTTTTCCGAATCCGGCAGCCGGAAGTGAATTCGAACCTATGGATAGCAATTCCGTCCCTATTTTGTGAAATTCTGATATTATTTGGTGCTCCCTTGCTTTAGACGGGCGCTTCATTCCACTTGAATATGCCGCCAGCAGGCTCTGCTGCAATCCCATTCGTCTAGCAATAGCGGACAGATTCAATTCCGGATGCGAAAGAAGAATTTTCGACAATCCTTTAGGCTCAGGATCCTCATATTCGAAACTCTCATTAGAAATATCTTCATCCAGTCCATACCAATGAACTCCGTCATCTTCAATCACATAGTCATCCTTGTTTTCTGCATTCATCAGGTTCCGGTAATACAGCAATGACTGCCACAATGTTCTGCCATCTTCGAACCGGGCATAAATCCTATTCCCATCGAACCATATCTTTTCTATACGCATATTATCTCCTTATTTTCCAAATCTGATTACCCATTCAGTAATTACGATTTCTTTTCGCCGTATGATTTCTTCCAATGCCAGGTTAATATCCTTTAACTTCATCCCTGAATTCGATACGAGTTCCGCTCCTTTTTCAGAGACATTGAATTTCGCAAGTCCATCGGCACTTTTTACGTGTACATGCATAGGTTCATGTTCACGTGAATAAAAGAAAAATCGCATTCCATAAATTCGCCACAATTCCGGCATAATCTTATTTTTTCACAAAGATAGGATATAAATCTATATCTCCAATATCAAATCGCAATATTTTTACAAATGGAGAAAAAACTACCCTGAATTTCTCGTGCGTACTAAAACGTTTTCCACGCACAACAAGCCCGAAAACAATCACGACGTGCGCAGAAAACGTTTTAACGCGCACGCCAGGCAACGCAAGCCATGACATTTTAACGCTCACGCCGGACCACACTGAACACGACGTTCTGCCCTCACACCACCCCCGGAATTCCCTCCGTGAGCCAAGCCCGGGCGGTGGAGGGGACATGGAGGCATGGACGCCACCCCACCAACCCCCGAGCACCCGCCCGCCACCAAGAATCCCCCGCGCGCGATTGCCGGAACCGGAAATTCTCCGTATCTTCGTATGTTGTCAGCGACAAGCGCCTGAAACAGGACGTCTGAAACAAGCGCCTGAAACACTGACACTGTAAAATTAATTGCCATGCCACAGCTATACGTCATATCGGGATGTAACGGAGCCGGGAAAACCACGGCCTCCTATGCGCTGCTGCCGGAAATGCTGGGATGCAGCCAATTCGTGAACTCCGACGAATTCGCCAAGAGCCTCTCCCCATTCAGCCCGGACGCGGCATCCATCCAAGCCGGCAAACTCATGCTGTTGAAAATGAACTACCTGTTCAGACGACACGAAGACTTCGCCATCGAAACCACATTGGCCACCAGAAGCCTCAAACGCATGATTGACCGCGCCCGCGAACAAGGCTACACCGTGACGATTCTCTACTTCTGGCTGAACTCGCCCGAACTCGCCGTCGAACGCGTGCGCGCCAGAGTCGCGGCAGGCGGGCACAACATCCCCGAACCCGTCATCCGCCGACGCTATACAGCAGGACTGCATTATTTTTTCAATGTCTATAAGTCAATGGCTGACAGGTGGATACTGGCCGACAACTCCCAGATACCTTTCCGCGTCGTCGCAGAAGGACAGAAAAACAGACTTGTCATAAAAGACGAAGAAACATATATGAAAATACGTCAACTCGCCGAAGAAGCGAACAACGTCATAGAAGAAAAACAAAAATGATTTCGGACAAGCAATACTATTTGGACATATTCAAGGTCGGAGACACTGACCTTCAGAAACTTGCGGAAACGGCACTCTCGCATGGAGGCGACTACTGCGACCTCTACTTCGAGAATACGATGAACCAGACGCACCAGCTGATAGACGGCGAAGTGTCATCCGGCGGCCTGAACATTGACTACGGCGTCGGTATCAGGGTACTCTGCGGAGAAAAGACAGGTTATGCCTACTCCGAAAGCACCACGTGGAAAGACATGGAAAGCGCAGCGATAGCCGCATCCGCCATCTCACAAGGCACGGCTGTGACACCTCGCGACACACGCAGCATCGGCGCCACATACACCGCGCAGAAAAACAACGGCGACCGCCTGGTCAGGAGACTTTATCCCGGCCGGCCGAACCCTGCAGCCGACAGATATCCTATTGTCAATGACTGGCGGCAGGAAAGCCCTTCCGTAGCAGTCGGATTCCTCGGAAAACTGGAACAGGCCATCAAAAGCCGCGACAGCCGCATCACCAGCGTAATCTGCGCATTGTCCAGTCAGACAAGCGATTACCTTATGTACAACTCCTTCGGCGAAATGAAATACGAAACCCGCCCGATGACCACTGTACAAGCCATGCTTGTGGCTGACAACGGAAGCCGCAAAATCCAGAAAAACGTATCGCGCAGCCTCAGGAAAGGCGCCGAAATGCTCACCGACGCATTGATAACCGAACTCGCCGGGAAAATTACCGACGGACTGGACAATGCCTTCGAAGCGGTGCGCCCTAAAGGTGGCCAGATGCAGGTGGTCATGGGCGCCGGAGCATCAGGAATTCTGCTGCACGAAGCCATGGGACACGCATTTGAAGCCGACTTCAACAGGAAAGGCCAGTCGATATTTTCCGACAAGATGGGCAAGCGGGTCTGCCCGGAAGGCATCAATATCGTGGACGACGCGACCATCCGCGGCAACCGGGGATCGCTTAATTTCGATGACGAAGGAGTGCCGGGACAGAGGACTACAATGGTCGAAGACGGCATCCTGACTTCGTACCTCCACGACCGCATCAGCGCCAGGTACTACAGCGTCGCCCCGACCGGCAACGGAAGACGCGAAACATTCCGCTCCAGCCCGATCCCACGCATGCGCGCCACCTATATGGAAAGCGGCAACGCCGAGCCTGACGGCATCATCGCCTCAGTACGTAAAGGCATCTATGTCAATGAATTCAGCAATGGACAAGTAAAAATCGGGGAAGGAGATTTCACCTTCTTTGTGAAAAGCGGCTTCCTCATCGAAGACGGCCGGCTCACACGTCCGATAAAGGATATCAATGTCATTGGCAACGGCCCGCAGGCATTGAAAGACATTATGGCCGTAGGCAACGATTGCGTCATCGACGACAGCGCCTGGACCTGCGGAAAAGGACAGTCGGTACCGGTTTCATGCGGCATGCCGACGGTATTGGTAAACAATCTTCTGGTAGGAGGAGAACAAGATGGAGAATAAACTGGAATTCGCTATAACAGAGGAAGAAACAAGGATTGCCGACCGGAGCGTGACACTCGCGGTCGAGGCAGGCGCATCGGCGGTTCAAGTGACATTGGACAAGGCAAGAACGGAAATCTACGCCCTTCTGGACGGGGAACTCGACAACATCCGCCAGACCGGCGACAGGGCATTGACCTTCAAGGTATATGCCGACGGGAGATACGGCGTTTTCTCCACCAACAGGCTGGAAGAGAGCAGCATACGCGACTTGCTGGTGAAAGCCGTGCAGAACGTGCGGATGCTCGCGCCCGACCGGTTCAGGAAACTGCCGGCGAAGGAAGATACTGCCAATGATGCCGTGCGTGGCGACGAAATGGGACTTGTCTGGTACGGATATGACACCGTGACGGCAGACGAAAAACTGGCAATGGCGAAAAATGTCTCCGTGTTCGCGGAGTTCCGTGAGGCCGCACCGGATAGGAACTGGAAAGTGGTATCCGAAGAAGTGGAATACAACAACACATTGACTGACACATATTTGACGAACTCAGACGGCATACATTGCCGCCATACCGAAACCTCATTCGAAGTCTGCGCCCAGGTGACGGTCGAGGACAATGCCGGCGACAAGTACAGCGGTTTCTGGTGGGACTACAGCATCAGCCCCGAAAAAGTCCGCGCTTCCGACTGCGGCCATAAGGCCGTGATGCAGGCTGTCAGCCAGATAGGTCCTGTCAATGCTGATGGCGGCCGTCATGTGATGGTGGTTTCTAACAGGATTGCCGGACGATTGCTCCAGCCGGTCCTGGATGCTCTCGGGGGCAGGGCGATACAGCAGAAATCTTCATTCCTGACGGACTCTCTCGGTAAGCAGATATTTGCCAAGGGGCTGAATATCATGGATATGCCTAGGGAAAAAGGCAAATGCGGAGCGATTCTTTTCGAGCAAGACGGAAGGGCGTGTCTGAACCGGGAAATCATTACCGACGGCGTGGTCATGGAATATTTCATCAGCACATACATGTCCGGAAAACTCGACATGCCTGCTACCTCCGAATGTGCCAACCGGCCGGTGGTAAAGCCGTTCGTCAGCAGCGAACTGGTTGAAGGTCAGGACAATGCATCTGTGTCCGGCAGTATTGGCGAAGCCGAAATCCTGGGCCTCTGCGGAAGCGGAATCCTGGTGACCGACTTCAATGGAGGTAATTGCAATGCCGCCACGGGTGATTTTTCGTATGGCGTGGAGGGGCTTCTTTTCGAAAACGGAAAAGTAACGGCTCCGATATGCAACATGCTGATTACCGGCAATATAGTGCAATTGTGGAACAACCTCATTGCCGCTGGAAATGATCCGTTGGACGGCATGAGCCGTCAGGTTCCTACCGTGGCATTCAAGGATGTGAATTTCAGTTCGTAAGTAAACGCTTTGAAAACGAAAGATAATCCGTAACTTTGCAGCATATACAAGACATATTAAAATATAATATAATGAAAATAGAGAACAACAAGGTAGTCGAGCTTGAATACGAGCTCTCTGTAGATGGAAAAGTGGTAGACAAGACTACCGAAATGACAGGTCCTCTGGATTACATACATGGTACGCACATGCTGTTGCCGAAATTCGAATCCGAAATTGAGGGCATGGAACCTGAAAGCGAATTTGCATTCACATTGACCCCGGAAGAGGGCTATGGCGAGTACGATTCCAAGCGCAAGTTCGACATCCCGAAATCATCATTCGAGGTGGACGGCGCCATCAGGGAAGACCTGTTGGTCATCGGCAGAGTAATTCCGCTGTTGAACAGCTCCGGCATGGTAGTTCAGGGCACGGTTGCCGAGATTCACGAAGATACAGTGACCATGGACTTCAATCATCCGATGGCTGGCAAGACATTGAATTTCAAGGGAAAGATTGTCTCTGTACGTGACGCTACCGAGAAGGAACTGACCGAAGGCCTGCATGGCGAATTCGCGCCGCAGGAAGGTGGCTGCTGCCATCACGGCAAGGGTGGCGGATGCTGCCACGGCGAGGGCCACGGCGAAGGTGACCACGAGTGCTGCCATGGCGAAGGACATGGTGAAGGTCATGAGTGTCATTGCCACGAGGAAGGCCACGAATGCCACTGTCACGAAGAAGGTGGTGACCACGAGTGTCACTGCCATGACGAAGGTCACGAGTGCCACTGCCACGAGAATTAACCACGGTTTTGAAGACAGCAGTCGTCATACTTAACTGGAACACAAAGAACTACCTCGAAAAGTTCGTTCCTGGCATACTTCGCTCGATTGAAGGCGAAGACGCCGGACTCGTCGTAGCCGACAGCGCCTCCACGGACGGGTCAATGCAGATGATGGCGGAGAAATTTCCAAGTGTCAGACGCATTGAACTGGACAAGAACTACGGATTTACGGGAGGTTACAACCGCGCGCTGGAACAGATTGACGCCGAGTATTTCGTACTGCTGAATTCAGATATTGAAGTACCTGACGGGTGGCTCCATCCATTGACGGAAACATTGGACCGGAATCCGGACGTGGGCGCGTGCGCACCGAAACTGCATTCATGGTACGAAAAAGACAAGTTCGAGTATGCCGGTGCCGCCGGTGGCTACATCGACAGCTTCGGCTTCCCGTTCTGTCGCGGACGCATCATGAAAATGGTGGAAACGGATGAAGGCCAATACGATACGCCTGCGGATGTCCTGTGGGCTACGGGCGCATGCCTGATGGTGAGAAGCGAATTGTTCAATTCCCTAGGCGGACTGGATGACAGGTTTTTCGCCCACATGGAAGAAATCGACCTCTGCTGGAAAATGCAGCTTGACGGCTACAAGGTCAGGATTGTCCCCGAATCAGTCGTTTACCATATAGGAGGCGGGACATTGCCGCAGACATCCCCTTGGAAACTGAAACTGAACTACAGGAACAACCTCATGCTTCTGGAAAACAACCTTCCGATAACATACGCATTGGAAATGCTGCGTAAGAAAATTCGTGCGGGCAAGAGATACGAAGACATTGACCTTGAGAAAATTGGGAAGATGGCCGCAAGGCGTGCGGAAAGGCGGATTTTCTGGAGGATGGCCGTGGACGGGTGCACGGCGGCAGCCTATCTGCTGATGCTGAAGCGTGACCTTTTCAAGGCGGTTCTCCAGGCGCATGGCGAATTCAAGAAACTGTCGCGGAAATGGTCGCCGCACAATGTGGAACAATATCTCGCCAGCATTGCCGGGCCGGAAGACGGATATTTCGACGAAAACAGTATGCCGGAAGTCCGCGGAATTTATGGACATTGGATTATCCCGCGCGCTATTTTCCTCGGACAGAGGGCTTTCGCAGCGGTGAGGAAATATTTCTAAGTAAGCATGAGAAATTAAGTTGGTAAAGATTTGTGAAGTATTTTCGAGGATAGATTTCTTTTCGAAGAAGGAGTGTACTGGACGTACACGACTGATGAGAAAAGGAATATAGACCGAAAAGACGAGCAAAGATTAACAAGTTATTTTTTAAGGATTACTAAACATAGGACTATGGTAATCATCATTGAAGGCGCAGGTGAAGTAGGTTCTCACCTTGCCAAGATGCTCAGCAATGAAGCCAATGACATCACGGTCATCGACTGCGATGAGGAGAGGCTTGCGAAACTGAACACCACCGCCGATGTAGTAACAATTCTCGGTGACCTGTCCTGCATCAAGATACTGAAGGATGCGGGAGTGGAACATGCGGACCTTTTCATCGCCGTAAATCCGAGCGCATCACAAGATGTGAATATCGTCAGTGCGCTACTGGCCAAGAAGTTAGGCTGCAAGAAGGTCTGCGCCCGCATCAACAATGAAGAATATCTCTCCTACGAGAACAAATACCTCTTCACGGAAATGGGCATTGACCTGATGTTCTATCCGGAGAAGATTGCCGCAGGAGAAATCGCGGGTCTGCTGAAGCGTACGGCTTCTACCGAGACGATGGATTTTGCGCGCGGAAAGCTGCAGCTTTCAGTGTTCAAGCTGGAAGACGATTCGCCGATCATTGACATGAAGGTGGCGGAGTTCGCGGCAGCCGTGACATTCGGCACGCAGTTCCGTGTGGTTGCGATTTCGCGTGACGATACGACCATCATGCCGAAATACGATACGAAATTCAAGTATCACGACCTTGTTTTCATCATAACGACGCGCGAAGGTGTGGCGCCGCTGATGAATTTTCTCGGAAAGAGCAACATCGAGATAAACAATGTCATGATTCTGGGCGCGAGCGCGGTAGGGGAGATGGTGGCATCCGGCATCAGCGGCCAGGTGGACACCGTAAAAATCATCGACCCGGACAAGAAACGTTGTATGGAACTCAGCGAGATTACTGATGACAATGTGCTGGTAATCAATGGAGACGGGCGCGATTCGGATTTCCTGCTGGAAGAAGATATTAAGGATTACGACGCATTCGTAGCTGTTACGGGGAATGACGAGGCGAACATCCTGGCGTGCGTGGTGGCGAAGCGTTTCGGCGTGGAACGGACAATCGCCGAGGTGGAAAACCTCGAATATATCCGTCTGGCCGAAGAGATGGGAGTCGATGCCGTCATCAACAAGAAGCTCATTACAGCAGGAAAGATCTTCAAGATGACCCTCAGCAACAAGGTCCGTTTCGTTAAATACATGAGCGGAACCAATGCCGAGATTCTCGAATACATAGTCGCGCCGGACAGTCTCATTACACGCAATGCATTGAAAGACATTGATTTCCCGACCAATGCCATCATAGGCGGCATTATCCGTGGCAACGATTATTTCATAGCCGTCGGCGACACCCGCATCGAAGCCTACGACCGCGTAGCCGTCTTCGCCCTCCCGTCCGCCGTAAAAGAAGTCGACCGCCTGTTCAGATAAAATAGTTATGGCATCCTACTTACAAATAGAAAACATCAGCAAGAGTTATGGTCCGAAAGTGCTGTTCGAGCATATCGGATTCAATATAAATGAAGGGGACAAGATTGCGCTCATCGCACCTAACGGAACTGGAAAATCGACATTGCTGCGCATACTTGCGGGTAACGACAAATCCGATTCCGGCGGGAAAATCACCTTTCTGAAACACATCAGGATAGCATTTCTGGAACAGGAATTCGAACACGACCCCGAGAAGGACATCTTTACGCAGGTATTGGACTCCAGCAAGAAATTCACTGACGGGCTGGATGACGATGCAATGTTCGCCTATGAACTGAGAATCAAGAAGTTCCTGACAAGTTTCGGACTCCAGGAAGGCAGTCTGATGAAAAACCTCTCCGGAGGCGAAGTGAAAAGGGTGGCATTGACCGTAATGCTGGCATCGGAAGCCGACTTCTTCATCATGGACGAGCCCACCAACCACCTCGACATTGACGCCATCGAATTCCTGGAAAACTACCTCGGACACTCCCGCAGCACCCTCCTGATGGTCACCCACGACCGCTATTTTCTTGACCATGTGTGCAATACGGTGATGGAACTCGACCACGGGGCAGTCTATACCTACAAGGGAAACTACGAGAACTACCTGGAAAAGCGGCAGGAACGCATCGACAACTATAATGCCGAGACCGCCAAGGTGAACAACATCCTGCGCCGCGAACTCGAATGGATACGCAGCTCGCCATGTGCCAGAACCGGAAAGGCGAGATACCGCATCAATGCATTCTACGACTTGAAGGACAGGGCTGAACAAGTCTACACCAGCGGAAAAGTGAACCTGGACGAGATGGGGAAAGGCTCACGGCTCGGAAACAAGATAATTGACTGTAAGGATGTGAGTTTCAGCTATGGACCGGATGTCTATCTGGACCATTTCACGTATAATTTCCAGCGGTTCGAACGCGTCGGCATAGTCGGCAAGAACGGCACCGGCAAATCCACGTTCCTGAACATTCTCACCGGCAACATCCCGGAAGACGGGCAATTCAGCGGAATCATCGAACGCGGCGAATCCCTGAAAATAGGCTTCTATCGCCAGACTGGCATGAAATTCAATGAAGACCAGACGGTTATGGAGGTGGTGAGCGACATGCATCTGCTGAACCAATTCCTTTTCAGCCATGACATGTTCACCACCAAGGTATCTAAGCTCTCCGGAGGCGAACGCAGACGGCTCTACCTGATGACCATCCTGATGCAGAACCCGAACCTGCTCATTCTCGACGAGCCGACCAATGACCTCGACATCGTGACGCTCGACGTGCTGGAAGAATACCTGAAAGACTTCAAGGGATCATTGATCATCGTATCCCACGACCGGCACTTCCTCGACCGCCTCGTCGACCACCTCTTCATCTTCTGCGGCGACGGCAAGGTGAAGGACTTCATCGGCTCTTACAGCGAGTACCACGAATATATAAAGGAGTACGAAGCCCGGCAAAAGGCTGCCGCCCGTGAAAAGGCTGGCGCCAATGTCCGTGTCAATGCTGATGTGACCGATGCCGACAAGCCGACCAAGAAGAAAAAGCTTACATACAAGGAGCAGAAAGAGCTGGAACAGATTGAAACAGACCTGGATACGCTTGGAAAAGAGAAAGCCGGACTGGAACGGGACCTCGCATCAGGCACCCTTCCTTATGACAAGATTCAGGAAGTGTCTGCGCGGTTCGGCGAAGTGAAAGACCTCATGGATGAGAAAGAAATGCGTTGGCTGGAACTACAGGACAGCATCCGATAGCCCGTCACACACAATACAAACCAAAAAAACATATAATAATGGCAAGATTTTTTGACCCGCCTGCACCGAAGCAACAGCTTCCGTCAGAGAAAGTTCCTAAAGTTTTCAATGCGATGAGATGGAAGGTATTCCTTGGAGCCTTCCTCGGATATGCCGGATATTATCTGGTCCGCAAAAACCTCTCACTCGCAGCCCCGGACATGATCAAGGACGGAATCCTCGATGCCGGAAAAGTAGGACTTGCAATGTCAGCGGTATCTATCGCCTATGCATTCAGCAAGTTCATCATGGGCAGCGTATCGGACCGCTCGGACTCCCGTAAGTTCCTCTGTGTCGGACTGGTACTCTCCGCATTGGTAATGATTCTCACTGGCGTCATCCCTTATGGCGCGAACACGGCGCTGAACACGACCGTCATTTTCATCCTCATGCTCGTGGTAGGATGGCTCTCCGGAATGGGCTGGCCTCCATGCGGCCGAATCATGACACACTGGTTCTCCCAGAACGAGAGAAGCTTCAAGATGAGCATCTGGAACGTATCCCACACCATCGGCAGCTTTGCGCTCGGATTCCTGGCCATCGCAGGCGTGGCACTTTTCGCCTTTTTCGCCCCGACATTCGGCATTGACCCTGCACAGGCATGGCGAGGAAACTTCATCTTCCCGGCTCTCATTGCGATAGCCATTGCAATATTCTGCTGGTGGGCGATCCGCGACACCCCTGAATCATGCGGCCTCCCGTCCGTACAGGAATACCGCAACGACTACAGCGGCGTGAAGAGCAAAGGCCCTGCCGGCGACAAGCTCCCGTTCAAGGTCCTTTTCATCGACTACGTCTTCAAGAACAAACTCCTCTGGATCGTCGCCCTCAGCAACATCTTCGTATACATGGTGCGATACGGTATCGGCGACTGGTCACCGACCTTCCTTCAGGATGCCGGCATCATGACCGCCGACGAAAGCAAGGTGGCATTCTCCGTACATAACCTCATCGGTGCATTCGGAACCATCCTCTGCGGCCTCGCCACATCCAAGATTTTCAAGGGCCGTTGCGCTCCGATGAACGTCATCTGCATGATAGCATGTATGTTAGGTGTCCTCATCTACTGGTTCGTAGGCGCCGGATATGTAGCGATGAGCCCGGCTCTCCAGAAGACGCTCGTCTACGTCGCACTCTGCCTCATCGGCTTCTTCATCTATGGCCCTGTGGCACTTACGGGCGTACAGGCATTGAACCTCGTGCCTAAGAACGCAGCAGGAACCGCAGCAGGCTTCGTAGGACTCTTCGGCTACTTCATCGGTGACGCCATCTGCTCCAAGATTTTCGTCGGCAGCGTCGCGAACCACCTCGGCTGGAACGCTGCGAACCTGACTGTCGCCATCGGCGCCGGAATCGGTGTCCTCCTCTGCGCAATGCTCATCAAGAGTGAAAAGTCAATGACCAACAACTAGGATTTTATATGACAAACGTTGCAATCTTCGTTTCCGGCGGCGGAACCAACTGTGAGGCCATCATCAGGCATTTCGCAGGCTCACATGACGTGAAAATCTCCCTCGTTCTCAGCAACCGTGCCGACGCTTATGCGCTGGTGCGCGCCCAAAACCTCGGAATCCCGACCATCGTGGTTCCGAAAAAACAGTTCAATGACGAGGCTTACATGATGGCGCTCATGAAGCAGTTCGGCATCGATTTCATCGTGCTCGCCGGCTTCCTGCTCGTCGTCCCTGATTTTCTTATCAATGCTTATGAACACAAGATGGTCAATCTGCATCCCGCATTGCTCCCCAAGTTCGGAGGTATGGGAATGTACGGACATCATGTTCACGAAGCGGTCAAGGCGGCGGGGGAGACCGAAACCGGTATGACGGTCCATTACGTTAGTAATCAGGTAGACGGTGGTGAAATCATCGCCCAGTACTCGACACCGATTTCTCCGGACGATACGCCGGACGATATCGCAGCCAAAGAACACGTTCTGGAGATGCAACATTTTCCTGAAATTTTGGAAAAAATACTGTCAAAATAGAAATTTGATAATTTATGCCGTAAATTTTCAAATGCTTTTTGGCCGCTCTGAAGCACTTTAAATCATTTATTGCCCACTTGCGCCAGAAAATGGCGCAAGTGGGTTTTATGTTTGTCGGGGCGCTTGTTCCTGCGCTAAAATATGGCGCATGTAAATTTTTATGCATGATTTTACATGGGGGGGGTGGATAGAAGCGCTACAAGGCACTTTTTTGGATGAAAAATAGAAAAATTCCATCTTGTAATTTTCGAATCTGAATTCTATTTTTGCAATCAAAAAATCAAAGGGATGTTTTGCCGGCGGCTTCAGTCGCAGCATAACTGATGTAAATAAGGGAAGATTGTAAAATATGAATTGGCTAGTTAAAATAGCTCTCACGGCATCCTTGTGTGTGTCGGCGGTTAGTGCGCTATATGCGCAGACACCACCCGACACTGATGCGCCTCAAGAGACTGGAGCACGTTCCGTCGCACGACGGTTCGAGATTTGGTACAGGCTTGACCGTATCGACATCGACGAGCATTATCTGGATAACGAAAGGCAACTTGCTGAAATCAAGAAATACCTTCTTATTTCACCTAAGATTGACAGTATCACGATTTGCTCTTATGCATCTCCGGAGGGTGTTTATGAGAGAAACGTGTGGCTTGCACGCAAGAGAGCAGAGGCTGCACGCCGTTTTCTCGTCAACAATATCCCTGACGGCTCGTCTCTGAACGGAGACAAGATTAAACTCCAGCCTATGAATGAGAACTGGGAGGGACTCAGGGCTGAAATTGAAGCTAACTACACCCTTCCGAATAAAGACAAGGTGATGAGGATTCTCGATGCCAATGTCGGCAACGACACCAAGAAATGGAGAATCCGTCACTTGGACAACGGCTATACTTGGCACTACATAATCGTTAACCACATGCCTAAGCTGAGACTTGCCACATGGATCTGCGTATGGGTGGATCCGGCAGTCCCTGCCGTGGCTGAGATAGGACAGCAGGCAGCGGAACCTGAAAGGCCTTTGGCCCTCGCCTGGCCATCCGCTCCTGCCGGACCTGTTGTCAGGATTGAACCTCCCAAGCCTCTGTATGACAGGCAAATGATTCTTGCCGGACGGACCAATCTCCTCGCACCTGGACTTAATTTCGGTGTAGAGATTCCTATCGGAAGACACGTTTCCATAGGTGCCGACTACTGGTATCCTTGGTGGCTTGCCAAGAACAACAAGTATTGCGGCGAAATGCTCGGCTGGTTCATTGACGGAAAATATTGGTTCTCACGCCCTGGCGGCAAATATGAGTGGACACGCGCAGACAAGCTGAAAGGACATGCGCTGGGACTCTATGCAGGCGGCGGTTACTACGACTACCAGAAACGCAGAAGCGGCTACCAGGGAGAATATGTGGATTTCGGTGTGGACTACACCTTCGGTCTTCCTGTCGGTCGCAAGAAATGGATGAGAATGGAGTTCAACCTCGGTGTGGGCTGTATCATGACGAAAGCGCGTCACTACACTCCGACTGCTGATTATGAGGAACTTATCAAGGATCCTGGAATCAAGAACAAGTACTATACTTTCTTCGGTCCTACCCGCGCGGGCATCTCGTTCGTGCTGCCGATTATCGTGAAACACAAGGCAAAAGGAGGTGGGCGATGAAAAGGACAATGCAAATTTTGATTGCAGCTGTAATGCTGCTGTCTCTGTTCTCTTGTCACAGAAGGCCGCTCACTACTGCGGACTACACCGTAAGGCTTGATATCAATATCGACCGTGACATCGTGAACTATGAGATGCCTCGGGACCCTGAGATCATGCGAGTTGCGTTCTATGACCACAATACCGGACAGCTGTTCACACAGGCGTTCCTTCCTCCGACTGGCGGCGAAGTGAACATCGTTCCTGAACGTACCTACGACATATTGGTCTACAACTTCGATACGGAAGTGACATTGATCAAGGACGAGAACGACTGGACTAAGATTCTGGCGACGACGAACACCATTTCGGATGCGTTCAAGAGCAAGCTGAAGAGCCGTGGTACGAAGAGCCCGATGACCGATGCGGACGCGGACAAGGATGAGGAAATCGTCTATGACCCTGACCATCTTTTTGTCGGCCGCCTTAATGAAGTGAATATTCCGGCACGCTCCGTGGATTCTCCGGAAATCACCCTGCGGGTGGATTGCAAGTCCGTCGTGCAGACCTGGCTTCTGGAGGTGAACAATATCAAGGGCGCACAATACGTGGCCTCCATTTCCGCAGTCATCACCGGACTTTCCCAGCACTACAAGATTTCCAAGGACCTGCGTTCCAAGGAGTTTGTGTCAGTGTTCTTCGATGTCCAGCGTCTCGACAGGGGCGGTATCCTCATGACCAAGTTCAATACTTTCGGTATGAATCCGGAAGCGGGCGAGAAGCAGATTCTCTCACTGGTCATTACCGATACCGGCGGCAAGTCCCATATTTTCAATGTGGATGTATCCGACCAGTTCCCTGGCAATGACAGGCAGTATATCCAGGTGAATACCGATGAAATCGATATTCCTGAACCTGAAAAGAAAGAAGGCGGCGGACTTGCCCCATCTGTGGATGAGTGGAAGGATATCGTTTCCAATATTACGATCTAATTTATTAACAACTATAGTATTATTAAATTGTTTGAACAATGAAAAAAAGTTTGATTATCGCGCTCGGCGCCATTGCGCTGGTCGCTTGTACCAAGACTTCTGTCAGCTATGAGCAGACAGGAGAGATTGGTTTCGCTCCTGTAGTCAGGAAGAACAGCACCAAGGCTGCTGTTCAGGGTGCTGTTCAGGGTGCTACGTTCCCTGAGCAGAACATCATGGTCTTCGGCTACTATGACAATTCCATGCCTAAAGGAAGTTCTTATGCTTCCAACAATTTTGCTGATGCGTATCTTCCTGGAGTACAGTTCGCGAAAAATGGTGCCATTTGGTCTGGCGCAAATAATAATCATTATTATTGGCCTAAGACCGGTTCCATGCTTTTCGCAGGTTATTCTCCTGTTGATTTTGCCGGTGTGACATTTACTTTGGCTAGTAATAAATTCTCTGTTGCGGAATGCCCGCAGCCTGAGTTCTCTGCTACTAAAGACCTCCTTTATGCTGGATATACAACGTCTGTTCTTGGTGGTACTGTAGACATGGCGTTCTCTCATGCACTTTCATGGGTTACAGTTAAGGCCAAAGCAGCTGCTGCAGATCAGATTAAGATTACCAACATTAAGTTTGTAGGTTTGGCAGCGAAAGCTTTTTCTGCTGGTCTCCCTGAGTGGACCGTATCTGGAACTAAGGAGCAACTCAATGTTTTTGCTCCTACTTCAGCATTTGCAGTTCCGGATGCTGAAACTCTAGTTGAGAGCCACGAAAATTGTGGTCTGGTATTCCCGCAGAATCTTACTGATGCTGCAGAGATTGAAGTATCTTATCAAATGAACAATGGTGCTGGTCAATGGTTTGCACAGGCTCCGTTTGTCCAGAAACTCAACTCGCTTAAATCTGGTGATGATAAAATTAATAAGTGGGAAGCTGGAAAGCACTATACCTATGTCATCAACTTCTCTGCAATTGGAGGAGAACCGGGTAGCTCTAATGAAATCACGATATCTCCTACCGTAAATAAGTGGACGCCTGTTAACGCTGACGGCATCTCAGCCAACTAAGATTTAGCAAACATTTACTCGTAGCAATACGTTAAATAACTCTATTATGAAACTCATTTCCAGGACCTTGGTGCTGCTGACCGCAGCAATCACATTGACCGGCTGTCTTGCTTCCACGAAGTACGACAAATCGACCGGCGACATACGTCTGCGACCTGTAATCGGCATCGGCACAAGGTCCGGGAAGGAGTTCATTCCATTCCCGGAAGACAGGAAATTCAATGTTTTCGCGATTTCCCAGGACACCGGGCGTAAATTCCTCGACGATGTTGCCGTGACCTATGGGGGCAAGAGGGGCTGGTTCCCGGAGAATACTCCGAAATGGCCCGTGGATGAATCACTTAAATTCATCGGATATTACCCTTCCGACCTTCAGATGACATGCGACAGCGACGGGATATTGAAAATGCCGGCATACACCGCCGGAGACATTGACCTTCTGGTTACCGATCCCACGAAGGCATATAACAAGAACGACAGCATCGCGGGTCTCCCGTTCTATCATGCATTGGCGAAGATTGACTTCCGTGCGAAGCATGCATTGAACACCGGTACGCGCGTGAGGGTCGAGAAGATCGTCATCAAGGGAGCGTATGTGCAGGGCGCATTCGATTCTTCCGCAGACCTCCGTTGGAATCCGGCCGGACAGCAGACGGACATAACTGTCTATGCAGCAGGCGGTCGCGAGGAGGGGATTGAGATTTTCAATCTGGTTCCTGAATATGTGGGCAGCAGCATGTTCATCATTCCGCAGAAGAACATGGGCTCGTCCATTGAAGTTACCTACGCTTTCCAGACAGGTGAGAGCGGATGGATCGGCGGACAGACAGTGTCCGCACCTGTCACACTTGAGGCATGGGAGCCTGACAGGCACTATACCTACACATTGAGCATTTTCAAGGATCAGGAGAAAGAACTGACCTATACCACCGGCATGAGCAGCTGGGATGATACATTGAAAGAAAATGAAAACTGATATGAAACATATACATACGTTGGCAGCGGCAGTCTTTATGGCGGCAGCTCTGTCCTCATGCGCCAAGATGCGCGTGGAGACGGAAGATGTCCGTCCGGCCGGGACTCCTATCCGTATGGCGGTTTCGTCAGAAGGTGCGCAGACGAAGGCATTGTTCGACGCGTCCTCTTTTTCCGCCAAAGGCAATGTCCTGCAGATATGGGATGTCTATTTTAATTCTGTCGTAGCTCCGCAGGCCTACATTGAAGGTACCAATGTCGTTTCTACAGGCCCCACCGGCGCCGTCTGGCCGTTCAAGGAAGGCGATGCCGTTACATCTCCGGACAAGCATTATTATTGGACCAAGACCGGCACCCACCGTTTCTACGGCGTGCTGGTGAAGGACAATTCCGGCAGCGCACCTTTGACTCCGACAACCGGTTGGGGGTTCGACGCGGAGCACAAACACAAAGTGTATTCCGTGCCGACCACGACATTGACCCTGACCTCGCCCCAGTTCGATTTCGTTTATTCCAATGTCATTGAACGCAATCTCGACAATGGTGCCCCTACCACAGCCGTTCCTCTAAAATTCAACCACCTCTTCTCGGCATTCGGGTTTACATTCGAGAACGACAGCCCGTCCAGCTTCAATATCAAGTCCGCGACTCTCAAAGTGGACGACAAGGCTGCCGCGAAGATTGATTATTCCAATGTCTGGGACAAGGGTTTTGCTCCAGCTGATGCAGACAACTGGAATCCGGCAGTTACCTATACCGGTCTGACAATGTCCTCGCAGACTGGCATCTCAGGAAAAAACGTAGATATTCAGGCCGGCACCTGCTACGACATGTTCCAGGGAGTCCTGATCGACAAAGACAATATGGCCAATTATGACAAATACACCCTAATCTGGCCCCAGGATTTGACCGGGAAGACGCTGGAGATCAATTACGATATGACGGTGACTCGGCCGTATACTTACTATCAATATGATTCAAAAGGAGGGGAGTGGGAAGTTGACTTTGATAATGTCGGAAATAATCAAGGCGATTATAATAAACATAGAATAGGAAATAATTCTTACTATGAATACGTTGGCGAAGGTCGGGGATCTTATGTCGTTAGTTCAGCAAGACGCTCTGATTCCGGCAAATATCATAAACTTGAGGGTTCTAAACCTGTAACCGAAAATAAAACCATCACTAAAGACTTGTCTTTAATTACTGAAGGAAAAAGGTGGATTGCAGGTAATAGGTATCTCTATAAACTTGTGTTCAGCGACAACGAAATTGAACTGACAGTGAGTGTCATGAAGTGGGAAGGAGAGCATGGCGGTTCTGTGACCTTTGAATAGTTAAGAAAATTATGAAACACGGATTATTATATATAATTGCAGCATTGATGCTGATTTTAGGAACGTCTTGTGTCAAAGAGATGTCTGGTGTTCAGCCGTATGAAGGGGATGATGAAGTTACCCTTTCGCTGAATGTGTTTACCGGGGGGATGAAGGACGTTATTGTCAAGAGCAAGTGGGAGAATAATGATGAATTTGAGCGTGCTGTTTATAATCTTCGCATTTACATTTTTTCTGAATCAGGAAGACTGGCAGGTTATGGCCTTTTTGGAGAATTTACTACGTCTGAAGTTGAAGATGGATACAATGCTAAAATAGAACATGTGCATACGCAGACTGGTGAAAAGTTATTTATATATGCTATCGCCAATGCTGTCAATTCTCAATATTGGGTCTCAGATGACAATATCCTGAACATTGATGATGCTTCCACATCTACCTTGACTAGAGAACAGTTCCTTCGGGCAACTTATACAAGGCAGAAAGGTGCTTATGATCCTCGTGATAATCAGTTCCTTATGACTGGTTATGTGAATAATGGAAATCCTGTCACCATAGACAGAATTAAAGACTCAAAGTTTGCAGAAATAACAGGAGTTGCGAATGAGGATGCCAAACGCCTGAAACTTTATAAGGTGATGTCCAAAAACAGCATTGAGATAAAAACAGATACAGGTATATCATTCAATCCGGATTATATGGAGATTTATAATATGCCTTCTGTCGTGGCATTGATGCGTGAACTCCCTGTTGCGGCAGATGATGTTTTGCGACCGGCTGCTGGTGATTTTGAAACATTTGAACGAATTGTACTGGATGAAAGTGAATTCATATTTTATTTGCCTGAAAATCTTCAGAAAACGGATTATGCCGTTAAAACGTTCAATGACCGCGAACAGAATTCGTATACCGCAGGAGTGAAGGGTTTTGACAATGCTCCTGAAAATGCAACTTACATTGTTGTTCACGGACGTTATGAATCTTCTGATTACAAGGGAAATGTTGCTTATACAATTCATCTGGGAGATTTCAGCAAAGAAATGTCTGATTTCAACGTTGTTAGAAATTACTTTTACAAGTATACACTCACAATCAATGGAGTAAATAATTTCATTGCAGAATCCAAGTGCGAGACAGACAGGTTTGATCATGGATCTGAAGGGATCATAATCAATACGACGGCAGGAGAGCTTCTTGATGTGGATTGTCACTACGAGTCTCGTGTTTTGAAATTTAATAAATCGGAACTGGCTGATTTGATTGCCGATAATTTCGGGTATATCATTAAACTCAAAACTGCTTTTTGTGAGACAAGGAGTCTGTTGGTCGTTTCTGACTATACTAAGGGAACCGTGACGGTTCCAGCTGGTATATATGATGCTGCTGATTATAAGGAAGCGCTTGATAAAATGCAAAAACCGGAGTTGTTGTCAACGATTGCTACTGACGGGACGATATCCGATGAAGCCACATTATTGTTGAAGGGAAGCGAATTGGATTTCGATTGGTTGCATTTTGTCGTGAATACTAATGCTAGAGTTACGTATCCGGGAACTGATGATAGTGGGGCGCAGACTCATAAGATTGACGAAGTTGGTGTTTATCCTGGAAAAGCAAAGACGATGAATGTTTTCCAGTTCTTTCAGAAACTTCATGAGGCGGCAATCAATGGTGATAAGAATTTCTTTAATCAAAATGGTGAGACCGTTTACGTGACGTGCTTCATTGATGAAAATTATTATGAGAAAAAGAATTGGCAAGAATTCGTAAACGTTAATGAGGATAGGGTATTGTATTGCGCGAATACCTTCCAGACTAGTTTGGATGGAAAAAGTTCTTATGCTGAGGCCAAGTATGTCATTTCGCAAAAACCTATCTGGACATTCTATTCAGCCAATGTGAATTATCCTTTTGGTATGGAAATGGTATCAGAAGAGGATGAAATACGGAAAAAAGATGAGTCGTTTTTCCTTACGGGCTCTAGTGATAATAAACAACATGAATGGAATGGTTATGATGTCGCGGTAAAGAATAATGCAAATGCCACACGTAACAATCGTAACAAGTATGCTTATTCTGTATATCAGAATGTCGGTACCCAGGATTTGTATAAAGACCCATACAAGGCATGTATGAGTAGGAATCGGGACGAGGATGGAGATGGAATTATCGATGCTTCGGAAGTTAAGTGGTATTTAGCTGCAGTTGACCAATATAAGGGAATGTGGATTGCGGATGATTATCTGCCGACTAATGTCAAGTTGTTCCAACCGACTGTTGAAAACTGGACTAAACTGAATAATACATGGGATGATAAGGATGGGAATCTTTATCCGTGGCATTATTTTACAGCTTCTTCCCAAAACACTTTTTGGGCTGAAGAAGGATGTGCCACGGGAGAGCAGAATAAAGCGGCGAAGATACGTTGTATACGAACTTTGGAAAGCATAGGAAGCGGCCAAAGGGAAGCGGATAAATATTACTCCAATAGTAGTGTTGTTTCTGGAACTACCACAGAGACGTTGATTTCTCTTAATCTGGCTGATGGAGCTACGCGTTCTTTCCAAGAGTCGGCACAGCAGCCGTCCTATGAGAGGGGAGAAGGACATACAAATAAATTGTATAAGCAGTTTAAGGTAGCTTCATCCAATATCGGACCTTATGATAGAACTGAAATTCTGAATATGGCTAATGGAGAACCTTTTATTGCCGCAAATGCGGATGTCTGTCAGGCAATCAAAGGAAAAGGTTGGAGAGTTCCGACACAGAAGGAGTTGTCGTTGATTTCCGCTGTTCTGACACTTGAACAGTTGGGTCTGAAAGGATATTATTGGGATTGGGGCGTTAAATACTATTTTTTGTGGTCTAATACATCATATACAGGATTGAAGAAAGATTATTATAAACATAATCTAAATGAGAATGTTCTCATTTCGATTATAATGCGAACCAAAAAGAAATGGGAACTTGTGACATTATTTTCAAATCC
>OGOJ01000291.1_pt1 | contig 49049 bp, 39 predicted proteins | sample 1552601 | NCBI WGS metagenome assembly OGOJ01 (sample SAMEA2580184, study PRJEB22360) | human gut metagenome | biome: human gut; feature: human-associated habitat; material: faeces | place: Denmark | collected 2008/2010
GCCGAATCTTCATTCTGATAACCATATCTGCGTCCATCCGTTCCATTCAACGTTGAATTATAGGATGCTTCCAGTCCGCTTGCTCCCACATTCCCCGATACGCTGAATCCCAGGACATCGCAGGCAAGTGTATTATATGGATATTTTCTGACATAATCCTCTTCCAGCCAGACTCCTTTGATCTTGGAATTTTTCTTCTCTGCCGCTTCAAATGCCTTTACGACGGTCTTATTGGCGCCTAAAGGGAAGCCTATTGTATCGACTGTCCGGACTGTCCGCGATAATTGCATCCACTGCCGATGCCTTGATCTGAAAATAACTTTTCAGCGCTTTTTTCGTAGCTGCTATATTTTCAGCTTTTTTTGTCTCGTCTGAAAGTAAGACCTTTGCATCCAGAATCACATTGTATACACGCTCACTTGTCGCAAGCTTTGTGCCGTTTGTGTCTACAATATCTCCACGCTTGAACGGAATCGACCGACTCATATACTGCTGCTGATCCAGTACTGTCTTGGTATAATCTTCTCCTGACGAGGCATTGATATAGGTAATTCTTCCGACAAGAATAACAAAAGCCAGTAATATCGCTATAAAGAGCATTACCAGCTTTTTCTGCATTCCAACCGTGAATTTATGCCTCAGAACGGAAGGCTTTCTTTTTCTTCTTTTTGACATGTTATTCACCTTTGTTCATAAACCTATTTATCTGTTGTCTGTCCAAGCACTCCGCTTTTCGGAATACTTTCGTACTGTTTTACATAATCATTAACCGGGTTCTGATATTCAATAATCTGATCCGAAGTCGCATATCCCATACCCAGATCATTGATTGCACGGTCTCTTACTTCTTCCAGATTCACAGAATCCATTACTACGTTATATCTAGTTGTATTCTCTTCTTTTGCATCTGCCAGTTCCTGCTGCAGCTCGGTAATATGCTCTGTCCGGCTTGTAAGCTCTGCACGTACCTGCAGATACCATACACAGACTACAAGTGCTGCCACTGCTGCAATTGAAAGAAACATCACATATGCAGGATTCATCCGCATTGCTTTTCTTCGATTTTTCAAAATCTGTCTGTCCAGTTTTTTCTTTTTATGTTCTTTTCTTGGTTCCTCTTGTCGCTGTGGCATGACTTCTGCCTGGCGAACTGTATTTCCGTATATGTACATTCCTCGGCTTGTTACTGTACGTCTGTCTGCCTGTATTCTATGACTGTATTTTGCCATACAGCACCACCCTTTCAAATTCTATACGCGCTCAAAGATACGCAGCTTCGCACTCTTAGAACGACTGTTCACTTCCATCTCTTCTTCACTTGGAAGAATCGGTTTTTTCGTAATGACTTTTCCTTTGGAAACTTTTCCACACACACATACCGGGAAAGTACTCGGACACGTGCATGGATTCTCATTCTTTTTAAAAATTCCTTTGACAATTCTGTCCTCCAGGGAATGGAACGTGATGATGCATATCCTTCCTCCCGGATTTAAAATATCGATCATATCGTCAAGTGAATCCCTGAGCACCTCCAGTTCCCGGTTACATTCAATCCGGATTGCCTGAAAGGTTCTTTTTGCCGGATGCCCCGACATCTTCTGAAACTTCATCGGTATAGACTGTCTGATAATCTCTGCCAGCTGCCCGGTTGTTTCAATAGGACCTTTCTCTCTTGCCATAACAATATGTTTTGCTATATTCTTCGCAAATTTGTCCTCACCATAGTCGCGAATGATCCGAAAAAGGTCCATCTCACTGTAGCCATTGACAATCTCCTTTGCAGATAAAGTCTGGCGTGTGTCCATCCTCATATCCAAAGGCGCATCTACGCGATAGGAAAAACCACGATCTGCCGTATCTAACTGATAAGATGATACGCCCAGATCGAGTACGATTCCATCGACCTTGTCAATCCCTTTCTCATGGAGCCTCGACTTCATATCACAATAATTGCTCCTGATTATTGTAACTCTCTCCCCGAAGTCGCTTAATCGGGTGCCTGCCGCTTCAATCGCCGCCGCATCCTGGTCTATTCCTATAAAACTCCCCTTGTTGTTTAAACGCCGACATACTTCGTATGCATGTCCGCCTCCTCCAAGTGTGCCATCAACATAAATACCGTCCGGCTTGATGTTCAGTCCTTCGATTGTCTCATCCAGTAATACTGATTTATGCTTAAATGCCATGGTGTCCTCCTAATTAAAAGATCTATTTAGATGCTAAGTCCCAAATCTTCCATGTCACTTGCAATGTCCTCGATATTTTCCTCAACATCAGCTGTACGCGCTTCCCACGCCTCTTTACTCCAGATCTCGACCTTGTCCAGCACACCTGCTAGAACAACCTCTTTTTCAAGATCTGCATAAGCGCGAAGAGAAGAAGATATCAAAACTCTCCCTTGTTTGTCAAGTTCTCCTTCCGTAGCACTTCCAAGAAAGAAACGCTTAAAGTCTCTGGCTTTTTTGTTTGTAAGCGGTAAGGTTCTAAGCTTCTCTTCAAAGGCTTTCCATTCGTCCATCGGATAAATAGAAAGACAACCATCAAGTCCCTTGGTCAGTACGAACTCTTCTCCCAGGAGTTCCCTGAACTTGGAAGGGATGATCAGACGCCCCTTCGCGTCGATCGTATGATTATACTCGCCCATGAACATGAAACCCACCTACTCTCGTGAAACACGATTCTCCCCTTCGTGCTTCCAGGGTGCAAATGGTGTATTCTGCCACTCATCCCCATTCGCTACCACTATTCACCACTTTCTACCACTTATGTAATCATTCTAAACTATTTACCATGAAAAAACAAGTGCATATCCAAGTTTTTTTTCATTTCATGAAATATCCACAGGTTTTTTTTCAACCTGTTTATTTTCTGTGCATTATTATGAAATGAAAAAGCTTCCGGACAGTCGCCGGAAGCTTTTTTCTGACTTTATGTTCTGTTATTTTATGACATTTTAAAGGCCTTTGAACGCAAAGGAAAATTTCATCTTTCCATTAGTATCCAGAAGGTATTCCGGATGGGTGCGGGCACCCCAGCTGTCATCTCCTCCAACACCCATCTGCGCCTTTGCGGCACGGACAACGGTATAATGGATTGCCGGAAGCTCATAGGGATGCATGGCATTTTCCATTTCATGAGGAGTATATGGAAGTGCCGAGAACATCATCGGGCCGTTTTCTTTATCCATCTCAAAGAGCATTCCTCTACCCTTTCTGTCTGTGATCTTTGCCCAGCGTACTTCCTCTTTGTTTCCGCATTCCTGCGGCACAAGATAGCGTGCCATATTGTCTGTCACGAGATTCTCATAAATGCCGAGCTTTGCGCCATGCTTCCGGTCTGCATAAGTCTCTGCCGGTCCCAGGCCGTACCACTGAACATGATCATAATCCGCATTGAATTTAAAGAGTACTCCGAACTCCGGCATATCGCCCAGCTCTTTTACAGGATCATAGGTCAGCGTTGTCTTTACTCTTCCATCTCCGGTTACCTCATAGGCAAGACGGCATTCACTGGCAGGCGTAGTTGGCAGGATGTAGGTAAAAGCAACCTCCACGCTGTTTTCGTGAACCGTTGTCTCCGGAGCATTGGCTGGACCATACATGCCTTTTCGGTAATCCTTATGACTTGCGTACATGCTGGCGATCTTCCACTGTGCATAGCGCATCTGCATCAGACTTCCGCAATCATTATCTGTAGGTGCTCTCCAGAAGTTGGGCTTCGGAATCGCTTCGATCATTTCTCTTCCTGCATATTTATACGAAACCAGACCACCATTGAGAACGGAGAACAGCACTTCGAAATTTTCCCCGCGGACACCGATGTTATGAAGGCTTCTCACAAGCTCCACGCCACACGCAGGAGCTTCCGGTGTTCCTTCCACCTGATAAACATACTGGCCGAAAGCAACCTCATGTCCTGCCTCTGCCCAAAATGTTTTTTCTCTGAGAAGGAAGGCTACGGTTACCGTATATTCGCCCGGGCGCTGCTGTTTTCCAAATGGAAGTCTGTAGGTCTGTTGGCTTAAAGGCTCCACCGCTGTATCCAGTGTCTCTGTGCGGAGAACATGACCGTTCTTTGCAAGAGTCACTTCACATCGGAATGTGTCCGTATTTACAAAAAGATTTTTGTTGATGATCTTAACAGAATCCTCACTTACCTGCGCAGTGATATTCTGGTAGTTGAATTTTACCTCCTGCATCTTTGGTGAAGCATCTCTGTCTCCGCCGTATGCGATACCGTTTCCACTAAAATTATAATCTGTAGGACGTTCACCGAAGTCTCCGCCGTATGCCTGGAATTCTTTACCGTAACGGTCTTTTTTGTAAATAGACTGATCAATGTAATCCCAGATAAAGCCACCCTGATATTTCGGTTCTGTATCTGTAAGATCTGTATATTTATGCATTGCGCCGCAGGAATTTCCCATTGCATGGGTATACTCACAACAGATAAACGGCTTGCTGTCATCCTTTGCAAGGAACTCCCGGATCGCTTCTACGGAAGGATACATCTGGCTTTCCATGTCACTGGTGGCATTGTAGCTGCGGTCATGGAAAACCCCCTCATAATGTACCAGTCTTGTAGGATCATTCTTGTGGTAGAACTCAGACATCTCAAAGATATCTTTTCCACCAAAGGATTCATTTCCACAGGACCAGATCAGGATCGCCGGGTGGTTCTTGTCACGCTGATACATGGAATTTACACGGTCCAGCATCATGCCCAGCCATTCCGGTTTGTTGTGCGGAACGATATCCGTGTGATCTCCGGTAAATTCTGCTATATCCCAGGTTCCGTGAGATTCCAGATTGTTTTCTGCGATCATGTAAATACCATATTCATCACAGAGACGGTAGATCGGAGATGCATCCGGATAATGACAGGTACGGATCGCATTGATGTTGTTCTGTTTCATGGTCACGATGTCTTTGAGCAGTTCCTCCCGGGACACATGTCTTCCTGTGACAGAGCTGAACTCATGGCGGTTCACACCCTTGAATACGATACGTTTTCCGTTAAGGGTCATGATACCATCCTTCATTTCAAAACGGCGGAAACCGACTTTCTCCGGGATGATCTCCTGGAGCTTTCCGCTTTCATCACTGATCTCCAGCTCCAGATCATAGAGATTCGGCTCTTCTGCACTCCAGAGAAGGGGATCCTGAATCTCCCAGGTACAGGTATCCTCTCCGTTCAGAGATCTTTCCTCCTGCAAAAGGATCTCTCCCTTTCCGGAAAGTGTAAGCTTCATTTTTCCTTTTCCCCAGGTACTAGTCACGATCTCAAGCTCGGCTTTTTTGAGAGTTTCATCCGGAATGGCACGGATCCTGAGATCATATACATGGACATCCGGTACCGTAAACAGATAAACATCTCTGTAAATTCCGGAAAAACGGTAAAAATCCTGATCCTCGCACCAGCTGCTGGCTGTCCATTTAAACACCTGTGCCGCCAGCTTGTTCTCGCCGTCCTTCAGATATTCCGTAAGCTCGAATTCTGACGGAGTAAAAGAATCTTCACTGTATCCCACAAATTTTCCATTGAGCCACAGAGCCAAGCCGCTCTCTGCTCCTTGGAATGAAACAAATACTCTTTTTCCTTTCATGCTCTCCGGCACATGGAAATATCTCACATAGCTTGCCACCGGGTTAAAACGTTCCGGGATCTGTCCCGGATGAAGTTCTTCATGGCCTTCCCACGGATACTGGACATTGGCATACTGCGGTGCATCATATCCTTCCATCTGGATATGTGCCGGCACATAAATGTCCTCCCAGTCCTTACAGGAATATGCTTCTTCCTCAAAGCCTGAGATAGCAGATGCATAATTCCGTGCATAATGGAACTTCCAGAGACCATTCAGACTGTGACGGAAAGAAGTTTTCCCATCTTCTCTCTCTTCTTCACAGCGATAATATGTATGATCTGAGTGGGCGTCCATTCTTCCGTCGCTGAAATACCGGGGATCTTTTAACAGAGAATGATCAAATTTTTTCATTTTTTCCTCCTGCCCGGCAGATTCTGTTTTTTCTGCCGGATCCTTCGTTTTTTATGCTATGATCATTATAGTATAATCCACCGGATTATGGTATAATATGTTTCGCCAAAATATATAACATTTAGAAACAGGTGAATATCATGTCGATCTATTTCAGAAACACTCCGGTCAGTGCTCCCTTCATGTTTGAATCTCTTGGGAACCACTGGAATCAGGTTAATATCTTCCGTCCGGACGGATATCCGTATTATCATTACCTCCAGACTGAAAAGGGTACCGGACGCATTGAAGTCCGTGGAAAATTTTATACTCTCGGAGCCAACGAGGGCATCCTCATCGCCCCCGGTGTCCCTCATTCCTATCACAGGGAGTCTACTTCCTGGACCACGATGTTTGCCACCTTCACAGGAACACTGGCAGGCAGCATTCCTTCCATGACAGACAACCAGGAAGTGATCCTTATCGAAAAGGAACAGGGGGCCAGTATCCGGAAAATGATTTCTTCTACCTTGCGTAAATATCATCAGCCCACACCGGATATGAAATCTCTTTCTTCCGACTGCTATAATTTTCTTATGAATTTTACAGACTGTGCAGCTTCTCCGAAGATACAGGATAATCCTCTCTACCAGAGATATGTGATCCCTGTAATAAAAGAAATCGAAACCGGTTATCAGCAGGATATCACTGCAGCGCAGCTGAGCCGGAGCGTTTTTGTCTCTCCGCAGTATCTTTCCCGTCTGTTCCGCCGTTTTATGGGCTGCTCGGTTTACGAGTACGTTACCATGTACCGCATCAGCCGCGCACGTGAGCTTCTGCTTTCCAGACCGGATATGAAGATCCAGGATGTTGCCGGCGCTTCCGGATTTTCCGATGCCAGCCACTTTATCGCCATGTTCCGTAAAGTCACAGGCACAACTCCTCTGGATTTCCGAAAGATGTACTGATATATTCCTACTGCACAGCACAAAAACTGCCCTGCCGGAAACGTCGTAGAAGACGTTTTCCTGCAGGGCAGTTTTCTGCTGCTCTTATCAGCCAAATGCCGGTATCCTATATTCTGATCCATCAGACAAAAGCATCTGTATCCTATATCTGTTTGATCTCAGTTTCCGTAATATAATTCCAGAATACGATCAACTCTTTGGCTGGCCTCCAGATTCTTCAGAAGATCGCTCCTGCTCCTGATCTGGCTGTCCAGCTTCTTCCGTTCCTCCTGCAGCTGCTGCAAAAGTGACGCTTTCCGAAGAGCTTCCTCTTTCTTCTGTATCTCGTTCTGATCCATTTTTTTCTCCCTGTACAGTCTCTGTTTCCAGATCCTCTGCTACATTTTCCCGTTGCTGTTCCGCTTCTTTCTCTGCCTGCTGATCTTTCTCGATCCTTCTCATCCGTACTTTTGCCCGCTTTCTGGACATCACGCGTTTCACTGCAACTACCACGGTGCAAAGAACAAAAAGTATTACCGAGATCACCAGTGAAACATCCACGCCGGTTCCCGGAAACAGTATTTTATCTGTGCGGAACCACTGGATCACTGCTCTTCCAAGACCATAGCCTGCCAGATATCTCAGAAAGATCTCTCCCTGAAATACTTTTTTGCGAAGCAGCATCATAAGCACCAAAAGCACAAGCAGACACCAGAGACTTTCATAGAAAAACAAGGGCTGTACCAAAATCCAGGTACCACCGTCCACGGTTTGAAGCTTTTCACGCATAGCCGTGGTGACCTCTCCTGCCCGTACCGCAGTCAGCGGCAGCTGCATGGAAAAAATGTTGTCTGCATATTCCCCGAAAGATTCTCTGTTAAAAAAGCTTCCCCACTTTCCTATTATCTGCCCGATCAGAAGTCCCATGCAGGCAAGATCTGCCATCTGCCAGAAGGATTTCTTTCGGATCCTGCAGTAGACCGCACCACCCAGCACACCGCCCAGAAGTCCGCCATAAAACATAAGTCCTCCGGACCGTATATTCAGAAGCTGTCCCGGATCATTTTTATAAAGGCTCCAGGAAAAAGCCGCATAAAGCAGCCTTGCCCCTGCCACACCGGAAAGCAGCGTTATGATGGCCAGATCCAGATATGCATCCGGATCTTCATGATTTCTTCTGGCTTCCAGTACCACAAAAAAGATTCCCAGAAGCATTCCTATCGCGATCAGGACGCCATAGATCGTGATCTCAAAGCCAAAGATCTCAAAGGATCTCGGCACATGATCCAAAACCAGATTTAATCCGGGAAACCGAATTGACATATCCATAAAATCACCTGTTATAATTTTTCAGCTTACAGCCGGTATTTCACAGACGTTGGTGATCACACGTTAAATCTGAATAAGATCACATCTCCGTCCTGTACAACGTACTCTTTTCCTTCCATACGTACAAGGCCCTTCTCTCTGGCACCTGCATAGGAACCGCAATCCAGAAGATCCTGATAATTCACAACCTCTGCTTTGATAAATCCACGTTCAAAGTCTGTGTGGATCTTACCTGCTGCCTGCGGTGCCTTGGTTCCGATCTTGATAGTCCATGCTCTTGTCTCATCCTCTCCTGCTGTCAGGAAGCTCATAAGGCCAAGAAGGTGATAGCTTGCGCGCACCAACTTCTCCAGGCCGGATTCTGTCAGTCCCAGATCCTCAAGGAACATCTTTCTCTCATCCTCATCCAGCTCGGAGATTTCCTCCTCGATCTGCGCACAGATCACAAATACCTCGCTGTTCTGTTTGGCAGCGTATTCACGTACTGCCTGTACATACTGATTGTTCGCCCCATCATCTGCGATATCATCCTCTGCAACGTTAGCCGCATAGATCACCGGTTTTGCAGTAAGAAGATTATAGGTTGCAAGCCATGCATCCTCATCTTCGTTCTCTGTTTCCAGAGTAATGGCAAGCTGTCCCTCTTCCAGATGCGCCTTTACTTTTTCAAGGAATGCAAGCTCTTTGGCAGCTTCCTTATCCATACGTGCAGTCTTGGTAACCTTGGCAATTCTTCTCTCGAGGATCTCAAGATCAGAGAAAACAAGCTCCAGATTAATAGTCTCGATATCGCGGAGCGGATCAATGCTTCCATCTACATGAACAACATTGGAATCCTCAAAGCAGCGTACCACGTGAACGATAGCATCTACCTCACGGATGTTTGCAAGGAACTGGTTTCCAAGTCCCTCTCCTTTGGATGCGCCTTTTACAAGACCTGCAATATCGACGAATTCGATCACTGCCGGTGTTACTTTTTTTGATTTATAAAAATCTCCGAGAAGATTCAGTCTCTCATCCGGAACGGTTACAACACCCACATTGGGGTCGATAGTACAGAACGGATAGTTTGCGGATTCTGCTCCGGCTTTTGTCAGTGAATTGAATAATGTACTTTTTCCTACGTTAGGAAGACCTACGATTCCTAATTTCATCTCTCTATATACGTCCTTTCGATATATTTATTTACAGTATTTTTCAGATACTCTTTAAACAGGCCTTTCCGTTTTTCAGGCCATTCCTGTCCCATATTACCATACACAGCCTGAAATCGCAACTGTGAGGCAATTATTGTTACTGTCAGTCCCTGGACATGATCATCAGAAGCTGCCCGCTTTCATACAGGATCTCTGCGGTTTCTTCCGAAATCTCATTGCTGACGGTCAGGCCACTGTCTTCTACTGTCAGATGATATCCGTTCAGCGGATACTTAAACCCCCTCAGAGTGAGGCCTGTCACATCACCTCCCACAGTAAAGAATGAAACATATTTTCCAAACTGCTCCTCTCTGTGCAGTATAGTTCCGCTTTCTGCAAGTGTGATATAATTCCACTGATCTGCGATCGCAATACGAACGCCCTGTTCCTTACCCATAGAAAGCAGTCCCAGATTCGCCAGCACATGATCCAGCCTTGTGCCGGTAGCTCCCAGGATCAGGATATCCTTTGCACCCTTGCGGATCATCTGGTTTACCGCAGACTGTGTATCCGAATCATCCTTCTCTGGCTTCAGCCTGATGATCTCCGGTCCCTTCAGGCTTTCCATATATTTTTGGCCTTCTTCGGAAAGACTGTCAAAATCCCCAATTGCAAGATCCGGAATAAATTCCCGGTTTTTCATAAACCATTCCATCCCCTTATCTGCAGCAACAAGAGTGATTTTCTCTCCTCGGCTTTCTTCTATTCTTTTTTTTAAAAAATCGAGGGCAAAACCATTCTGGATATTGCCCCCGCTGATTATTATTGTATCGATCATTTTCAGTCCAGCTCTTTTTTGATATTGTGGATTTTTTCTGTAATGTGTCTTACATTGGCTGCCACATCGCCCTTAAATACCCAGGAACCTGCGACCATGAGGTTTGCACCGGCACGCATAACCGTCTCCAGTGTATCATCATTGATACCACCATCTACCTGGATATCAACATCCAGCTCTTCTTCATCAATAAGCTCACGAAGCTCCTGGATCTTCTCCGTGCATTCGTCCATGTATTTCTGTCCGCCAAATCCTGGCTGAACAGTCATTATCAGCACCATATCTACATCTTCAAGAAGATGGCTGATGTCATTTACCGGTGTGGATGGCTTGATCGAAACTGCCGCCTTTACCCCTGCTGCCCTGATCTGCTCCAGTGTACGCTCCAGATCCTCACATGCCTCCGCATGTACAGTAATGGAATCTGCTCCGCATTCTACAAAATCGCGGATATATCTTTCCGGTTCTGTTACCATCAAATGTACGTCGAAAAACATGTTGGATTCTTTCCGGATCGATTTGATCACCGGCATTCCAAAAGAAATGCTGGGAACAAAATCTCCATCCATAACATCAATATGCAGATATTCAACGCCTTCCTTTTCCAGAATTTTGATCTGTTCTCCCAGTCTGTTAAAATCTGCTGATAAGATCGACGGGCACAATCGGTATTCCATGACTCAGTATCTCCTTTTCTCTTTTAATTCCTGGTGCAGCTCCAGATAATCTTCATATCGGAGTCTGCTGATCTCATTGTTCTCAAGGGCTTCCTTAACAGCGCAGCCCGGTTCATGTATGTGACGGCACCCCTGAAAGCGGCACTGTCCTTCATATCTTCGGAACTCTGGAAAGTAATCCTTCAGTTCCTGCTCCTCCATATTTTCAATATATAAGGAGGAAAATCCCGGCGTATCCACAAGGAATGTATCCTGTGCCACCGGTATGATCTGTGCATGGCGCGTGGTATGTTTTCCCCGTTTCAGCTTACGGCTGATCTCACCGGTTTCCATCTCCACTTCTTCCTGAAGGGAATTTGTAAGAGAAGATTTTCCCACGCCGGATGGGCCGGCAACCACAGTTGTCCTGCCCTGAAGCACTTCTTCGATCTCGTCGAGTCCTTCTCTCTTCAGGGCACTTGACAGGATCACCTGATAGCCGCAGCTCTGGTATGTTTCATAGAGAAATTCCAGCTCTTCCGTTGTTGCCAGATCTTTTTTGTTAAAACAGATGACTGCCGGAACACCTTCCCTCTCCATCATAATGAGGAAACGATCCAGAAGCATGAAGTTCGGCTTCGGATTATCCATGGCAAAGATCACCAGTGCCTGATCTACATTGGCCACAGCCGGACGGATCAGAGAATTCTTACGCTTGTGGATCTCCGTCACACTTCCCTCCAGTTCCTTTTCATCCAGAACTGTAATGTCCACATTGTCACCTACCAGAGGCTTGAATTTATCCTTACGGAAAATTCCCTTGGCTCTGCATTCATATGTATTACCGTCTTCTGCATATACGTAGTAGAATCCGGCAATACCTTTGATTATCTTTCCCTGCATGATCACTCAGCTTTCTTGAATGTAACCGTGTAGGTTCCAAGCTGCTGATAATCCCCGTCTACCTCTTCATAGAGATAGATGGTTCCTGAGGTAACGCCCTCAGCACCTGAGATATCAAGCTGATACGGGAAGCTGATATTCTGTCCATCAATGATGGTGGATGCCTTAGGCTCACCGTTTACGTCCTGGATCAATTCCAGACGGATCGCGCCTCCATTGTAGCCGGACGGAGTATCCAGTGTCTGTGTACATTTCCAGCCTGTGTTTGCATTGACATCTGCTGTAGATGTAGTTGTGGATACTGTGCTGTCCGCAGATGCTGTGCTGTCTGTAGATGCTGTACTATCTGCAGATGCTGTGCCGTCTGCAGATGCTGTGCCGTCTGTGGATGCTGTGCCGTCTGTGGATGGAGCCTTGTCACCGGAGCTGATGGTAATGCTGATCGGCTGATCCGGGTCCGCTGCCGCATAGGCTTCCGGATCCTGTGCGATAACTGTACCTGCAGCTTCTGTACTCTGCTGTTCTGTTATCTGGATATCAATAAATTTACCTAAAGTAGTAAGTGCATCATCCTTGGTCATTCCCACAACACTCGGGACCTCAGCATTATCGCCATAATCGACCCCTCGGCTGACTGTCAGTGTCACAGAAGAGCCTGCCTGCACAGAAGTACCTGCTGCCGGCTCGACATTGTAAACATATCCCGGATCTACCAATGCATATCCGTTGTCATCTGTGTCACTGTATTCTTTCTGGACATTTACCTGAAGTCCAAGATCTTCCAGAGTCTGCTGTGCATCGATTCCTGTGCGTCCATCCAGATCCGGGATCGTAACCTGTGCTGTTCCGGTGCTTACCCAGTATTTCACAGTTGTATTGGCTTCAACCTGTGTTCCCGCAGCTGTCTCCTGACGGGAGATCCTGCCTTTTTCCTGATCGGATGCCTCCTCACCGGCCATCTGGACACCCAGATGTGCATCGTTTGCAAGTGTTTTAGCCTCTTCCTCTGTCTTGCCTACAAGATCAGGAACGGTTGCCAGACCGTCAGCTGCTGATTCCTGCTTCGCTTCTGCCTTGCTGCTGTCTGCAGCTCCGCTGCTGCCGGTTCCAAACAGTCCTGCGGCACGTCCAAGCACTACCACAAGAACGATCAGAAGGACTGCACCTCCGATCAGTGCCGCAATCGTCAGACCTCTTCCGGAACCATGATGCTTCTTTTTCTTTCCGGATCTATGCTCGGATCTCGGTCTGTATTCTTCCTCTGCATCATCGTAATCGTTATCGTCGTATTTTTCTTCCTCAAGTGCGGTGATCTCCGGTTTTGTGATCTGCTTCGGTGTATGTTTGATCTCACCAAGCTCTTCTTCTGAGATCACAACCGTCTTGGCATCGTTGTCAACTGTAGTAAGCTTTACAAAATCACCCTGGGGATCGATCAGAGAATGCTTCAGGTCTGCGATCACATCCTCCATACGGCTGTAACGACGATCTACACTTTTCTGTGTACATTTCAGAATGATCTGCTCCAGACTGTACGGAAGGTCCGGTGTATAAACACTTGGCGGAACCATCTCTTCCTGCAGATGCTTGATAGCGATCGCCACAGTGGTATCTCCGTCAAAAGGAACTCTTCCTGTGACCATCTCATACAGTGTGATTCCAAGAGAATAGATATCGCTCTTCTCATCGCTGTATCCGCCTCTCACCTGCTCAGGTGAGCTGTAATGTACAGATCCCATTACATTGGAGCTGATCGTATTGGAAGATGCAGCTCTGGCAATTCCAAAGTCTGTCACCTTTACTTTACCATCTGTGGAGATAATGATATTCTGGGGTTTCACATCTCTGTGAACGATACCATGGCTGTGTGCCGCCTCCAGACCCATAGAAACCTGGATTGCGATACTTGTAGCCTCTTTAATGGAAAGCTTTCCCTTCTTGGAGATGTATTCCTTCAGAGTGATACCCTCGATCAGTTCCATAACAATGTAATAAACACCGCCGTCATCTCCTACGTCAAATACATTGACGATATTCGGATGTGTAAGACCAGCTGCCGCCTGGGCCTCACTTCTGAATTTCTTTATAAACGTGGTGTCTTCCCGAAACTCCGGTTTCAGGACCTTCACTGCAACAAAACGGTTCAGCTTATGGTCCATAGCCTTATAGACATCTGCCATTCCGCCAGTTCCGATTTTTCCTACGATCTCATAGCGCTCGGCTATGATCATTCCCGTCTTCAACATGCTTCCACCTCATTCGTGAATGGCTCTACCAGTACGACTGCAATATTATCCTTACCACCATTCTGATTTGCTTCCCGAAGGAGCGCACTGCCCTTCTGATCAATATCTGCTTCCGGATCGGATATGATCTCCTGGATCTTCTCATCTTCAACCATATTGCTGAGACCGTCTGAACACATCAGGATCGTACATCCTTTTTCAAGTTTCAGATCAAAGAAATCCACATCCACCGTTTTCTCCGCGCCAAGTGCCCTTGTAATGATGTTCTTATCTGGATGATTCCGTGCTTCCGCTTCGCTGATCTCGCCCATTCTCACCATTTCCTGTACCAGGGAATGATCTCTGGTGACCTGGCGGATTCCGTCCTGGATCACATATAAACGGCTGTCACCCACATTGGCTACATAGGCATACTGATCTACAATAGTCGCCACCACCATAGTGGTTCCCATGCCCCGGAGGTTTTCGTCTTCCTGCGCACGGTTTCTGATCTCCGTGTTCGCAGCTTCGATCGCATGACGAATAACCTTCACAGGATTGTAATCCGCATCTTCACGGATTTCATCCACAAGGATCCGTACTGCATGTGAGGATGCATAGTCACCGGCGTTATGGCCGCCCATTCCGTCCGCGACTGTGAAAAGATTAGGCAGATTTCCAACCGGACCTTCAGATGCAAACACGTAATCCTGATTCATCTTCCGCTTCTGCCCTACATCAGTAGCTGAGTATATCCTCATGTCACTTCTCGCTTTCTGTTTTTTCCATGTAACTTTTTCTTAGCTGTCCACAGGCACCGTCGATATCGCTGCCCATTTCCCTTCTAATAGTAACATTAATTCCGTATTTTTCAAGTTTTATTTTGAAATTCTCCACAGCCTGTCGAGTAGACCTCACATAGGAGCGTTCCTTGATGGGATTGACCGGAATCAGATTTACATGGCAATTGATGCCTTTTATACGGCCTGCCAGCTGTCTCGCATCTTCTTCACTATCGTTGACGCCGGCTACAAGACTGTACTCAAAGGTGATCCTTCGGCCTGTTTTGTCAAAATAATTTCTGCAAGCATCCAGAACCTCATCCATGGAATACTTATTCGCGATTGGCATCAGTTCCTGTCGTTTTTCATCATTTGGAGCATGAAGGGAAAGTGCCAGAGTGATCTGAAGCTTTTCTTCAGCCAGATCATACATCTTCGGCACGATCCCACAGGTAGAAACCGTCACATTTCTCTGACTGATCCCAAGACCGTTTTCGTCGGTAAGGATCCGGACAAAACGGACAAGATTGTCATAATTATCCATCGGCTCACCGGTTCCCATCACAACTACATTGGCCACACGTTCGCCGGTATCTACCTGGATACGGTAAATCTGATCCAGCATCTCGGACGGTTTCAGGCATCTGGTCAGTCCTCCGATGGTAGATGCACAGAATCTGCATCCCATACGGCAGCCCACCTGAGAAGAAATGCACACAGAATTTCCGTGGTGATACCGCATGAGAACACTCTCGATCACATTTCCATCTTCCAGCTGGAACAGATATTTTCTGGTTCCGTCAATTTTTGAGATCCTTACATCTGCCTGGGTCAGTGCTGTGATCGGATAAGCCGAAAGCTTTTCCCTGAGGCTTTTGGAAAGATTTGTCATTTCATCCCAGGAGGTAACCAGCTGCTGGTGAAGCCATGCATAGATCTGTTTCGCCCGGAAAGGCTTTTCACCAATCTTTGTCATGAATTCCTTCAATTCCTCCATGGTCATGGATTTTACATCTGTCATTTTCTGTTATTTCCTTCTGAATCTGGCAATAAAGAATCCATCTGTCTTATGTATTCCCGGCAGAAGCTGCAGATAGCCAAGCTTCGTGGATTTACAGTGCAGTTCCTCCGGAATATACGGATCCAGGCTTTCCAGCCGGTACGGATAATTCTTTAAAAACCATAATACATTTTCTTCGTTTTCTTCCCGGGCAATGGTACATGTGCTGAAGATCAGCGTTCCATCCGGTTTCACATACTTTGCAGCCTTATCCAGGATCATTCTCTGGAGCATTACGATCTCTTCCTGTTTCTGCGGAGTTGCCCGGTATTTGATTTCCGGTTTCTTGCCGATAACTCCATAACCGGAGCACGGTACATCCGCGATCACAATATCCGCAGCCTGTTCGGAATCCGGATCATATACCGTTGCATCCTGAACTCTGGCTTCCACATTGATCACTCCGGTCCTGTGGATGTTTTCTTTGATAAGATCTGCCTTATACTGACTTACATCTCTGGCATCCACATTTCCGTAATCCCCCATTTTGTCTGCCGCATGGATGCTTTTTCCACCTGGTGCAGCGCACATGTCGATGATATGGTCACCTTTTTTCGGACTTGCAGCTTCCGCTACAAGCATAGAGCTTACATCCTGCACCAGGATCTTTCCCTGAAGGAAGGTCTCAAGTGTCAAAATATGATTGTAATCGGAAATCTTCAGTGCATAGGGAAGATAAGGAGCCTGTTCTACTGTCACTCCCTGAGACTTCAAACTGGTGACGATCTCTCTCAGAGACGCCTTATGAGTACGGCACCGTACTGTGATCGGTCTTTCTGTCAGAAAATCCTCCAGGATCTTCTCCGTAGTCTTCACTCCGTAGGCTGCTTTCCATTTTTCTACCAGATATTCCGGCATGGAATATTTCACAGAAAGATAACGGACTTCGTTTTCTTCCCTGGAAGGAAGCTCCAGATCACCGATCTCTCTTGCGATCGTACGGAGCACCCCGTTGACAAAGGGCTTTAGATTATAAAAGCCTTTTCGCTGTGCCAGCTTTACCGCTTCATTGCATACTGCACTGTCCGGAACACTGTCCATAAATTTCAGCTGATATACCGCACTTCTCAGGATCTCACGGATCTGCGGTTTCATCTTGTTTACAGAAACCTTGGAAAAAGAATCGATGACATAATCAATATAGATCCTGTATTCCAGGGTTCCCTCACATACTCTTGTAATAAAGCTACGTTCCTGTTTCGGAAGAAACTGATATTTGGAAAGCGCATTCCGGATCGCAATATGGCTGTGCTCACCCTCCTCCTCGATCTGTAACAGGATCTCAAGGATCAGTTCTCTGGTATTTACTCCGCTGCTAATCACGATCTCTACCTCCTGCAAGGATAATCAGTCTCAGAAGCTGCAGAATAGATGCCGCCAGAGCTGCTACATAGGTAAGCGCTGCCGCTGTAAGTACTTTTCTTGCACCCTTTTTTTCATCTGCACCTAAGATACCTGTACTTTCCAGCATTTTAAGCGCTCTGGAAGACGCATTGATCTCAACCGGAAGTGTCACCAGCTGAAACAGTACTGCCAGTGAAAACAAAACAATTCCCAGAGTTACCAGCGGATCAATGGAAAAGATCAGTCCTGCGATAAACAGCGGCCATGAAAGCTGGGAACCAATATTTGCGGCAGGTACAATGGCTGAACGGATATTCAGTGGTGCATAATTGATCGCATCCTGGATCGCATGGCCACATTCATGTGCTGCCACCCCCACAGCCGCCAGAGAATTTCTTCCATAAATATCTTCTGAAAGGGAAACCGTTTTCGTTCTCGGATCATAGTGATCCGTAAGACTTCCGCGGATCGGAACCACCTGTACGTCTGTGATCCCAGCCGCTCTCAGGATCCTCTGTGCAGCTTCCGCACCGGTGATACCTGAATGACTCCGGACCTTTTTATAGACTGCAAAGGTACTGCGCAGCTTCGCGGATGCCGCAAGAGAAAGAAGCATTCCGATCACGAGCAAAAGAATCGTGGGGTCCATTCCCCATCCGTAATAACCATATCCGTACATAACTCATCACTCCCTGGAATCTCTGAACATGTCTCCTGGTTTCAACTGATATCCCCGAAGGAACGCATCCGCTTCCATGCGTTTTTTGCCTTCCAGCTGCACTTCATGGAGCACGAGTACCTTCTGGCCGCATGCTACCTGGATTCCTCCTTTGTCAGCGGCTATCACAGTTCCCGGTGCTTCCTGTGCCTGTTTTTCCAGAACAGAGCTCTTCCAGACCTTCAATGTTTTTCCATTGATAAAGGTAAAAGCGCTTGGCCATGGATCAAGGCCTCTTACCAGACGCTCCAGTTCTTCCGCATTTTTGCTGAAATCCAGAAGCCCCATTTTTTTGGAGATCATGGCAGCATATGGTGTTGGACTCTCCTCCGGCTGTTTCTCGCGGGTTGCAGTTCCGTCAAAAATGGACGGTAAAGTCTGTACCAGAAGCTCTGCACCTGCCTGTGCGAGCTTATCAAACAAGCTTCCACCTGTCTCATCTTTGGCAAGCGGAACCACGATCCTGGAAATCATATCACCGGTATCCAGACCGGTTCCCATCTGCATAATGGTAACGCCGGATTCTTTTTCACCGTCGATCACCGCCTGCTGGATTGGTGCAGCTCCACGATATTTAGGAAGCAGAGACGCATGGATATTGATACATCCGAATCTCGGCATATCCAGGATGCTCTTTGGAATGATCTGCCCGAATGCTGCAACAATGATGATGTCCGGTGCAAGATTTTTCAGTTCTTCCACAAATTCAGGATCTCTTACCTTCACCGGCTGCAGTACCGGGATCCCGTGTTTCAGTGCTTCTTCTTTTACAGGAGTAGGCATCATAGTTTTGCCTCTGCCCTTCGGTTTGTCCGGCTGTGTGATCACAGCCTCCACTTCATATCCGTTCTCTGCCAGTGCTGCAAGAGGCGCCACCGCAAAGTCCGGAGTTCCCATATAAACAATCTTCATAGTATCCCGCCTTTAGTCTTCTTCATCATAAGTTACCTTGTGAAGTTCTCCCTCCACAAGTTCTGTATACATTTTTCCATCCAGATGGTCAATCTCATGACAGAATGCTCTTGCCAGAAGGCCCTCTCCCTCGTAGATCTGTTCGTTCATATTTACATCAAGTGCTTTTACCTTCACATAGTTCGGACGTGTTACCTGTCCTGCCATTCCCGGAACGCTCAGGCATCCCTCGTCACCGGTCTGCTCGCCGCTTGTCTCAAGGATCTCCGGATTGATCAGCACGATCGGGCCCTCACCTACATCGATGACAACGATACGTTTCAGGATTCCTACCTGTGGTGCAGCGAGGCCAACTCCCATTGCATCATACATGGTATCCAGCATATCTGTGATCAGTTCCCCGATCCTCGGTGTCATTTTGTCTACTGTCCGGGATTTTTTTGTCAGTACAGAATCCCCCTGTACACGGATTGTTCTAAGTGCCATTTTTCTTCTCCTTTAATTCATATCAAATTGAATGTATATTTTCCGGAATCCGGAATTTATCTCTATATATTTCTCCAGCTTCTCTCTGACTGCTGTGAGAAAGCAGATATCCCTGTGCTTCAGATGGATCACCTGACGATAAACATCCTTTACCTTACCTACCGATGCAGCTGCAGGTCCGATCATGTGAAGCTCTTCCTTCGGACTTACCCTGCGGATAAAAACTTCTATATAATACATGGCATTTTTCAGAAGTTCTTCATCCTGGCAGGCGCCAAAAACAGTCATCATATGGGCTGCCGGCGGATAGTCCAGAAGCATCCGATACCCCATTTCTTCTTTATAAAATTTCTTATAATCCTGAATAGCCGCAGCCTGGATACTGTAATGCTCCGGCTGATATGTCTGGATCACCGCCTGCCCCGGCCGATTCCCTCTGCCGGAACGTCCAACTGCCTGAGTCAGAAGCTGGAATGTACGCTCCCCGCAGTGATAGTCATCCATATTCAGCGAAAGATCTGCTGCAATCACTCCTACCAGAGTCACATTCGGAAAATCATGTCCCTTGACGATCATCTGGGTCCCCACCAGAATATCTGCCTCATGCTTTGCAAAAGAAGCCAGGATCTTCTCATAGCTGTCCTTGGTCCTTGTGGTATCAAAATCCATTCGAAGTACCCTGGCTTTCGGGAATTCTTTTTCAATGACCTTCTCGATCTGCTGGGTTCCTGCCTTAAATCCACCAATGTGCGGTGAACCACAGGACGGACAGATTTCCGGTTTCACAGTCTCATAGCCGCAATAATGACAGATCAGACGATTGCCATTGTGTTCACTTAGAGATACATCACAGTGGGGACATTTCATAACATGACCGCAGGCTCTGCAGGAAACAAAGCCCGCATATCCTCTCCGGTTCAGAAACAGCATGGCCTGTTCTCTTCTTTCAAGGACCTGCTCCAGATCCCTCTTCAGCTCCAGACTCAGTACCGAGCGGTTTCCTTTCTTTAATTCTTCCCGAAGATCCACGATTGATACCTGTGGAAGAGGCCTTTCCTCATAACGTGCGTTTAACTTTACCAGAAGATATTCTCCGTCACAGGCATGACTGTAGGCTTCCAATGACGGAGTGGCTGATCCCATGACCACACGGGCATGTTCCATTCGTGCCCTCTCAATGGCAGTCTCACGTGCATGGTACCTTGGCGTATTCTCACTTTTGTAGGTGGGTTCATGCTCTTCGTCGATAACGATCAGTCCCAGATCTGAAAACGGTGTGAACAGTGCGGATCTGGGTCCTACCATCACCTGGATCTCACCACGTTTTGCTCTTTTGAACTGATCATAACGTTCTCCCTGGGAAAGTCTGGAGTTCAGAACCGAAACCTTATCTCCGAACATGGCATAAAAGCGCCTAACTGTCTGATAAGTAAGCGCGATCTCAGGGATCAGCACGATCGCCTGTTTTCCCTCCTCCAGTACCTTCTGGATCAGGCGCATATAAACCTGGGTCTTTCCGCTTCCGGTCACTCCGAAAAGAAGTGCAGGCCTTGGGTCCGGCTCCTGCCATTCCCGAAAGATCTGCTCTGCCGCCAAAAGCTGTTCCTGGTTCAGACTCAGTTCCATGTTCTCCTTCACCAAGCCGAGCCCCTCGGGAATGCGATACATTTCCTGACTTTCAATAGTTATCAGACCTTTTTTCTCAAAAAAATCAAGAACGGAAATGCCGGCTCCAAGCTCTTTGGAGGCATAGGTATAATCTAGGCTCCCGGCCTCCAGGATTGCCCGAAGGAACCGCTCACGTGCTTTAAAGCGGCTGCCTTCCAGCTTGCCAAGAAGTGCCTGCCCCTCTTCCTTTTTCCCTGTAAAAAGGATCAGTCTTTTCTCTTTTGCACGGACCTTGTCTTTTACAGGCAGAACTGTTTTCAGTGCCTGGATCATGGTGGAGCCATAGGTCTCCTTCATCCAGGCCGCAAGTGCGATCAGCCGGGATTCTGTTGTCTCACTGTCTGTGGAAACTCCCCGAATCTCCTTGAGCTTTGACGCATCATATTTCGCCGTTCCGGAGATCCCGGTCACATAGCCTTTCCGAAGGGTATTTCCCTTTCCGAAGGGCACTGTGACCACAACTCCAGGTTTTATTGCCTGCACTAGTTCCTCAGGTACACGATACTGAAAATCCCGGTCCAGCTTTTCATGGGAAATATCAATGATCACATCTGCATAGATCATCCATTTACGCTTTCTGATCTTCTTCCAGGATCTCCCGGATCAGTACACGCTCATCCATGGGATATTTCTTACCCTTGATCTCCTGATAATCCTCATGGCCCTTTCCAGCAAGGACGATGATATCTCCCGGCTCACCGTGATGGATCGCGTAGGCGATCGCCTCTTTACGATCCGGGATCTCTACATATTTTCCATCTGTTTTTGCCATTCCGATCTTGATATCATCGATGATGGCCTGTGGATCCTCATCTCGCGGATTATCTGAAGTAATGATGGTCAGATCTGCCATCTTTCCTGAAACCTCACCCATCTCATAACGGCGCAGCTTGGAACGGTTTCCGCCACAGCCAAACAGGCATACCAGTCTGTGCGGATCATATTCCTTCAGTGTTCCGAGAAGGCTCTCCAGCGCCATGGCATTATGTGCGTAATCGATCATCAGTGTGAATTCGTCAGATACCTTGATCATCTCAATACGGCCTTTGACCCTGGCCACCTTCAGAGCTTTGATGATATTCTCCTCGGATACCTTAAAATGGCGGCAGATGGCAATGGCAGTCAGAGAATTGTAAATGCTGAACTTACCTGGAATATCGATCTCCACAGGAAAATCCATAAGTCCCTTAACATGATAAGAAATTCCCAGATAGCCCTTTCTTCCAACGAGTCTGGCGCCCTCTGCACGGAGATCTGCTTTTTCGGAAAATCCATAGGTTTCAAGTTTACAGGTGTGGCCTTCGATAATGCGGTCAAAGTGTTCATCGTCACGATTTACGATACCAACCTTACACTGTCTGAGAAGCATGGATTTGCAGTGCAGATAATCATCAAAGTCCTTGTGCTCATTCGGTCCGATATGATCTGGTTCAATATTTGTGAAAATTCCAAAATCAAACACAAATCCCTGGGTTCTGTGAAGCATCAGTCCCTGTGAGGAAACCTCCATAACGACCGCATCGCAGCCTGCTTCTACCATATCATGAAAATATTTCTGTACCATATAGGATTCCGGTGTCGTGTTGGCTGCCGGGATATGCTTCTCCCCGATAACAGCCTCGATGGTTCCGATCAGACCAACCTTATATCCGGCATTCTCAAGGATCGATTTCACCATATAGGTTGTAGTTGTTTTTCCTTTGGTTCCGGTGATACCGATGGTTTTGAGCTTTTCTGCCGGATGTCCGAACCATGCTGCTGAAATAAAAGCCATGGCGTAACGGGTATCCTCTACCTGGATCACTGTCACATCCTCCGGTGCCTCCACCGCTTCTTCCACGATGAGTGTCTTCGCACCCTTTGCCACAACATCAGGTATAAATTTATGTCCATCCACGACCGCACCTCTGATGCAGATAAAAAGGCTCCCTTCTTCTACTTTGCGGGAATCATATACAACAGAAGAAACCTCCTGCTCTGTACTTCCCTGAAGGCATTTGTATTCAAGATGTTCCAATAAGGATAAAAGATTCATTTTTCTCCTCCATCTTCCCTTTTTCCGGTCTGAAGGCAGCACACCGGAGGCGGGAAATATACTGTTCTTATTTTCTGTACATACCATATAGAATAGCACACCTCCCCCCTGTTTTCAACGTTTCTTTGAGGTACGGCCGCCTTGTAAAATATCAGCTTGTTACTGTTCACTCCGTTCTCAGTAACATCAGCTTTTTCCATAAATATCCGCATATTTTTTCCGGAGCCAGATGCCGCCCAGCACAGTCACCAAAGCTGTTACTGCCAGAAGCGTCCACAAATCCCTCCTGGTATCATCTCCGGTCTTCGGATGTGTGGACGCAGTTCTTGCCATCTGTATCTGACCGGAAGCCGGACCCTGGTCATCTCCCTGCAAAGGCAGCCCTTCTTCCGGCGTAATAGCCACCTCTCCTTTTACCATGACAGAAGCGGAGGCCTCCATCAATCGCTTTCCGGTTTCCTGGCTTGTGACCGTCACCTGGTTAAAAAGCTTCTGATCCGCTGTTTTTCCCGGGATCTTCACCACAGCCTGAAGAGAAACTGCCTCTCCCGGCGGGATCTGTTGGATCATTGCCTTTGTACGGCTGCTGTTGAGCGTTACACCTTCCTGCTCCAGAAACTGTGCATGGATCCCTGCTGCCTGAAAGCGCTCCGTTCCCACAACCGAATGAAGCGTTTTTTCACCGGTATTCACGATACATATCTGATAGGTCACAGTCTCACCCGGTGCAGCGGTTTCTTTGTCTGCAGTTTTCTTTACAGAAAGATCCGCCTTCAGTGCCTCCAGACCATTTATAGTGGAGGCGTTCTTCCGGATCACTTCATCCGCTCTGTCCTTCACCCTGGCCTCTGCTTCCACCTGGTGCTCCAGATCTTTTTCCTGTTCATCCAGAAGCGGCGCCTGTACATAAAAGCTCCTGCTCTCTCCGGCTTTTAATTCTGCAAATTCCGCCACAGCTCCTTCTGTCAGAAGGCCTTTTGCATCTTCCCACAGCTGCCGGATCTTAGGGCAGGAAAGGCTGCTGGTCAGACGGATATCTGCAAGATCCAGCTTTCCGGTATTAGCGATCTCCACCTGATAACGGATGGTCTGCCCTGCTTTCATTTTTTTATTCTGTGCAGTTACCGACAATTCCATATCAGCCTCAGCAGCCTCCACGTCCAGCATAGGCGAGATTCCCTCTGCGATCACCAGCTCTTCCCCGTTTTCTTCTGTCATGAGAAAGGTTCCCGCACCGGTACAGTCCTTCTGAAGCGGTTCCTCCTGAGTCACAGGATAACTGCTTTTCTCTGCCGGAAAACGGTATTCCTGCCGCAAGATCAGCGGGATACGGAAAAAGATCTCATCCTGCCCGTTCTGCTCCACGTTCAGCACGCTTTCCAGCTTTGTGATCTCTGTAGCTTCACCGCTCTGGCTCCTTACAGAAATCTGCTGTGCAGCCATATTTTTCGGGACAGAATCCGTTTCCGGAACAAAATACTCCGAAATATACGTGACCAGCGTCAGCTTTTGCGTCTCCTCAGACTCACCTTCCTCTTCATTCCCTACATTTTCCCCTCCGGTCGACGTTCCTTCCGGTGTGAGCGGACCCGTTTTCTCCTGCTCTTCATCCTCCGGCTGTACTGTTTCCCCGGATGCCAGCTGCTCCACGTGCTCATATCCTTCCTCCATTTCTATTCCGATTCCTTCCACAACCTTATCCACCGGCAATTCCTGTTCTGCCTTCTCTTCCTGCTGCAAGTCATCCTCATCCTTTGAAAGTTCCTGTTCTGGCTCTTCTTCCTGCTGCAAGTCATCCTCCGGCAGCTCCTGCTCTGGCTCCTTTTCCTGCTGCCAATCATCCTCCGGCAGCTCCTGCTCTATCTCTTCTTCCTGTTCCACCGATGGATCTTCAATCTTATGAAATTCATCGTCCCACTTCTCATTTTTCTCCTTATCCTCCGAAAACCTTCTCCCGGACAGCCATTCATTCAGGCCGCGAATCCGGATTCCAAGCTCCGCCTGTCCGGATTCTATGTCTTTCCAGAACACACTCTGATCGATAAACGGTGCCTGTCCCGGCAAAAAATCTGCTCCCAGAGTCAGCTCCGGTTCTATTGTTCCTCCCAGCATGGCTCCTGCCAGCACTGTCACAATTCCGGCTTTCTTCATCTGTTTCCATATTCTGTTTTTCATGGCTCTTCCTCATTTCTGCCTGATCTGACATTTCTTATACACATGTTTTTTTTTACAGAAGCTTACTTTTCCACAGACAAAGGCATCCCTCCCCGGCAAATGGTGCATGATCAATATTTTTTTCGATAAAATAAAATGGATTTCTGCATCGAAACGATGTGTGAACAGATCCCGCAGAATGCAGGATCAAGACTTTTTCAATGTATCACATTCTCAGCCCATGTGCAACCGGATATAAAAATTATAAAGTTTGTTTAAACTTTCTTTATAAATTTTCCATTTCTTTTAGATTAACGACATATTTTAAACATATTTTCTCTATATAATAGGTGTTGGATAGATGAAAAACCACTCTCTATCTCCCCCCTCAAAAAATAGTAGGAATCAAACCGTCTGACTGGATCAGGCGGTTTTTCCTGTCTCGGAAAACACTCGATTTTCTATTGCATTTCCCACATAGGTCTTTTATAATAAAATATAATACTCGTGCATCGTTTTCGATGTACTCGTTACTGAATACAGTAACTGATTTCATTCCAATTTTTAAGAGAAACGAGGTATTTCCTATGAGCGAAAAAACCGTAGTAGTTGCATTAGGCCACCGGGCACTTGGCACCACACTTCCAGAGCAAAAAACAGCTACAAAACTCGCAGCGAAGGTAGTCGCAGATCTGGTAGAGGAGGGAACCCGCGTAGTGATCTCCCACAGCAACGGTCCGCAGGTAGGGATGATCCACACCGCAATGAATGAATTCGGTAAGGCACATCCTGATTATACATTTGCACCAATGTCCGTATGTTCCGCCATGAGCCAGGGTTATATCGGCTATGACCTTCAGAACGCCATCCGTGCCGAGCTTATCTCCAGAGGAATCTACAAACCGGTCAGCACAGTTCTGACACAGGTTGTCATCGATCCATACGATGAAGCATTTGCAGAGCCGGAAAAGATCATTGGACGTGTTCTTAACGCAGAAGAGGCCGAAGCTGAAGAAGAAAAAGGAAACTTTGTCACAAAGGTGGGCGAGGGCCAGTACAGACGTATCCTTGCAGCACCGAAGCCACAGAAGATCGTAGAGATTGAAACCGTAAAGGTCCTCTCTGCCGCAGAGCAGATCGTCATTGCCGCAGGCGGCGGCGGAATCCCGGTTCTTGAGCAGGGAACTCAGCTGAACGGTGCCAGCGCCATCATCGAGAAAGACCTGGCAGCAGGACTTCTTGCAGAAGAACTGAACGCTGACACTCTGATGATCCTTACAAGCGTCGAGAAAGTAAGCCTTGACCATAATACGGATCACGAATCTTATCTGGATACTATTTCCACAGAAGATGCCAAGAAATATATTGCCGGCAAACAGTTTGCGGCAGGCTCCATGCTTCCTAAGATCGAAGCAGGTGTTTCCTTCGTGGAGAAGGGAACCGGACGCCGTACCATCATCACAGACATGGCCCATGCAAAAGACGGCTACCGTGAGAAGACCGGAACTATCATTAAATGATCATTTTACGGACTCAGAATACAAAGTGAACTATAAAACTTCACTTTACATAAAAATATCCCGCAGACGGCTGCTGGTCTTACCTGCAGCTCTGCGGGATATTTTTTATACTGTCTGGCTCCACATCCGATCACTGTTCCACAGTTGATCGGGCAGACAGTATTTACATAGATTTTCGCTCAGCGATCTCAGCCATCTTCGCCTCATTCAGGCGGGTATCTCCATGGACACGGCTGTAGGAAAGATATCCGTTCATACGGTCGATCTTGGTCAGATTTCTGGAACCGCAGACAGGGCATACATCCATCTCCAGTTCCTCATGACCACAATCGTCACAGTATGCAAGAGAAAGGTTCACTCCCTCATAATATCCCAGATCCATGGCTCTGCGGATCAGTGTACGGATAGCTTCCTTATTGTAGCCGATCGGATAACGTACATACTGAATCTTACCGCCATTGCAGAGCTCCCAGAAACGTCCCTCCAGATCCTGTTTCTCGATCGGAGTTACATCCTCTGTTACATGGCAGTGGAAGCTGTTGCTCACATATGGTCTGTCAGAAACGCCCTCAATGATTCCATACATCTTACGGAACTGCTCTACCTGCAGGCCACAAAGACTCTCTGCCGGTGTTCCGTAGATCGCATAAAGATAACCATCTTCCTTCTTGTACTGATTTACCTTGTCATTGATATATTTCAGGACCTCCAGAGCAAACGCCCCATCTTCGGCAATGGATTTGCCATTGTAAAGCTCCTGAAGCTCATTTAACGCTGTGATACCGAAGGAAGCTGTCATAGGCTTCAGGATCTTGCCAATCTTTTCATTCGGTTTCAGATGTCCGCCGTAGAAACCGCCTTCACAATATGCAAGCGGGTTGGTGGATGCACGCATCTGTCCCAGATATTCGTAAGTGCGGATGTGCAGGTTACGGATCATTTCCAGATAGAAATCCAGAACCTCATAAAAATCTCTGCTCTCCGCTCTGGCCTTTGCAAGGATCATCGGAAGATGAAGGCTTACCGCACCAATGTTAAAACGTCCCACAAAAACAGGCGTATCATTCTCATCCGCCGGCTCCATACCGCCACGCTCATACCACGGACTTAAGAAAGCACGGCATCCCATCGGGCTGATGACCTTCTTGTATTTCCTGTACATACTGGAAATATAGCCTGCGCCGGACATAGACAGCCAGTCCGGATACATGGTTTTGGAGGAACACTCCACACCGGCCTCAAAAATATCCTCACAGCACTTTCCTGGACCATGGATCTCTTTGTCATAAAGGAATACGATCTTCGGGAAAAGTACCGGTTTCTTGTGTCCGGCCTTACCCTGTCCTCCCTGATGGACCTCAAGAAGGGAAATCGTACACATCTTCTCAAACTGCTCGGTTCCGAGACCAAGTGTCACCGTAACAAACGGATAATCACCTCTGGAAGAACCGACGGTATTCAGCTTGTACTCAATTCCCTGCCAGCCCTGGTCATAATCCCTGCGGACCTTATCAAGAGCATACTCAATAGCTCTCTCCTCACGGCCACTCCAGCTCTCATCCGAGTATTTCATAAATTCGGAAATATATTTATCATAGCTCTTCTTTGCATACGGTGCCAGGATCTTATCAACCTCCGGCACTGTAAAGCCACCATACTGCTGTGCTGCTGTACTGAGAATGATATCCCCCATAACATCAAAGGCTGTATCCAGAGTCTTCGGCTCGTTATACCAGACATTGCCCATCTCAAAACCGCCACTTAAAACAGCTGCCACATCGAACAGACAGCAATTCATGGTATCCAGACGTGCAGACTGGTCATGAATATAAATGTAGCCGTCCTTACATGCCTGAAGCTCATTACGGTTCATAAAAAACTTCCGATAGAGTTCCTTGTTCAGCTCATTAAAGATCAGGCTTCGTTTCGTGGCAACAAGGGCGCTGTCTGTATTGGCATTACTTTTATCACCGATATAACGGATCGCCTGACTCTTGGTATAGACATCATCCATCATATGGATAAAATCCAGCTTGTAATTCCGATAATCACGGTAGCTCTTGGCAACTGCCGGATTCACACGCTCCAGAGCCCCCTCCACGATGTTGTGCATCTCCTGGATCTCGATCTCATTCTTTCCAAGGGAATCCGCATGCTCCTGGGCAAAACGGCAGATAAAATCCTTCTCCTCGTCTGAAAAAGTATAAAGAATACGCTCTGCGGATTTGTTCACGGCAGCCACGATCTTCTGCGGATTAAACTCCTCTCTTGTCCCGTCTTTCTTGATCACATATAACATTGCTCATCCCTCCCTGTGCTATATATAAGTCGCTATGCAAAATACTATATATAGTACCTATATCCTCTATATATTGTTTTTCATCTATATGTTGTGCTAGGCATGAGTATAACACAGCTGAGGAGAAAAGAAAAGGGATATTTCTGTATACACGAAAATACAGACACTTAGCACTGCCTGATCTCACTGCAGAAATATTCTCACAAATTCGTTCCGATCCAGTCTGCAAGAAAATCCCATAATTTCGGAAGCAGAATGGCCAGTGTCACTATAAACCATATGATCCAGCCTGCCCCGCTGCTTTTCTGATCTTTTTTTTGCTGTTTTTTTCCCTGATCTAAAACTTCTGCACGATTTCTGCCCACCGTTGTTTTATTCCTGGTATTAACTGCCGCTGCAGTCTTACGTCCGGCTGCTGCACCTGTATTCCGGCTTCCGGTTAGATTCCGATTCAAATCGGTATTGCGGCTTGCATTCGTATTCCGGTTTATGTTTGTATTCCGGTTTGCGTTCGTATTCCGGTTTACGTTTCCGTTATGTTGTGTTGTTTGATCAGCATCCTGTCCATACTGCCGCATCATATCCCGCACTTTGGCGGAAGCATGTTTATAATGTATCTCCCGGGGCTCATTCAGATGATATAACACCTCATCATTTCTGTAAGGCATCCCACATAATGAACACCTGCCATTTACAACCTTACCCCCACAAACCTGACACCTTTGACCTGCCATAAGCTCCCTCCATTCTATCCGTCAAAACGGATATTTATATTTCCGTCGTAAACATAAGCATTTTTTTTCAGTATATCACACCAGGCATTTAATACCCAGCATTTTTCTACGATCCCCCAAAGACTTCCCCTCTCATTATATTGCCACTCCACCCATTTTCTGCTATAATACCCCACAGAGCAATAAGCCTAAAAATCATCAGGAGGAGCCGATAATGAATACAATCACAATCCCCGCAACCTATCATGCAGACCTGAACCTCCATGACACACAGATTGCGATCAAAACCGTAAAAGATTTCTTCCAGCAGACACTCTCACAGAAGCTGAACCTTCTTCGAGTATCCGCTCCAACATTTGTAGCACCGGAATCCGGCCTTAACGACAACCTTAATGGTGTAGAGCGCCCGGTAAGCTTTGATATCAAGGCTATCGAAGGAAGCAACGCCGAGATCGTACACTCCCTTGCCAAATGGAAACGCTACGCACTGAAAAAATACGGATTTTCTCACGGAGAAGGTCTTTACACAGATATGGTAGCCATCCGCCGAGATGAAGATCTGGACAATATCCACTCTGTTTACGTAGACCAGTGGGACTGGGAAAAGATCATCTCCAAAGAAGAACGTTCCATGGAGACTCTCAAGGAAACCGTACGCACCATTTACAGTGTCCTTCGTAAAACTGAGAAATACATGGCTGTACAGTATGACTACATCGAGGAGATCCTTCCGAAGGATATCTTTTTTATCACAACTCAGGAGCTTCTTGACATGTATCCGGACTGCACACCGAAGGAACGTGAATATCGGATCACCCGTGAAAAGGGCGCTGTCTTCCTTATGAAAGTCGGCAAAACCCTCACCAACGGCGAGCGCCACGACGGACGTGCCCCGGACTATGATGACTGGGAACTGAACGGTGATATCCTCGTATACTATCCGGTACTTGACATTGCCCTTGAACTTTCCTCAATGGGAATCCGTGTTGACGAGGACGCACTTGACCGCCAGCTTACCGAAGCAGGCTGTGATGACCGAAGAGAGCTTCCATTCCAGAAGGCCATCCTGAACAAAGAGCTTCCGTACACCATCGGTGGTGGTATCGGACAGTCCAGGATCTGTATGTTCTTCCTTCGTAAAGCACACATCGGAGAAGTACATGTCTCTCTCTGGCCGAAGGAGATCACAGATGCTGCAGAGACACACGGACTTCAGCTTCTCTAAAACAGCCTACAGATTTATTTATAATTTTTGCGGAAATGAGGTAATAACGTGAACATTCTGTTTTTTCTGATTCCCAAAAGCGAAGTAGCCTACATCTTTGAGGATGAAACTCTTCGCCAGACCCTTGAAAAAATGGAGCACCGCAAGTACTCCTGCATTCCTATCCTCACCATGGACGGCAAATATCTCGGCACCATCTCAGAGGGAGATCTCCTCTGGGGCATGCGCCGTGCAGATATCCACGACATCAAGGAAACAGAGGGAATCCCGATCATGGCGATCCCACGTCGCGCCACCTACAAACCGGTCCATGCAGATTCCAATATGGAAGATCTCCTGGATCGCGCCATTAATCAGAACTTCGTACCGGTGGTAGATGACCAGGGCTCCTTCATCGGGATCATAACCAGAAAATCTATCATCAAATACTGTTACAACGAAATAAAAGCCGCACAAAAAACTGCCGGTGGAGAAATCCACTGAGCAGCGGAAAGAAAAAGGATGGCTTCCGTTCCTGCACAGGTAGGAATCGGAAGCCATCCTTTTTTGATCCGGCAGTTGTATTCCGGATTTTTATTTTATTTTTTCGCGGATCATACTCAGTGCATCTTCATCTGCCACAACCGTGAGATCCGGGTGAAGCTGCAGGATAGATGCCGGAACCTTCGGTGTGATCGGTCCGTACAGGGAATTATACAGGGCTTCTGCCTTGGATGTTCCCGTTGCCACAAGAAGGATCTTTTTTGCAGCCATGATATTCCCGATTCCCATAGTGTAGGCCTGTTTCGGGACCTCATCCATGCTTTCAAAAAACCTTGAATTGGCTCTGATGGTACTTTCTGTCAGATCCACACAATGGGTTTCTTTTTCAAAGGCATCTCCTGGTTCATTGAAGCCGATGTGTCCGTTCCCGCCGATACCAAGCAGCTGCATATCCACACCTCCGGTTTGCCGGATGATTTCGTTATACTGTGCACATGCCTTATCGCTATCCTCTTCCAGTCCGTCAGGCACAAAGGTCCGTGCTTTGTCAATATTTACATGGTCAAAGAGATTATGATCCATAAAATAGCGGTAGCTCTGGTCATTGTCGCCGGAAAGTCCCTTGTACTCATCCAGATTCACACTTGTCACCCTGGAAAAATCCAGATCCCCTTTTTTGTACCATTCTACCAGTTGTGCATACATGCCCACAGGCGTGGAACCGGTAGCCAGTCCAAGAACTGCATCCGGTTTCATGATAATCTGTGCAGACATGATATTGGCTGCTTTTCTGCTTACATCCTGATAATCTTTTCCTGCGTAAATAATCATAGTTTTTTCCTCAGCTCTTATTCTGCGATCAGTTTATCCAGAAGCTCCTTGGCCATACGGATATCTTTTTTCTGTTCCTCACCGGAGATCTCACGCTCAATGGTAATATCTCCCTGATAACCGATCTCTTTCAGCTTTGCAATAAATGCAGAATAATTTACTTTACCCTGGCCAAGGGGAACCTCATCACCCAGATGATGTCCATCTGTTGGATATTTTCCATCTTTTCCGTGAATTCCCATGACATACTCACCGAAAACCTCCAGAGCATCTACCGGATTTGCCTTTCCGTACATGATCAGGTTTGCAGGATCAAGGTTAATTCCCACATTTCCTTTTCCGACAGCTTTCTCAATATCCTGGATCGCACGCTTTAATGTTACAGGAGTCTCCTGTCCTGTTTCAAACAGGAAGTTCTGACCATTTTCCTTACATTTTTCCACAATAGCCTTACATGCAACCAATACTTCCTCGTATTTCGGGTCGTATGGATTTTCCGGCATATAGCCAACGTGTGTTGCCAGGTCTGTCACATGGATCTTTTTCGCAAAGTCAGAACCTTCCATAAGCATCTTCAGTCTCTCAACTCTGTAATCAGACGGAATCAGGCCAAGTGTCAGCTGTCCTTCATAGAAATCCCATACTCTGCGGCCTTCCCATCCGCACCAGAATGCGGTTGCGTGGATCCCGTATTTCTCCAGACCTTTATTAATAGCCTCTGCCATAGCATCGTCCTGAAGTGTTGGACGATCCCAACATACCAGCTGGCAGCTATCCACACCCATTTCCTTCAGCTCCGCAAATTTTGTATCAATATCTGTATTGCTTGTAAATTCGATCAAAACTCCAACTTTCATAGGTTCTGTTCTCCTTCCAGTATTATCTCATATTATACTACTTATACCACCAAGATCAGCCTTTTACCGCACCGGCAGTAATACCACCTACAATATGCTTCTGCATCACAACAAAGAAGATAAGACTCGGTATCATGGACATTACGATTCCGGGAAGTGCATGCTCCCAGTCTGCTGTCTGTGCGGAAAACTGCATGTACAGTGCATTCTGGATATTCATTGCCACTGTGTTTCCGCCAACGATCAGCTGGTTGGTGATGATATCATTCCAGGTTGCCAGTGCATCCAAAACAACGACCGTCGTGAGGATCGGTTTCAGAAGCGGAAGTACAATGCTGAAATAGGTGCGGATCTTACCTGCGCCGTCAATACATGCACACTCTTCCAGATCGATAGGAACATTTTTTACAAATCCATGGATCATGTATACTGCCAGAGGCATACATAAGCCCACACTTACCAGAATATATCCGGTTCTTGTTCCAGTCAGTTTCACGTTGGAAACCAGTCTTGTCAAGGTGATCATGTAAGACTGGAACGGAACCATCATCGGCATGATGATCAGAACAAAGCATATTTTGCTAAGTCTGCTTTTTGTTCTTGCGAGCTTATAGGCTGCCATCGGCGCCATAAGCACTACCAGGATGACAGTGCAGAATGTATAAAGCAATGTATTAAAGATCAGAGACGGGAAACCGAATTTCGTCCAGGTCTCCATATACATCTTCAGGCTCCATGACTTGGGCAGAGCCAGAAAGTCCTGCAGCATATCATTATAGGGTTTAAATGAGTTTATAAAGATCAATACCAGCGGCATCAGCCAGAAGATCGCACATACAAAAATAATGATCGTCAGTGCATTCACCTGCCGCAGGTTCTTTGGTTTCTTCTTCATTATGCCTCAACCTCCTTACTCTTGGTAATCTTCATCTGAATTGCTGTAATGATCAGAACAAATACTACAAATACAAGAGATTTGGCAGTAGCAAGACCATATTTGCTGTTAACAAAAGCTTCCTTATAAATATTATACGCAACGGAAACAGTTGAATTCGCAGGTCCGCCCTTTGTAAATACCATGATAATATCGAATAACTTAAACGCAAATGTCATTGATGTCAGCATACAGATCGAGATCGCAGGCATGATCATCGGAATTGTGATCTTGCGGAATACCTGGAAAGAAGTTGCTCCGTCGATTCTTGCCGCTTCCAGAAGCTCTCCCGGAACTGCAATGATTCCTGCGATATAATTGACCATGTAAAAACCAAGATTCTGCCATACTGCCATGACAACAACCACATAAAAAGCAAGCTTCGGTGTTCCAAGCCAGCTCCAGTTAAAGAATTCCCATCCTGTAACACTGTAAAGAGCCTCAAAGCCAGGTCCCAGGATAAATTTCCAGATCAGACTGATCGCTGTCAGACTGATGATATAAGGAATATAATAAAAAGCACGACCAAGACTGTTCACTTTGTTCTCACGTGCCATTACGATAGCGACTGTGAGAGAAACAATGTTTACGATAACAACATAAAATACTGCAAATTTAAGAGTAAATCTGACACCTTTCCAGAAAAGCGGGTCAGCAGTAAAGATCTTCACATAGTTGGCAAGTCCTACAAATTCCATGTTCTTGCCGATTCCATTCCAATTAAATACCGAATAGTACAGATTCATTACAAATGGAATATCTGTGGCAAACAGTACAAAAACGACTGCCGGAAAGACAAACAATGCAAAAATTGCCAGATCCTTTGTTTTTTTGTTTTTCAATCCTATCCCCTCCAGAAATTCATTTTTTCTTTGGTTTATATTTGGGAAACAGGCAAAGCTGCTGCCTGTCTCCCTCTTTTGTCAGTTACATTCCGTCAGCCCAAAATCAACAAATCTGTTTCTCTTCGGCTCCTGGAGTTCCTTGTTACTCTGCTGATGTCCAGAAATCCTGGAAGAGCTGTGTTACTTCATCTGCGCTCATGTCTCCAAGCATGTAAGACTGGATATACGGACCACACTCATCTGCGTAGCTGCCAGGAGCAATCGTGTGGATCCAGCCGTTTGTCTTTCCAGCGTCGATATAGGTCTTGGCATCATTTGCAAGAGCGCCGGTCACTTCCATATCAGACTTTGCACCAGGAACAGCTCCTACACCTTCTGCCATCCATTTCTGGCCTTCTTCGGATGTAAGGATAAACTCACAATACTCTTTTGCAAGATCCAGATTCTTGGAATCTTTATTTACAATATAAGTCCAGTTACAGGAGGATAATACAGTTGCATCATCTTCACCGGCGCCTACCGGAAATGGAAGAAATGCAAGATTTGCATCCGGATTAAAGGAATCCAGTGTAGACTGGCACCAGTCACCCATATGGATCATAGCTGCTTCGCCGTTTGCAAGCATATTCTCTGATGTCTCCCAGTCAACCTCAAGCGGCTTGTCCGGACCATACTCTACAGCAAGATCAAGGAATTTGTAAAGGTTCCCCCAGTTAGGCATATCTGCAAATGCTGTCTCACCGGATTTGATCGCATCTACTGTCTCAGCAGCTGTTTTGTCTTTGTCGATCATGAAATGTGTTGCAACCTGTCCTAATACCCATGTTTCCTTTGCAGCAAGTGCAAACGGAGTGATGCCTGCATCCTTCAGCTTCTTGCATGCCTCTTCCAGCTCATCCATGTTTGTCGGAAGCTTGTCGATACCAGCTTTCTCAAAGCAGTCCTTGTTGTAGATCAGGCCCATGTTCTCATAGGTCCATGGAAGAGATTTTACATTTCCCTCGTCATCTTTTCCAAGGTTTACAGCGTCCTCATTGAACTTGTCCAGAACTTCTGTATCATTGCTCCAGTCGTAAGCGTAATCATAATACATTTTCGCTTTTGTTCCGGCCTCAGCATCAAATACGTCTGGTATATCATCGGAGTTTACTCTGGACTGAAGCAGTGTGTCGTAATCGTTGGCTGCATGCTGTACATCAACAGTCACACCCGGATGTGATTCCTCGAAGGCTTTTACCATCTCGTCATACTCATCCAGACCATAAGCATGTGCATCAAATACATTCAGTGTTACATTTTCCTCAGCATGTGCAGTTACCCCTCCTGCAACTACCATTGATGAGATCATTGCTGTTGATAACAGAATAGAAATCACTCTTTTTTTCATTTGCATATCCTCCTTTTGAATAGCTTTTTTATTTTTTTCTCACTGCCTTCAGTGAAAATTTCATTATTTACTTTCGTGTGCGTTTACATACTCTTTTGCCGCATTCCACTCTTTAATCCCAAGCTGTACGGATCTTACTCCTTCGATCAGAGGAGCAACCTCTACAGGTTTATCTTCTCTGACGCATTCCTGGAAATATTTGATCTCTGTATAATATGGTCCCAGATTGGAGACATTGATTCCCGCCACATCACTCTCGCCTTCATATTCAGCTTTGAGCTCTGGCGTCTCCACAGTTCCGTCTTTCTTATATACTGTCAGGCTCGGTGACTGAGCACCGTTAAATTCTATCGTAGCATCCTCAAAATGTGCACGGAACGCTGCATGGAACTTCATTGCCGATGACTCATCCCAAATACCCTCTGCTGTAGCAAAAACATCTCCGAATTCATACTCCGTGATGATATGATTGATCATGCCACTTTCAAATCTGCTGGCTTTTACCTGGAAGCTGTCCGGCTCACCCAGCATATAACGCAGAAAATCAAGATCATGTACGTGAAGATCCAGCACAACGGAACCACTCTTTTCTTCATTATGGAACCAGTCCTCAAATCCCCATTTCACATCTCCGCTGATACGCTCCATAGTAATGGATTTCAGCTTTCCGAATTTTTCTGTGTCGTAAGCTTCCTTCAGATATTTATATTCCTCAAAGGAACGTACTACCTGGCCTACCATAACCTTCTTCCCGGATCTTTTTTCTGCTTCAAGAAGCATCTGGCAATCCTCTTCGGTCAGACATACCGGTTTTTCCACCAGTACATTCATCCCTTTTTCCAGTGCCTTCACTGCATGTTCTGCATGCAGATAGCTTGGAAGACAGATATGTACAATATCCAGCTGCTCCTTTTCGATCAGTTCCATTCCGTATTCATATGTGGCAGCTTCCGGAAAATATGATGCCGCTTTGTCCAGAAATTCTTTTCTGCAGTCAGACAGGGCAACTACCTCAACATCATCCTCTTTTTCTGATAAGACTTTCAGGGATAAGTAATGAGTCGTTCCCATTCCGCCGCATCCAATCACGCCTATTCTCATCTCTCTACCTCTCTTTATTTGTCCAGTGACCTAACTAATATTCCAAAAAATAAAAGCTTTTTGCAAAAATGTCTGTGTTTCTTGCTACAAGCTCTCTTTTTTGCTGCTCTTAGCTTGGATTTAGGATAGCATCCTTTGCCGTATCTGTCAACATTCTTTCCCGTTTTTCCGTCTTTCAATGTGCATTTCTTGTATAATAGACAATATTCCAAGTATTTTTTTGTGCATTTTGCGCATTTGTAATCAATTATTCCTGTCACTGTACTATTTATCTCCATTTTTTTACCAGTCTTCCAAAAAAATGCCTGTGTTATATTGCTCTTCATTTTAGAATTGTCGTATTTTTACATTTTTTCTTCTATGATAGTCAATATTTTCTTTGTACAGCCACATATTGATTATTTTCTGTATCTATGATAGGATATATTTAGTGCGGAGACTTTACTAATATTTTTCGGTACCGTTTATTTTTAAAGGATTGGAGATGAAAAGAAACTATGAAACTTGTTAATCAGCAGGTTATTAAGAACACGAATATGAAACGGCTCTATACTTCCATCTATTCCAGTCCCGGAATATCCAGAGCACACCTTGCCAAGCAGACGAAGCTCAGCAAAACAACCGTATCTACTCTTGTAGATGAACTGATCGAACGGGGATTCATTGTGGACAGCGGTATCGGAGAATCCGACAGCATCGGACGTAAGCCGAACTGCCTCCAGGTCCGGATGAACAGCTACTACGTTGTTGTCATGAACTGGCATGAAAATGCTGTCGAAGCTTATCTTGTGGACATTGCCGGTACTTCCGTCTTTCATGAATCACGGAAGCTTTCCGAAGATGAAAATCATGTCGCATGCTCCGGCTCCTGTTTCCGGGAATCCATTCTGGAACACTGTGCTCCTGACCGTATCCTTGGCATCTGCATAGTAATGTCCGCCATGATCGACGCCTCCAGCAATGAAGTATATTCCACGACCCTGAATCTGCCTTCCATGGAAAGCACTCAGATCATTAAATCTCTGAAGACTGCATTCCCGGGATACCCGGTTGATCTTCTCAATGATACCGCCTGCTATTCCTACGCAGAAAAGGTCTATGGTAATATAAAAGAGAAAAATTTTGCTTTTCTCAATTTCGGCCGCGGCATCGGTGCCACCCTTTTCACAGAAGGGAGTATGCTCGGAACTGCCAGCGGTTCCTTTACCCAGTTCGGCCATTATTCCATTGATCCTCACGGTCCGGAATGTATCTGCGGAAATCACGGATGTCTGGAAGTTATGATCTCGGAGCAGGCTCTGAAAAACAGGATCCCGGAATTCGGACAGATTCCATCCTTAAGCGCACTTTCAGAAATCACCTTCTCAGATCTGGGAAAGGCTGCCACCTTCCGCGATCCAACCGCTCTTGCTATGGTAAAGGAGATGGCATGGGAGCTGTCCATCGCCCTGAGTAATCTGATCAGTACCGTAAATCCATCTCTGATCGTTCTTGGCGGAAAGATTCCGGATCTTGGCGAATATTTTCTCAATGAAGTACGGGAAGACCTGAAAAAAACCGGGTTCCGCAGGATGGTAGATAACGTGACTGTCCGTTACTCCCAGCTCCAGAGTGATTCATTCCTGAACGGAGCCATGAAATACTTTTTTGATATCCACTATTCTTTTACAAATCAGGATCCGACGAATTTTTTTATCGGATGATATAAGGAGGAAGCCATGAAAAAACTGAAAGCTGCTATTGTAGGCTGCGGCCGTATTTCCGTCTCTTATGCGGATGCATTCCATCGTCTCAGCGATGAAGTAGAATTAGTATATGCCGTTGACAAAGATCCAGCTCTTGCCAAAGCCTTTGCAGAGGAATTTAACTGTTCCTGGACTACGGACTTTGATGAGATCCTGGATAAGGATATTGATGTGGTACATCTCTGTCTGCCGCATTTCCTGCACCCGGTCATGGCCATCAAAGCCATGAAAGCCGGCATTAACGTCCTTACCGAAAAGCCCATTGCCACCTGTCTTCAGGATGCAGACAGAATGATCCGTACCGCCGAAGAAACTCATGTAAAGCTGGGCGTTATCTTCCAGACACGTTACACAAAAAGTGTGGAAAAGCTCCGCGAAATGATCCAGCGGGGTGATTTCGGAAAAATCCTTACCGCACGTTCCTATCTGACCTGGAACCGTCCGCTCGACTATTACAGCGGAAGTGACTGGAAGGGAACATGGGACAAAGAGGGCGGCGGTGTTCTCATCGACCAGGCGATCCACAGCATTGATCGTGTTCGATATATGCTGGATTCCGATGTGGAATGGATCGACGGAAGTATCCATAATTATGTCCACCATTTTGTAAAGGTAGAGGATGCCGCAGACGCTGCTATCATGTTCAAAAACGGCTGTCTTTATAATCTATATGCATGCAACATTTACGGAGCCGATTCCCCGATCAATATTGAACTGATCGGAGAAAAAGGACGCCTGGGTCTTAAGCAGGACATGGGCTATTACGAGCTGGACGGCACCTATGCTGAGATCCGAAACACTTATGAGACCACAAATGTGGGCCCTGATTACTGGGGAAGCAGCCATCACCTGCAGATCCGTGACTTCTATCGTTCCGTCCGTGAGGATCTTCCCGTTGCCATCGACGGACTGGAAGGCAGAAAAACCCTGGAAATGGTAAAAGGAATCTACCTTTCCTCTGCTAGAAGAGAACGCATCTCTCTCCCCTTTGAGGATGTAACCTACAGTGATCTGAACCAGCCGGTGAAATAACTACGTCACTATTCTGTAACTATAAAAAACGGATGCTTTATCTCCTGCAGCATTTCCACAGGAGGATAAAGCATCCGTTTTTAATATTCTTATATTTATAATGTCATTATAATGTCTTTGAAAGAAACTCACGAAGTCTCTTATTCTTTGGATTTGCAAAGAATTCCTTAGGAGAGTTTTCTTCCTGGATCTTTCCTTCATCAATGAAGAGGACTCTGGTTGCCACCTCGCGGGCAAAGCCCATCTCATGAGTTACCACAACCATGGTCATGCCGGATCTTGCAAGCTCCTGCATCAGTTCCAGGACCTCTCCTACCATCTCCGGATCAAGAGCAGATGTAGGCTCATCAAACAGCATCACGTCCGGGTTCATGGCAAGAGATCTTGCAATGGCGATACGCTGCTTCTGACCGCCGGAAAGCATGTCCGGATAGGAATCTGCCTTATCCGGAAGACCTACTCGCTCCAGAAGCTCCAGTGCCGTTTTTTCAGCCTCTTCCTTACTCATAAGATTCAGAGTCACAGGCGCGAGCATAATGTTCTCTTTTACTGTCTTATGTGGAAAAAGATTAAACTGCTGGAATACCATTCCGATCTTCTGACGATGACGGTTGATATCCACCTTGGAATCTGTGATGTCGGTTCCCTCAAAGAGGATTTTTCCCCCGGTCGGCTCCTCAAGGAGATTCAGGGAACGGAGGAATGTAGATTTACCACAGCCGGATGGTCCGATAATGGCTACTACTTCACCTCTGCGGATCTGTGTGGTGATCCCGTTGAGAACCTGATTGCCGCCATAGGCCTTTTCAAGTCCCTGTACATCCAGAAGCACTTCATTACTTACGCTCATTGGTTCTCAGCCTCCTTTCAAGTCTTCCTACCAGATAGGTAAGGAAGCAAACGATCACAAGATAGATCGCAGCTACTACCAGCAGCGGGAACAGTGCACTGTAGGTCTGGCTTCGGATAATGTCTCCGCCACGGGTCAGATCCATAAGTCCGATATAACCACTGATGGATGTCTCCTTCAAAAGTACGATCAGCTCGTTTCCAAGGGCCGGCAGGATGTTCTTGACCGCCTGCGGAAGAATGATCTTGATCATAGTCTGTGTATAGTTAAGACCCAGGCTCCGTCCTGCCTCAAACTGCCCCTGATCAATAGACATGATACCGGAACGGACGATCTCAGCCACGTATGCAGCAGAGTTCATACCAAAGGCGATAATGGCAACAACTATCTTACCCGGATCTATGGTTGCAAAAATAACATAAAATACGATCAGCAGCTGTACCATCGTTGGGGTGCCACGGATCACAGTCAGATAAACACGACAGATCACATTAAGGATCTTAAGCTTACCTGTCTTATCATGTGTAGAACGGACAATAGCAATGACAAATCCCAGAAAAATACCAAGAAGTACAGCAAAAAAAGTAATGATGATGGTATTTTTCAGACCGGACAAAATGAACTGCCAGCGATTGTCGTCCAGAAAGTTAAACTGAAACTGTTCAATAAGACTCAAAATTTCCACCCTTTCCAAAACTACAGGTTCCGAAATCCGGAAAACATACCCGGATATCCGGAACCTGATCATTCGCTACTGAACCCTGCAACGAATATCTGTTTCTCAGCTTATCCGTTCAGAATCCTCTGATTTCTCTGTGCAAAATTATTTCTTTACAATAACAACCTGCTCTGCAGTTGTGTACGGATCAGTGAAATCAACGCTCTTTTTACGATCCTCTGTTACTGTCATTCCTGCAGCACCGAAATCAGCTTTTCCGGATTTAACAGAATTTACGATCGCATCAAACTCCATATCCTCGACCTTCAGCTCATATCCAAGCTTGTCGCAGACAGCCTGAGCGATATCAACATCAATACCTACGATCTTATCTCCGTCATAGTATTCGTATGGCTGGAAGGTTGCGTTTGTTGCCATGGTAAGAGTTCCCTTGGAGTGATCTGCATCCTTAGGAGTCTCATACGGTGTCTTACCTGCATCATCACCGATGTAGTTATCTCTGATGGAATCCAGAGTTCCGTCATCCTTCAGCTCCTTCAGCGCTTCGTTGAACTCTTTGGTAAGGTCTGCATTATCTTTGGAAAGACAGATTGCATACTCCTCTTTATCAAAAATATCCTCAACGATCTCAAGATCATCGTTTTTCTCAACAAATTTCTTAGCAGGCTCGCTGTCGATTACTACGCAGTCAATCTTACCCTGTTTCAGAGCCATAACAGCGTCATTACCTTTGTTGTATCTCTCTACTGTTGCGTCTTTAACCTCTGTAGCGTCTGCATCACCGGTTGTTCCAAGCTGAACACCGATCTTCTTACCCTCCAGATCATCTGCGCTCTTGATCTCATCTGCTGCAAAAACAGCGGATGTCATAGAAACTGTCATAGCTGCTGCAAGTGCAAGTGCCATAAATTTTCTCTTCATTTTTTCTTCCTCCTGAATTCTATGTACTTTACGTTAACTGTCTCTCTGCTTCTGTCAGTCCAATTCGTAATGTACAGCATAATTATACATCTCCATGCATATTACTTTGTTTTATGATACCATGTTTCTGACAAAATGCAAGCACATAAAATCCATAAATACGAAAATCCACTTCTAATTTACCGGAATTCCACAGGGAAAATTCACTTTTCGATAACAATTGTCCAATATACTATACTATTAAAGGCAACAAATGGAAAAAACCTGCGTGTTTTTTCCATGGGGTCTTGTGTTCCAACAGAAAAAACAAGTATAATATTCAGAAACAAGAGGAGGTTACTATTATGAAATTCACGAAAATGCACGGCATTGGAAACGATTATGTATATGTAAACTGTTTCGAGGAAACTGTTAAGGATCCGGCCGCAGTGGCAAAATTTGTCAGCGACCGTCATTTTGGCATTGGTTCCGATGGTCTGATCCTGATCCGCCCGTCTGAGATTGCAGACTGCGAGATGGATATGTACAATCTGGACGGCTCTCAGGGTGCCATGTGCGGAAACGGTATCCGCTGCGTTGCCAAATATGTCTATGACCACGGCATTGTGGACAAAACTTCTTTAAGCATCGCCACAAGAAGCGGTATCAAATATGTGGATCTTACTATCCGCGACGGCAAGGCCTCCATGGTAAAAGTCAACATGGGCTCCCCGATTCTCACTGCAAAAGAGATCCCGGTGGTTGCCGAAACCGAGCAGGTGATCGACGCTCCCATCACCGTCGACGGAAAAGAATATCACATGACCGCAGTTTCCATGGGTAATCCTCATGCCATCATCTACGTAGACGATGTGAACAGCCTTGACCTGGAAAAGATCGGCCCGTCCTTTGAAAATCACGTATGCTTCCCGGACAGAGTCAACACTGAGTTTGTTCAGGTGATCGACCGCCACACCGTAAAGATGCGTGTATGGGAGCGTGGCTCCGGAGAAACCCTTGCCTGCGGCACAGGCGCCTGCGCAGTTACGGTAGCTTCCATCCTCAATGACAAGGTTGACGGCAGCAAACCGGTTACTGTACAGCTTCTTGGCGGAGACTTAAACATCTCCTGGGAAAGAGATGAAAACCTTGTATATATGACAGGACCTGCAACTACGGTGTTTGACGGAGAGATCGATCTTGGATTTTTAGGTGAATAAATGAAAAAGGAGGGAGCTTTTCGAAGCTCCCTCCTGCATATTATACTTTTCAGATAAATACCAGAACCCTCTCCACGATAAACACCGCCGCACACGCCAGCAGGGCTACTGTGATCAGGCTTTTTTCCTTATATGCAGCAATAAGTGCTACCAGGAAACCTGCTGCACCGGAGATGATGCTGTCTGTGGCCTTCAGGATGGCCGGGAAGGTCATGGCTGCCAGACAGGCATATGGCACATAATACAGAAAGGACTTGATAAACGGGCTTCTGATCTCTTTTTTTGCAAGAGCAAGGGGCAGCATACGGATGAGATAGGTGACAATTGCCATCACCAGGATATAGAGATATACATTATGACTCATGAACGGCTTCCCCTTTCTCTTCCAGCGGGCAGAAATAAGCCGCCAGGCCTGCTACCAGAAGTGTTGTGATAATGATCATAAATCCGGATGATACCTGTTTTAACACCGGTGTCACCGCAAAAACAGTACTGACTGCCATGGATGCCACAACCACCCCAAGAACCGGTCTGCTCTTTTTGGACGGCGGGATGATGATGGCCAGGAACATTCCGTAAATGGCAACGCTCAACGCACTAAGCATAAAATCCGGCAAAAGGCTTCCGGAGATTCCTCCTGCCAGAGTTCCAAGAGTCCATCCGGGAATTGCCACGCACATGGCTCCGTAATTATAAAATACACTGACCTTTCCCTCCTGAGCCGCACTGATCCCGAAAATTTCATCGGTGATACCAAAAGCAGCGATGTATTTCAGGATACCGGACTCCTCACGCCGGAATTTCTGGGACAGGGAAAATGACATCAGGCAGTATCTCAGGTTGATGATCAGCTGGGTCATTGCCATCTCCCACATGGAGCCTCCCGCAAAAATAATGTCCAGTCCCGCAAACTGACCGGCCGATGTCAGGTTGGTCAGGGAGATCAGAACTGCCTGCCAGATACTCAAGCCGCCGGCAACAGCCATCATGCCAAAGGTAAAGGATACCGCAAAATATCCAAGAGCGATGGGAACTCCATCCTTCATACCTTTTCTGAAACTTTCTCTTTTCATCGATTTCCTCCATTGTATGTACATTCTGTTATAAAACGCAACTATGAAAAGCACCTTTGCAGGCTTCTCCGATCTGTGCAGCGATCACCAGCGTCTCGTCTTACAGCGATCCAATAAATTAGTGCATCGCTATAGTTCGTTGTACATGTAAATAAGAGCGTGCCCGGAAACTTTTCTGTTTCCTGACACGCCCCTTTATTGTAGCATTGCCATATCAAAACTTCAATACTTCACAGCAAACACAGCTGTGCTTTTTCACCGATTTTATGCTTTTTCCACTATTTTATAGTAAGATCTGGCTGTCATGGAGTAGATCAGTCCATAGACCAGCGCAAAGGCCAGAACCGTTCCCGCAGTGCAGCCCACGTACAATTTTGTATTGGCCATTCCGAACAGCAGCAGGAGCCGGCGGATCAGCGGAAATGCCATGGAAATATGCACCATTGCCATCACAAGCGGGATAAAAAATACCAGAAGGATCTGTCTGCGGATAGCTCCTTTCACCTCTCTGCGGCTCATACCTACTTTCTGCATGATCTGGAACCTTCCCTGATCTTCGTAGCCCTCTGAGATCTGTTTGTAGTAAATGATCATCGCCGTTCCCATAAGGAACAGTGCTCCCAAAAAAATTCCAATAAACAGGATCGTTCCATTATCTACATAATACGTTTCGTACTCACTCTGGCGGACACCACCGATCACGATGGTATTCTCTGAAAAGCCACCGCTTCTGCAGTAATCTTTCAGTGCCTGATAAACAGCCTGGCCATACCGGATCTTTTCCTCCCCGCTGCCACGGATATCTACACCCAAATGAACTGTGAGATCTTTTCCAGCCTCGTAGGCATCAAGACCTTCATACATCTTTGTCCGAAGCCCGTCAATATACTCGAAATCGGAATCCGTCACAACAATTGCCGCCATATTGGATACCAGATTGTTCATGGCACTTAAAGGTGCTTTTTCCAGCCATTTTTTTACTGCAAAATCCCGGTCATCAATTTTTAATATGTCTTTTTCCTTTTCAGACGGATACCAGGCAAAGATCTCGCCGTCGTGAAGATCTGTTTTTTCACCGGTAAGTTTCTCATACTCAGACTGACGGATCGTATACAGATCTACGGATTTTCCATCTTCTGAGTAACTGTAAGCCTGTCCGATCATAATACCGTTTTTTTCCTGCCTGCAGCCGATCTCGAGATAAGTTTCGTCCACTGTTTTTTCTGCCGGCACCTGATCATTTTTGATTGCCTGTGCAAAAACTTTCTGAATCTGTTCACTCTGTTCCTGGCTGATGCCCGAAATCCTGGCATCCGTATCAAAAGGATACCGGTTCACCATGATGTCACCCATTCCAAAATACAGCGACACAGTCATAGAAAGAAGCAGGAGCACTCCTGTACTTAAAATACAGATGCTGGCCAGGCCTGCCGCATTTTGTTTCATACGATAGATCATGCCGGAGACACTGATAAAGTTGCCGGTTTTATAGTAGAACTTTTTGTTCTTTCGCAAAAGTTTCAGGATTACAATGCTTCCTGCGGTAAAAAGAAGATACGTTCCTGCCATAACCAGAATCACTGCCAGAAGAAAAATGAAAATTGCCTGGATTGGGGATTCCGTGGTTACTGCCAGATAATATCCCACTCCAAGAGAAATCATCCCCAGAAGTGCCATGAGCCATTTTGCCCGGGGCTCCTTCTCTCCTGTGTTTCCGCCTCTCAGAAGTTCTATGGGGTTATTCATCCTTACTCTGGTAAGATTCAGTGCCAGAATAACAAGAAAAATCCCTCCAAATCCTGCGATGCAAAACAGGATTCCTGTAATGGAAACATAAAATCCCAGCACTGCCGGAACATGAAGAAAACGGAAAAGCAAAAGCAGGGAGAGCTTGCTTCCAAGGATGCCAATCCCGATCCCTGCCGTCAGAGAAAGCAGCGAAGTCATGATTGTTTCCAGAAACATCACTTTTCCGATATGGCCTTTTTCCAGTCCCAGAATGTTGTAAAGCCCGATTTCTTTCTGTCTGTGTTTCATGAGAAAACTGTTGCTGTAGATCAGAAAGATAACGCAGAAAATTCCAACAACCACTTCACCGGTTCCTACGATCATCCTCACTTCTGCTGCCTGGGGCACTGCTTTCTCCAATGTGGGACAGTCCCGCAGAAATTCCATCATATACATCATGGCAATGCAGAAAATGCAGGTAAGCATATAGGGAACATAGGTGCTCCGGTTATTCCGGATGTTCTGCACTGCCAGTTTTCCAAACATTCCTTTACGCATAGGTCTCACCGCCTGTCGTAAGGATCGTCAGGGTATCTGCAATCATCTGGTACATTTCCTGTCTTGTTTTTGTGCCACGGTAGATCTGGTGGAACACTTCGCCATCCTTGATAAAAAGTACTCTGGATGCGTGGCTGGCGGCCTGCGCGCTGTGAGTTACCATGAGAATGGTCTGGCCTTCCCGATTTACCTCATTGAACATGGAAAGAAGATCGGAGGCTGCACGGGAATCCAGGGCTCCGGTCGGTTCGTCCGCAAGGATCAGCTTCGGATCTGTGATCAGTGCCCTTGCAACTGCTGCTCTCTGCTTCTGTCCGCCGGAAACCTCGTAGGGGAATTTTTCCAGAAGCTGGTTGATGTGAAGGGCTTTTGCAATGGGACGGATCTTCTGCTCCATCTCCTGATAATCTTCCCCTGCCAGCACGAGAGGAAGATAAATATTGTCCCGGAGGCTGAAGGTGTCCAGAAGATTGAAATCCTGGAACACGAAGCCTAAGTTCTTCCGACGGAATGCGGAAATTTCTTTTTCTGTCAGGTGAGTAATGCTTTTTCCTTCCAGAAGCACTTCGCCGGATGTGGGGCGGTCCAGGGCTGCCAGAATATTCAGAAGTGTTGTTTTTCCGGAACCGGACTCTCCCATGATCGCCACATATTCTCCTTCTTCCACCGAAAATGTCACATTGAAAAGTGCCTGCACTTTATTTCCGCCGAAGCGGGTGCTGTATATCTTTTTTACATTTGTTACTTCCAGTAATGCCATACGCTAATTCCTTTCTTATCTGTATTTACAGCGATCCAGGGAGTCGTGCATCATGTTCTAAAGCGATCGAACCTGATGTAAGAATTACCCGAAACGCTATGTTATGGTTTCAGTATAAGAAAATTCTCCGGCGGCTGCCATCGAAGTGGCTTACATTTTACGGAGGAAGCTTACATTTGTGTAAGGTTAATACATCTCCAGATCTTTTTTCCACAGGCTCATCCGAACTTCCGTGCCTTTATCCACCTGGGAATCCACAGTGATCTCGTGACCCAGTTTTCTCAGGATCTTCCGGCTTAAATACAGACCGATCCCGGTAGCACGGTTGTCCTCCCGTCCATTGACGCCTGTGTAGCCTTTTTCGAAGATGCGCGGAAGATCCTCCGGCTGGATTCCGATGCCGGAGTCTGCGATGACCAGAGTTGCCGGGGCCGTATTACAAATCCCCGGGGCCGTATTCTGCTTCAAATTTGGATTCTCAGATACCCTGTTTCCACGCTCATCCTCCAGCCAGATTTCAATGCCGCCCGTTCTTGTATATTTCAACGCATTGGAAAGAATCTGTCCAATGACAAAACCAAGCCATTTTTCATCGGTAAGAACGATCGCATCTGTCCCCTCATATGATAACGAAAGCTTTTTTGACACAAAGATCCCTGCGTATTTATGGATCTGCTCCCGGATGATCCGATCCAGCGAGCATCGGGTCAGCTTCAGATCGGCGGACATGTCCTCCGTGCGAAGGTAGCCCAGCACCATCTCCACATACTGTTCAATGCGAAAAAGCTGTGCCAGGGACTCCCGGTTCTCCTCCGGCTCCTCCCGAAGCAGCAGGCGTAGAGCAAAGATCGGCGTCTTGATCTGATGTGCCCACATAGTGTAGTAATCGGTCATTTCTTCCAGAGAACGCTGCCGTTCTGTCTCCGCACCCATCCGCATGCCGTCCAGTTTCCGGATGATATCCCTGTAAAGAAGCTCCACCTCATCGGTGGTCTCGCCCAGCCGGTCCAGATTAATCTCCGGAGCTTTTTCCACCAGGATTAAGTTCTGCACCTTCTGTCTGTAACAGGCATAACCGTATAAAAAAACGGCAGCTCCTGCTCCCAGCCACAGAACTG
>OGOJ01000296.1_pt1 | contig 48353 bp, 37 predicted proteins | sample 1552601 | NCBI WGS metagenome assembly OGOJ01 (sample SAMEA2580184, study PRJEB22360) | human gut metagenome | biome: human gut; feature: human-associated habitat; material: faeces | place: Denmark | collected 2008/2010
CGCACCCGAATAGGATGCGTTTCTTTCATTTAGTGTAAACTAGTATATCGTTCCCAAAAAAATAGAGATGGCCAATCAGTCATTCCTGGTCATCTCCTCTGGAGCGGAAAACGGGGTTCGAACCCGCGACCTTCGGCTTGGGAAGCCAACACTCTACCAACTGAGCTATTTCCGCAACTCGACCGTAATTCATCCGTTCAACTCTGCAAATATAGTCATTAAAATCCGTTTCGCAAGATTTTTTCTCACGAACTTCAAACCGCCATCAGTTCCGCTTCACTCAAGGACATAGTCGGTGACGTTGCGGAGGCCGGGTATGCCGAAGTAGGATTCCACTATGTTGCCTTTCAGATATACCTTGCGTTTCAGGTTTTCGGGATTGTCGGCAAGGTTCAGGGCGTCGCGGATGTCCCCTTTCGGAAGACTGACGGAAAGGCACGACTCTTTGTCGGATACAGAGGTCCTGCCGGCAATCGCGATATTCGTATCGGAAGAAAACGGCTCGTCGAATGATATGGAAGCGGATGTCATGTCCCCACCGACGATGTAGCCATAAACCCAGACGCCATCCGCTCCGACCTCCGATTTCGCCTGCGTCACGTTATATGCTGTCTCATAGGTGTTGCCGGAAGCGTTTCCCGATGAAGTTCCGCCCGACGACGATCCCCCGCCGATTACATAATTGTCATACAGCCAAGTCCTGGATGTATCCACGTCTATATGTATCCTGCCTTCGGAAGACGACTGTGCAGGCGACGGAGCGGAAACATTGACAGTCAATACTTGTCTGGCTTTCAATGTCTTGGTAAACAACGTCTTGTCCGTTCCGGCATTGTTCAGCACAAGGGACACCTTGCCGGGGTTGAAGTAGGCTATCCGCTTTTCCGAATACCCGTACATGAGCTTGCCGTCTGAAGATTTCAGGAACAGGACGCCGTCAGGATAGCTTTTGAGGAAATTCGAAGCCACCTTGAGACGAAGCCCGGCATTGACCTGCTCACAAGAGAGATATACATCTGACACTTTGCCAGACTTCACTACCACGCATTGCTCATCGCCGTAAAGCGGGGCGGAGAAAGCCGGCTTGGTGAATTTCCCGGAGCGCACCGATATGTTATAGGTGCCCGATTTGACCAATAGCTTTTCAGGAGAATCCCCATACTTTCCGTCATATACGGTTTCGCCGCCGGAGCCGGTAATTTTCAGCAGGAACTCGCTGGTATCCGGTATGTTTTCGGTCGCCTTGGTCTGTTCATAGGAGTATTCCGAAAAATGAATGCAAAGAGTTCCTTCTCCTCCTTCAGCATCCAGCTGAACCCGTCGGCATGAGACGGGGATGACAATCATAGACAAATAAATGAGCCCGCAGGCCAGCTGCGCCACCACATCGGAAAAAATAGTTTTATTCATGATTCTGATAGTATTTGTTTTGGCGGCGAATGTATCGGAATTTCCGAAAACTCCATTAAAAAAACATAAAAATCCGTGTGACAAATTTATAACACAAAATAATTTGGATTAATTTTATGATTCTTAACTGAAGTCTGCAAAGTTTTCATTAGATTACCGGTTTTTTCCATCGGTAAAAACCCACGATTTTATACAAAAATTCACGGGGCCGCCGCAATCGCTGCGACTTGCCCCGCTACTTCACCTAAACTTAAACTATGAAAAACTTCGTTGCAAATATAACACTTTTTATTTAATTGTTTTATCTACACGAATTTTAGCATATTTAAGCAGTAATATTTTTTCACCGAAAGAATCGAACAATATCTTGGCTTTCAAATCCATCCCGGTTCCGGTAATCTGCCGGATAACGCCATAGCCGAATCTATTGTGCTCAATACGCTGTCCGACTTTCAGTTCCAACACCGATACCGGAGAAAAATCAGCATCCGGCGTACGTGGAGCGGCAGACACTGGTTTTCTGTCAGGTGCCGCTGCCGACCTCAACGGACGTCCGGTAACAGGTGACACAGGGGCTGCACGTTTTTCAGTAACTACGGCACCGGATGTGCCATATCTGTTGTTGTATGCAGTCTCACGGAAACGTCCACCGCCGGAATTGCCGACATTGAAACGAGAGCCGAAACCGCGGAAACCGCCGGATTCCTGTACGTTCACGTCCTCATCATCCGATATAGGGTTGTCCACATACCGTCTGTCAATTTCTTTCACGAAGCGGCTCGGAGAATTCTGTTCATGCTTTCCGTTACGCATTCTGGTCGCCGCAAATGACAGATTCACAGCCACTTTCGCCCTAGTAAGAGCCACATAGAACAGCCTTCGTTCTTCCTCTATCTGAACAGGATCGGAAAACATTCCGCCGGAAGGGAAAATATTTTCCTCCATACCTGCCACATATACATAAGGGAACTCCAGACCTTTGGACGAATGCACTGTCATCATCGTAATCTTATTGGAAACGTCCTCATCATCAGACACATCCACAGCACTCAGCAGGGACACGTCTTCCAGGAAGTCGCCCAATGTGACCAACGGCAATTCACTATCCTGTATTGCATCTACATCCTCGGCACTCCCCTCCGCCAGCAGTTCTTCCCGGTATTGATTCTGCCTGTCCTCGACAAAACTCTGCACGCTGTTCAGCAGTTCCTCAATATTCGCCGCACGGGATTGACTTTCAATGGAATTGTCATTCTTGAATGAATCATAAAGTCCGGACTGCTTGGAAAGCATGTCCGCTACAGTGAACGCATCTACTTTCGTCAATGCAGCATTGGCCATGGCCATCATATTCTTGAACGCCATGATTCTGCCGGCAGCAGCGGACTTTATGCCGGCCGCCTCCAGAATTGTCGGTTCACAAGCATTGAAAAGCGATAATCCGCGCGAGTGGGCAGCATTGACAAGAGCCTCCTCGGATGTCGCGCCGATTCCTCTTGCGGGGGTATTGAGCACGCGGCGGAAGGACTCGTCGTCATTCGGATTGACCGCGAGTTTCAGGTACGCCATCATGTCCTTCACCTCGGCTCTTTCGAAGAAAGAATTGCCGGAGTAGATCTGGTACGGGAGATTCCGCTTGCGCAATGCCTCCTCGAGTGCCCGTGACTGGGAATTCGTCCTGTACAGGATCGCAAAGTCCTGATACTGACAATGATCCTTTTCCATTCGGGCGATGATTGACGAGGCTATGAGGACGGCTTCTTCCTGCTCCGTATATGCCTTGATCAAATGGATCTTGTCCCCTTCCGGTCCCTTGGAAAAGCATGTTTTCGGGATTCGGGAAGAGTTTTTCTCGATTACCGAGTTCGCGGCATCCACGATTACCTGCGTCGACCTGTAGTTCTGCTCCAGACGGAACAGCTTGCAGTCCGGATAATCCTTCCTGAAGTTCAGGATATTCTCGATTCTGGCGCCGCGGAATGCATAAATCGACTGGGAATCATCCCCGACGACACAGATGTTGCGATGGAATTGGCTCAACTTCTTCAGAATCAGATATTGGGCCGAATTGGTATCCTGGTACTCGTCCACGAGAATGTAGTCGAACCGGGATGCGATGTCTTTCAGCGCGGCAGGATTGTCACGGAACAATATGTTCATGTTCAGCAAGATATCGTCGAAATCCATCACGCCGGCCTGCTTGCATTTCGCCGCATAGAGCATATAGATATTGCAGATTTCAGGCTTCTTCGCATGGGTGTCATTGATGATAGCCTGGGCATCCTTTTTATATACTTCAGGCGTGACGAGGTTGTTTTTCGCCATGGAAATGCGGCCAAGCACATCCTTCGGCTTGTAGACCTTGTCGTCAAGTTTCAATTCCTTCAGGCACGACTTTATGGCACTGATGGAATCACTGGTATCATAGATTGTAAATCCGGAAGGATATCCGAGGCATTCTGCATATTCTCTCAAGAAACGGATGAAAACCGAGTGGAACGTCCCCATGTACAGACGACGGGCCTTGCGGTCCCCTACCATTGCGGCAATTCTCTCTTTCATCTCAGCAGCAGCTTTCTTGGTGAATGTCAATGCCAGAATCCTGTCAGGCTCTCCACCGTTTTCCAGGATATAGGCGATCCTGCCCGTAAGAACCCTGGTTTTTCCCGCTCCCGCGCCGGCAACTATGAGTACCGGCCCCTCTGTCTGGCTCACTGCAGCTCTCTGCTGACCATCAAGCCCCTCTAATATAGCACGATTGTTTTCCATAACGGGAGCGAAATTACGAAAATTTTCAGTATATTCGCGCCGGAAATCCGAAATACTATTAAAGGTTACCTATAATGTCAAACAACATCGATTTGAAAGGAGGGCTGAACATTCCTATTTCCGGAACAGCGGCCCAGAAAACCAAGAAGACTGTCGTGCCTGACGTTATCGCTGTGAAACCTACTGATTTCAAGGGGCTTATTCCTAGGCTTCTTGTAAAGGAAGGCGATAAGGTTCTGGCAGGTTCACCTGTCTTGGCGGACAAAAAGAATCCTGACATCCTCTTCACGTCTCCGGTAAGCGGAACCGTGACGGAAATCGTCAGAGGAGAAAAAAGGAAGTTGCTTGAGGTAAGAATCAAGGCTGACGCTCAGCAGGAATTCGTCGATTTCGGCGTACACAAGCCATCAGAAATGGCGGCTGCCGACGTCAAGGCGCTTCTGCTTCAGAGCGGTCTTTGGCCTTCTCTTATCCAGAGGCCATACGGCATCCTCGCGGATCCGGCAATCTCGCCTAAAGCCATCTTCGTATCAGCATTTACAACCGCCCCGCTTGCGGCTGTCCCTGAATTCGCATTCAAGGACGAAATCGCTAACATCCAGACCGGTATCAATGCTCTCGGCAAACTTACGGACGGCGGCGTACATTTCTCGCTTTGCAGCGACAATTACTCCGGCACCCCGCTCCACAAGATCGAGAACGTTATCCAGCATGTGTTCAGCGGAAAACATCCTGCAGGCAATGTAGGAGTACAGATCAGCCATATCTCCCCTATCATGAAGGGTGACACGGTATGGACAGTATCGCTTCTGCTTCTCTCCGCTATCGGAAAGCTTTTCAACACAGGCAAGTACAACATGGCCAGAAAGGTTGCCGTAACAGGCCCTAAGGCTATCGAGCCTGCTTATGTAGACGCACTTCCGGGCATCGGCATGAAGGATCTCAAGGAGTTCTATGACAACTCTGCAAAAGACATGAGATTCGTGAGCGGTGATGTTCTCACAGGAACAAATGTCGGAGAAAACGGTTTCCTCGGCTTCTTCGACAATCAGGTGACACTTCTCCACGAAGGCACTGAAAGAGAGGTCCTCGGTTGGGCCAAGCCGTTCAGATTCGGCAAATTCAGCTCCAGCCGCACTTATTTCTCTTGGCTCTGCCCTAAGAAGACATACGACATGGACACCAACACAAACGGCGGTCCTCGTGCATTCGTGATGTCTGACGTATACAAGAAGGTGCTGCCTATGGACATTTTCCCTGTATACCTCATCAAGGCATGTCTTGCAGGTGATATTGACAAGATGGAGCAGTTCGGCATCTACGAAGTACTGCCGGAGGATCTCGCACTCTGCGAGTATGTGGATCCTTCTAAGAACGACATCCAGGCCATGATAGAAAAAGGCATTGACCTTATGATTAAGGAAATGGCATAAACTAACGGAAGTTATGGAAGATTCAAAAAATACAACTCAGCCGGGCCTTTTCGAAAGGGGCGGCAAACTTGGATTCCTTCATTCCAGCGTTGACGCATTCGACACATTCCTTCGTGTGCCGGGAACGGTCACCAGCAAGGGAGCGCATGTCAGAGATGCCGTGGACCTGAAGAGAATCATGATCATCGTTGTAGTCGCGTTGATTCCGGCAGCATTGTTCGGAATGTGGAACGTGGGCTACCAGCATTGTCTCGCAACAGGAGAAACTTGGGGTCTTTTCCAGAATTTCTGGTATGGTTTCCTTAAAGTTCTTCCTCTTTATATTGTAGCATACGTGGTCGGTCTCGGCATCGAGTTCGCTTCTGCCCAGATCCGCAACGAGGAAGTCAACGAGGGTTATCTCGTTTCCGGAATGCTCATTCCTCTCATTGTTCCTGTAGATGTTCCGCTGTGGACACTCGCTATCGCAGTAGCGTTCGCAGTACTCTTCGGCAAGGAGGTTTTCGGCGGTACCGGCATGAACTTCCTGAACCCGGCTCTTCTCTGCCGTGCGTTCTTGTTCTTCGCTTATCCTAGCAAGATGTCAGGATCAAGTGTCTGGGTATCATTGAAAAACGGTGAAAGCCTCATCGACGGCGCTACCGGTGCCACCCCGCTTTCATTCGCATCTGAAGGCCTCGATGCAATGAACAATGCCGGCGTACAGTACGGCATGTCAGCATGGGACATGTTCGCAGGTCTCGTTCCGGGTTCAGTAGGTGAGACTTCAGTGATTGCCATCCTCATCGGCGCAGTCATCCTCCTCTGGACAGGTGTCGCAAGCTGGAAGATCATGGTTTCATCTGTAGCCGGAGCCCTCTTCGTAGGCTGGCTCGGAAACTTCTTCGGAGCTACCACCGTTCCTGCTTACTATCAGCTCATCATGGGCGGTTTCGCATTCGGTACAGTATTCATGGCAACAGACCCTGTAACGTCTGCACAGACAGAGTGCGGCAAGTGGATCTACGGATTCCTTATCGGTGCTCTCTGCGTGATCGTGAGACTGTTCAACCCTGGATATGCAGAGGGAATGATGCTCGCCATCTTGCTGATGAACACATTTGCACCGCTCATTGACCACTACGTCACAGACGCTGCGATCTCAAGAAGAGCCAAGAAAGTTAAAATCGCATAATATATCAAGGTATGAATACTAACGGAAATATATATACAGTCATCTATACGACAGTTGTCGTAGTGGTTGTAGCTGCGGTTCTTGCGTTCGTCTCTGAGACTCTCAAACCGAAGCAGGATGCCAATGTGAAGGCTGACGCCATCAGCCAGATGCTTACAGCCAGCAAGTTCTATGAAAAGAGCGAGCTCGACGCAATGAGCAATGAGCAGAAGATCGACGCATACAAGGCTGTCGCAAAGTCTTCTGTCATCGTCAATACCGAAGGTCAGGAGTGCGGCACGCTGGATCTCTCCAAGCAGGAGATCTACACGACCAGCCAGCTCAAGGCCCAGGACAAACGTATCAAGGACCTTCTCAAAAATGGTACAGCTGATTTGAAACTGCCTGTTTTCGTTTTCGAAAAAGACGGACAGACTGTCACAGTAATTCCTTGCTACGGAGCAGGTCTTTGGGGACCTATCTGGGGCTACCTTGCTCTCAATGAAGATTTCCAGACCATTCGTGGAGCATATTTCGATCACGCGAGTGAGACTCCTGGTCTTGGTGCCAAGATCAAGGACGATCCTTCTTTCAGAGCAGAATTCGAAGGCAAGAAGATTGACTTCGAAGATGAGGAGGCATTCCGCGTAGTCAAAGGCGGCGCTCCTGCAGGCAAGGAGAATGCGGTAGACGCCATTTCCGGCGCTTCCATCACCAGCCATGCACTGGGAGTTTCCATCGACAATTGGCTTCAGGCTTACAAGCCGTTCCTCAAAGCTGCTGCCGCCAAGGCAGTTCAGCCATCAGAGGTGGAGAATGCAGCTGATTCCCTCTGTGTTTCAGCAGATTCACTTGCAATCGCCAAATAATGAGGAGGAAATAAAATGAATGCAAAACTTAAAGAAACAATATTGAATCCGATTCTCAAGGGCAATCCTATCACTGTCCTCGTGCTCGGTATCTGTTCCTCATTGGCTGTAACCGTACAGATGAAGGGAGCTTTCGTTATGGGTCTTTCCGTAATCGTCGTTACAGCACTTTCGAACTTCATCGTGTCTCTGATGAGGAATTCAATTCCTAACAGAGTCCGCATCATCGTACAGCTCGTAGTTGTGTCGCTGATGGTAATCCTCGTGGACCAGTTCCTCAAGGCATACGCATACAGCATTGAGACTCAACTTTCAGTGTATGTAGGACTTATCATCACCAACTGTATCGTCATGGGCCGTATTGAGGCTTTCGGTCTCGGCAACAAACCGATTCCTTCACTTCTCGACGGTCTTGCAAACGGAGCCGGATATGCCATGATCCTTCTTATCGTGGCTTTCTTTCGCGAACTGTTCGGTTCAGGAACCCTCTTCGGATTCAAGGTAATCCCGCAGTGCTTCTACGACGCAGGTTATATGAACAACGGACTTGTGATTCTTCCTCCTGTAGCACTCATCCTGCTCGGATGTATCGTATGGGTACAGAGAAGCATCCAGAAAGATCTTCAGGAGAAATAACAACTAACACGCAAGTAATATGGAATATATAAGCTTATTCGTAAAGTCAATTTTCGTTGACAATATGATTTTTGCATACTTCCTCGGTATGTGCTCATACCTGGCAGTATCTAAAAATGTGAAGACAGCTTCCGGACTTGGTGCGGCTGTTATCTTTGTGCTCTTGGTCACATTGCCTATCAACTACCTTCTGAACACTTACGTGCTCAGTCCCGGAGCTTTGAGCTGGCTCAGCCCAAGCCTCGCAACTGTTGACCTCAGCTTCCTGAGTTTCATCACATTCATCGCGGTCATTGCAGCCATCGTGCAGCTCGTTGAGATGATTGTCGAGAAATTCGCACCGACTCTCTACTCCGAGCTCGGTATCTTCCTGCCACTTATAGCTGTGAACTGCGCTATCCTCGGCGGTGCGCTCTTCATGCAGCAGAAAGATTTCGTCAATGTCGGTGAAGCTACCGTATACGCTCTCGGTTCAGGTATCGGCTGGTTCCTCGCTATCGTGACACTCGCTGCCATCAGAGAGAAGATGTCATACTCGAATGTACCTGCACCTCTCAAGGGTATCGGTATCACATTCATCACCGTAGGTCTCATGGCCATGGCGTTTATGACATTCATGGGTATTTCACTTTAATAGGAGACTTGAAAGATGAATGAAATTACTCTTACAATTATAGCCTCTGCAGCAACCATTACCTTGGTTACGCTGATTTTGGTGGTTCTGCTGCTGTGGGTTAAGACAAAACTGACCCCAAGCGGTACAGTTAAGATTGACATCAACGGAGGAAACAAGGTCCTCGAAGTAGCTCCAGGCAATTCACTCATGGGTGCTCTTGCAGAGGAGAAGATTTTCCTGCCTTCTGCCTGCGGCGGTAAAGCAAACTGCGGACAGTGCAAGGTCAGAGTTCTTGAAGGCGGCGGCAATATCCTGCCTACCGAAACCGGTTTCTTCAACAGGAAGCAGATTAAGGACAACTGGAGACTCGGTTGTCAGGTCAAAGTCAAGGAAGACCTCAAGATCGAGGTTCCTGAGTCAGTACTCAGCGTGAAGAAGGTAGAGTGCGAGGTTATCTCTAACCACAACGTGGCTACCTTCATCAAGGAATTCACAGTCAAACTTCCTGAAGGTGTGCATCTTGATTTCAAATCAGGAGAGTACATCCAGATTGATATTCCTCAGGGAACATTCAATTTCAGCGATATTGACGTAGATCCTGAGTACAAGGCCGACTGGGAGCACTTCAAGTTCTTCGATCTCAAGTGCGTAAACCCGGAGCCGACAATGAGGGCATACTCTATGGCCTCTTATCCTGCTGAGGGCGATATCATCAAGCTTAATGTACGTATCGCTACTCCTCCTTTCGACAGGTCAGCTCCTAAGGGAAGCAACAAGCTTCTGCCTGTAAACCCTGGTATCGGTTCTTCATATATCTACACCCGTCACCCTGGTGACAAGGTTATGATTTCCGGTCCGTTCGGTGAATTCCTTCTTCCTAAGGATGATCCGGATTCACAGGAATACATCTTCGTCGGCGGTGGTGCTGGTATGGCTCCTCTCAGAAGCCACATCATGCACTTGTTCAAGACTCTCAAGACCAAGAAGCAGGTCAACTTCTTCTATGGTGCGCGTAGCTTGAAAGAGGCTTTCTATCTCGAAGACTACGCTGAAATCGAGAAAGAGTTCCCTAACTTCCACTTCCATCTTGCTCTCGACCGTCCGGATCCGGCAGCAGATGCAGCAGGAGTCAAGTACGTAGCCGGTTTCGTCCACAATGTAATGTACGAGACATACCTGAAGGAGCATGACACACCTGAAGATATCAAATATTTCATGTGCGGTCCTCCTATGATGGTGAAATCAGTCAACACATTGCTTGACAGCCTTGGAGTTCCACCTGAGAATGTCCTTTATGACAATTTTGGAGGTTAATCCTCTCCTTATAACTAGAAAAAGCCGTTTGGAAGCAGTTCCAGACGGCTTTTTTGTGTCTGATAGTGGCGTTAAATATCGATTTTTTATCAATTGCAATTTTGTCACAGGACATAAAAATCATAAAAATGTGACATGCGTAAGTCCACATTTCCATTAAAATACGAAAACGTCGAAATACCTTTGCCTTCGAAAAAACTCGATACAATGGAAAAGAAAAGACTCATACTGAAAGGCCGGCGACACAAAACAAGACCTTGCTTAACCCTTAACAATCATCCCTTGGCCATTCTGGCCGTTTGGTATATCTTGCTATCTTCCCTGCCGGCCTTTTATTCTTGCAATCGACACGGAGACACGTTTGAAGATACAGATCTGAAGGAGTGCACAGTCTGCCTCAAATCTGCTGACGTAGACAAGATTTCCGGGCTGGACATATTCTTCTTCAACGATGACAGGCTCAGAAAACTCGACTCCTGGCAGCACCTGGATTCAGCAGGAAGCGGAACAGTGGAATGCGCCTCAAGACAAGGAAAGAAAATCGTCGTGGCGATTGCCAATGCCCGTCTTACAGATGAAGAATGCAGAAAGATACGTTCATACGAAGATCTCGGAGGTCTGCATGCAGAACTACAGTCGGACAATCCTGATTCACCCATAATGAGCGGAGAAGGAAAGGTCTCTGCCGGGAACGGGAGATATTCAGAAATCGTGATGGAACCGCTGCTGTGTGAAATTGTATTGAACAGCATAAGCTGCGACTTCCACCTGCGGCCTTATGCCGGAAAAATGCTGGAAAACGTAAGAGTATATCTGACCAATGTCAGCGGCAGGATGCCATACATCGGGCACGCGCCCGCTGCTCCTGAAAGCATATTGAATCATGGTCATCTTTCGGATGAGGACATCCGCAAATTCGAGGGCAAATGCCTAATCCACACTGAGATGACAGATATCGGCGAATCAGTAGTCTACCCGGAAATAAAGCTATATTGTTACGAAAATCTTGTCCGCGAAGAGGGGCTGGCAACGCCTTTCACACGCCTGGTGATCGAGGGTGAACTCGATGGAAAGAAAACATATTATCCGCTGAATATCAATCGCGGGCTATGGAGCGACGGAGAGAGCAACGGACTTGCTCGTAACCGCTCATACACCTACGACATAACTTTGACAAGGCGCGGTGTCAACGATCCTGACAACGCAATAGAAATGCAGGAGGTCCAATGCAACTTCCAGGTCAAGCCTTGGAAAGACAAGGAACGAAGGACAATAACTTTCTGATAATCGTGATACTATGAAGAAGCATATTACATACATGATTCTATGTATGCTGTCGGCAGCATGCAGCAGAACGGCAACGACACCTGAATACGGCATGGTTTCCATAGCATTCAGCCCGGGAATCCTGCATACCAAGACCTACGACCCGGAAGAGAACAAGATCAGTGATCTGAACGTATTCATATTCGATGAAAACGGAATTCTGGAAGAGTCCCGATATCTGCAACGTTCCGGTCTCCAGATCGACGGAAATACGGTATTCTGCAACATGCGATGTATCCGCAACACGGAATTACAGGTTTTCGCATGTGCCAACGTAGGCTTCAGGATCAATGATATAAACGATATTGATGACCTGAACAAGTTCCGGTACTATATGTCGTATCCGGACGAATACAGCAGGGGCATACCGATGAGCGGCAGCAGCGGAAAAGTAAAAGTCAACAATGATAAGAAAAGCATTGTCGTGAAAATGGAAAGGCTGATGTCGCGGATATCGGTTTCCGTGGACCGCAGGGCATTGAAAAAGAATGTCAGATTCAATGTCAGGAGCATACGCATCGGAGGATGTCCGAAATCGGCGAACATGTTTGCCAGAAGCAAAGCAGAAGGCAAAGGAGACACATTCGGACAGGGATTCATGAAACGGTATGCAGAGACGGACGACCTCAACATTGACGAGACTGCCGGTGTAAGCCGGGAAGTGGACGTCTATATGCTGGAAAACATGCAGGGAAACCTTCTTCCCGGTGCCAAGACGGAAGCCGACAAGGTATTGGACCTTTCCGATGCATTGTCCGAAGTCTGTTCCTATATCGAAATGAAGATTGAGTACAAGTCGGATTCGCTATACAGCAGACCGGAAGAATATCTGACATACAGATTCTATCTCGGAGACAGTCCGTCAAATTTCGATGTGGAGAGGAATTGCCATTACCACCTGACCGTAAAGCCGATAGGTTCCGGGGTCCCGGAAAGTTCATGGAGAGTGGACAAAAGCGGACTGGCGGCATACGGAACGACCAGCATAAAGCTTCATCCGGGAAATTACATTGAAGGAAAAGTCGGGGACGAAGTTCATTTGTGGGCAGAAACCGACCCTGCCGGGGCCAGGTTGACATTCGGCAAGGAGGAATTGGAATATGACAAGAGCCGCGGACTATACGACTATACGATGGACAGGGACGGACATGGGGTCACGCTTCACTTGAAGAACAAAGGAAGCGGCATAGTTTACATCGAAGCCGGGGCCCCGGTAAGTGATGCCGCAATGGCAGTAATCGTTATCAATTGAAATGAACGGTATGAGAAAGATATTGACATGGATGGCAGTATGCTGTTTCATATTGTCATGCAGCGCTCTGCCACAGGCGCTGCCGGAGAATTCATGCGCCGTCATTTCCGGAAAGACGAAAACCGTGAGTTTCGGTGATGAAGCTGTTGATGACTTCGTGTTCGGTCTTTCAGTGCACCTGGGAAATCAGGAGCCATATTCGGCTGATTACATGTGGAATACCAGAGTATCGGCGAGAGACGGAATATGGAGAACAGATGACGTGCTCTATTGGATGCCCGGGATGCCGCTAAGATTCTATGCATATATGCCATACATGAATCCGGATGTCCCGAATGAATTCATGACAATATCCTCCGCAGGAGAAGTTCCTGAGCTCCAATACAATGCTTCTGTCAATGCCCGACAACATATTGATATCCAAGTGGCTGAAGACATCAGGGAGGACGGCGCCGCCGAATTGAATTTCCGACATATTCTGGCATGTATAAAGATAGTAAAAGGAAGCGAATTTTCGGATAACGCAGACATTGAAGAAGTCTGCGCTTCCGGGATTATAGGGAACGGAAGCTATGATATGGTTTCCGGGACATGGAGACTGGGAATCGGGCCAGGCACATTCCGGAGTTCAGGTCTTGCCGAACCATTCATGTTCCCGCCACAAGAGATACCTGACAAGTCCGCTGCTGAGTTGGAAATCATTGTAAATGACCAAGGAAGAAGGATAAAAGGAAACATTCCACTTTCCGGTACGCGGCTGGAAGGAGGGCTTCTCTATACGTACAAGATATCATATATAGCCGGCAGGATTACTGCCGCGGCCACGGAGCCTATGATTCCGGGAAATACATACTACATGGACGAAAGGTCCGAAGACAACACGACTGAAAATGATAACATACCATGAAAAGACTTACAGTTTTCACATTGATTGCAGTTTCAATGCTTCCGGCATGTACCAATGACGCATTGCAGGAAAAATCTGCAAATCAGAATTATAGCTTTACAGCCCGGACAGATGCGGGCATCAAGACAAGGACATGTCTGGGAGAGGTCTTGTCAAATGAGACATATCCCCTGCTCTGGGAAAAGGGAGACAGGATCATAATCGCTCCATCCGGAAAGCCGGCAACTTCGTATTACGAGACGCAGGGCCATGACAACGATGTGGCTGAATTCCGTTTCATCAGCGGTTTGGAGGGCAATGAGATGCCTCCTGAAAATACAGCACTGACGGCACTTTATCCGGCGGACGCCTACAAGTTTGCAGATGGCAAGCACACAATCAACATACCTGAAAACCAGACATATAGAAAAAACAACATCAGTTTCGGAACAATGCCGATGATTGCCGGGGCAACTTCCAGAGAACTGTCCTTCCGGAACGTGTGCGGCATTCTCAGGCTGCGCCTTAACACTCTCGAACAAGACATAAGATTGAGTTCAATAAAGGTCGCAGCGGATAAGGGGCTTGCCGGTCCGATTGCGACATTCGAAGGAACTGACGTGACATGGAACAATCCGGACGGCGAAACAGGACACGGCATAACACTTTCATGTGACGGCATCGCACTATCGCCTGAGCCGGAAGACTTCTACATTGTCTTGCCGCCTGGAAATTATAGAGGGTTCAAGATCCAACTGGAAACAGGAGGCCCGGACAAAAAGACATATCGCATGGACGGAGTGCTTGAAATAGAGCGTTCTGCCATCACTACCGTCAATCTCGACCTGGCACAGTTCCATGGCGGCAGCATGGAAGATGTGACGGATGGAGACAAACACCACGCATTGACGGAACTGGGATACGGACTTGAATGTGAGGAAAAATCCATCTATGTCTTCAAGGAAGGCGGCTCAGGTTCGACTTTGGTGAAAAGTTACGTGGGTGCCAGCTATTCGGATGGCCAGAGAAGCATGAAAAGCCTTCCATGGACGGCGACATTCAGCACAGACGACGGAGCCACGTGGGACAGCACGGTACCTGAAATGTTCACGGAATTCACGACGCATGGTGATGGTGACATCGCCGGAGACCTGCTGCAATATTCCATATCACCCAGCAAAATTGACAGGGTATGCCTGGTAAAACTGAAACAGGATGACAGCGGGAAAGAAAAGGACCTCCGTATCGCGCAATACACCAACGTGCTTGTTCTCACATACGACACATTCAAAGCCGATGAGAGGCATAACGTATGCTACTCAAAAGATCATGCTCTATTGTCAGTCATATATGAAGACGGTACTGAAGAATTCGTTCCGGAACAATATGACAATATACGCATGAGCCATGTATTCCCGGAGCCTGGACGACATGTCGTAAAACTACGGTTAAGCAATGCCGCAACTACACTGGACAATATGTTCAGCATCGCCTACTGGGCTGCCGAGGAATACTTGACGACCGCAGACTTCTCACACACCGATCTTTCCAGGACAACTAATATGGAAAGCATGTTCCAGAACTGCAAGCACTTGGAAACCTGCGTTTTCGGTGAGGTAAACACCCCGGAACTGAAAAACATCAAAAACATGTTCAAGTATTGCTCTGCGCTCAGATCAGTGGATATCGCCTCTCTTCAGACGGACAAGGTCACAGACATGTCCAGCCTGTTCTTCAATTGCAGTTCGCTCGAACGGCTTGATCTGACAGGGTTTATGACAAACTCAGTTACAGACATGAGCAACATGTTCTATAGTTGCCGAAAGCTCGAGACATTGGACCTTTCAAGCTTCGATACTTCCAACGTTACAAACATGAATTCCATGTTCGGTTCCTGCAATTCCCTCAAGGACATTGATTTAACCAGTTTCAACACCGTAAAAGCAAAGGACATGGGCGGAATATTCCAAATATGCGAAAGTCTTGAATCATTGGACCTCAGGAATTTCAATACATCCAATACGGAAAATATGGGAGGGATGTTCGCCAGATGTACAAAACTTGAAAGCATAGATTTATCCAGTTTCAATACGGCAAACTGCACACAGATGGCAAGCATGTTCAATGATTGCAAAAATTTGAAAAATCTGGATTTGAGACATTTCAGCACGGACAAGGTAGGAAGCATGGAAAGGATGTTCAACAATTGCAGTTCCCTCACTGAACTGGACCTCTCCAGTTTCCACACACAGGCAGTCAAGAGTATGGGCTATATGTTTGAGAACTGCACTTCCCTTGCGGCTTTGGACCTGACGAATTTCAGCGCACAAAGTCTGGAGATGGCCAGGTCAATGTTTGAAAACTGCAGTTCATTGAAATCCATAACCCTCAACGATTTCAATGCTCCAAACCTGACAAACGCCTATATGATGTTCTATAGATGCGAGGCAGAATCGATAAGCATCGCCAATTTCAGTTGCGCGGATGACGGAAACTTATATGGGATGTTTAACGGTTGCTCTTCAATGAAGACGCTGACCCTCAAGAACTTCGATGCCAGCAAGGCCGGTTCGTTGGAATATTTTCTATGCGGCTGCAGAGCACTTGAACATCTGGACCTATCGGAGTTTTATACCGACAACGTAAAGAATATGAGTTCAATGTTCATGAACTGCTCATCATTGAAACATATCGACTTGTCCGGCATGAGGACTTCAAATGTCTCCAATATGTCATTCATGTTTTCAGGCAGCGCCGTATCTGAATTGGATCTTTCGAACTTCGACACAAGCAATGTAACCCAAATGTATAGCATGTTCGAATATTGCAAAGAGCTGCATACAGTACGCATGAATATGACTGCTATGAATGCGGAACTCCATGTCGACAGGATGTTTTCACAAACTCAAAAAGCAGGATGCTTGTACGCAAAAGACGGGATCGTCGACAGCCGCATACGGGAAAAACTGCCGCAGAACTGGGTCATCGAAGCGTTTTGACGTCATATCGGAAAAATTTTACAACCATGAATATAGTATATATGATCATCTGTGGATTCATGCTGCTCCTTGCGGGAGGATGCACACGTAAAGGAGCAGACTTGAATCCTGAAAATCAAGACTTTATTGTACACCTGAAAGGCGAAGTAGCGAGTCGCGTACATTTGGGAGAAGGAAACGGCTCATACCCGGTCCTATGGGAAAGCGGGGACAGGATAATCGTGTTCGGCGGAACGGAACAGCAGCCCGGCAGCATCTATGTCACGGATGACGGGGAATGCCGCACTGCAAGATTCCGGCACGACGGCAGCATTCCGGGAAATCCTCATCCGGCAAGTTCAGGTGTATATACTGCCATATATCCGGCAAATGCCGAATATCAGAACGGCAGCATCACTTTCAGCATTCCGGAGGTACAGCATTACCGGGAAGGAGGAATCGGAAAGGACTCCTGGCCTATGGTCGGCATCAGCAACAAACATGAAATGTCATTCAACGGGGTATGCAGCCTGCTCAAATTGCGGCTACATGCGCTTACCCCACACTCTATAAGCAGCATCAATGTCGGATCGGTACAAGATATCGGCAAGAGGATGTGCCGTTATTCTGCCGCGACAGGGGCGGAATGGGAACCGGGAACACAGGAAGAGACCAAGATAGGACAGATCACGAGCCTGGATTGCAGCGATGCTCTACCGGAACTGACAGCTGAGTCCAAAGACTTTTACATCGTCATGCCGCCCGGCAGACATACGGGGCTGGCTTTTCAGCTAAACACCTGTAACGGGGAACATGACCTGTATCTGGTACCGGATGCCACGGAATTCAAAAGGAACACGATTACCATGTTCGACTTGCCATTGGAGGCTTTCATAAAATGTAAAGATTCCTGCGTAGAGACCGGTAAAAGCCGAAAGAGTATTGTAAATCTACAATATACCCTTCTCGCCGACAAAAAGATTGCAGAAGACGGCAGTTCGGAATTGATTCTGAAAAGTTATCGGGAGACTATGTTGGATGACGGGACTTCAATCATGGAACCAATATGCTGGCATGCCTTGTTCAGTACCGATGCCGGACAAACTTTTTCGGTAGAGCCGGGAGACATCTTCCATGATTTCAAGTCCACCGGCAAAGGTTCAGTAGAAGGTGAAAGAATGTCTGATATACCCGCCGACAGTTCCGGTCAAAACATAGTAAAGTTTGTCCAGAATGTCAGCGGAAAGTCATGCTACAGCTCAGAAATATTATAACCGTCTTTAATATAGGCTGTTATGTTATGAGTCCTGCGTTTATTCTCAGGAGGAAGCTGCATGTAGTCATCATATTGCTGCTTCAAGAACTTATCCCATTCTGAAAAGGCGGAAAAACGAAAACCCTCGAATTCCAGTTCGGTATAATTCTCGAACATGCTCCTGTCGAATATCTCCCTCAAGCCATTATAACGAACCGAAACGGAACCGGACATGGCACATTTGTCAAAATCATATTGGCTCATGGTCTTGCGCATCTTGTCCAACCAGTACTGCTCACCATGCAGGTGAGCGGAAATCTTTGGAATCAACGGCTGATGGATATTGAGCAGACGGAATTTTGTGCCGCAAATATTCAGACGATGTGAACAAGTTGACAACATGCGTTCCATTTTTTTCTGGACATTCACATCTTCAGGCTTGCCATCCACCGGGAAGACATCGATATTCAGGCCGAAACGATATTTCACAAATTCTCCTTGATGACTAACCGTCCAGGAATCATGAACTTTGGCAAAGAAATGCATGAAACGCTCGTTCTCGTTCTCCGTGTTATATAAACAGCGATATCTCGCTCCCGGTTCCTTACCAAATTCCGATACAAAACGCTCAAAATCCGGACGGGGCATGAGGATGTCGATATCATCGTCCCATGGAATGAAACCCTTATGACGTACTGCTCCGAGAAGAGTCCCGTAAGCTATGGAATAACGGAGTCCCTTCTCTTTACAAAATTTGTCAACTACTTTCAGTATTTCCAACAACACCGAATGAATTTGCGGCTTGGACAGCTGAACCATTTCCTATATTTTTAATAATTTAACGAAAAACTATACTCAAATCGATAAAAACACCTAAAAGTACAAAACTGCATGCAACATTTTAGCGTGTTTTGTCATTTATATATGAGATATTAATACAAAAGTAGTAAATTAGTGACATATAATACACAACAATAATGTTATCTTACGTATTTCCCGGCAATATCGACACTTGTATTGCCAAAATAGGAGCGGAACCGATTCCTTATATGAGGACAGATGAGTTCTCCACCATAAATTTAGAATCCGAACGAATCCTGTTAGACCTGATTCACTGCAAAGACGGGAAAACAATCATATATACGGGATCCGGAACAGGAGCCATGGCTGCAATTGTCGAGAATTACATCAGCACGAAGCAAAAAGCCATTGTCATAAACGGCGGATCTTTCGGAAAACGATGGGTTTCATTATGCAAATACTACAATGTTCCTGCAATTGATTTCCAGATTGCATTTGGAAAAGATATTGATTATGAGCTGCTTGAGAAGACCATCGAGACTGAACAGCCGGACGTTTTCCTCTGCCAGCACCACGAGACCTCTACCGGTGTTCTCTACGACCTGACTAAAATTTCGGAAATCTGCCACAGGCACAATATCTCACTCGTAGTAGATGTAATCAGTTCGTTCCTGGCAGAAAATCTGAATATGGATGAACTGGGAATCGATATCTGCGTCACCAGCACGCAAAAAGGTCTGAACGTCCCTCCAGGTCTGTCCATAGTGTTCCTGAGCTCCAGACTTAACGGATATGAATTCGCGCACAATGGTTATTACTGGGATTTCCAAGAAAACCTCGACAATCTCAAACGCGGACAAACTCCTTTCAGTCCTGCAACGACAATTTATTTGCAGTTGCACGCACGACTAAAGCAACTCGAAGCTCAAGGTGGTGAAAATCAGAATATCCAAGAAGTCCATCACCGCGCAGAAGTATTCCGCGAAGAATGTCGTAAATATGGTTGGGCAATGCCTGCAGAACGCCCTTCTGCCGCAATAACAGCGATTCAGACCAAGGATACGGAAAAACGAAATGTATTCCGCGGATTGATAGAAAAATACGACACTTACATCATGCCAGGATCAATCCCGGGTTTTTACAGAATCTCACACATGGGACTCCAGTCCGACGATGAGCTGAGAGAATTGGCACAACATATCCACGAACTGGAAACGGAAGAACAGCAATGACAAAAGTTATCACTTACGGAACCTTCGACCTGCTTCACCAGGGGCACATCAATCTTCTCAGACGTGCCAAGGAACTTGGTGACTATCTGATTGTAGGAATAACCACGGATAATTTCGATCTTGAACGAGGCAAGCTGAACACACATGACAGCCTTATCGAAAGAATCGAGGCTGTCAAGAAGACTGGCTATGCCGATAAAATCATAATCGAGGAATACCACGGACAAAAGATAGATGACATACAGAAATATGGTGCGGATATTTTTGCAATCGGTTCCGACTGGGAAGGAAAATTCGACTACTTAAATGAATTCTGCAAAGTAGTTTATCTTCCTCGCACAGAAGGCATTTCCAGCACGCAAATCCGCAATGAGCAGAACATCAGAATCGGAATAGCCGGTGCCGGAAGCATTGCAAGACGATTCATACCTGAATCCAAATTCGTATCATGCGTGACTATTTCCGCAGTTTACAGCATTGACCATGACGAATGCCGCAATTTCTGCAAGGCCAATGATGTTCCCGTAGCTGCAGAATCTTACAAACAGCTTCTGGAGAATTGCGATGCCGTTTATGTAGCGACACCGCATTACACTCATTATCAATATGTAAAGGATGCACTGGAAGCAGGAAAACATGTATTGTGCGAGACTCCTTTCGTATTGAAAAATGAAGAAGCGGTAGAGTTGCTGAAATTGGCTGAAGACAATGGACTGATTCTTATGGTCGCACACAAAACCGCATATTGCCCTGCATTCAGGCATCTTGTTTCCATGCTTAAATCCGGAGCTATCGGAGACATCGTGGACATCAATGCGTCAGTAACTACTATAACCGATGAAAATTCCGACAAGATGAAAAGCACCAGATATGGAGGCAGCATGAGCGAGAACGCATGTTTTCCGATCCTCCCTATCCTGAAATTGCTCGGAACTGAATATAGAAACATCAATTTCTACTCCAAAATGAAGCACGAAGTGGATATCTACACGAAAGCTGTATTCCGTTTCGATTCCGCCACTGCGTCATTCCAGGTAGGGCTCGGCGCCAAGACTGAAGGCAATATGGTCATTTCCGGCACACATGGTTATGTCTATGTTCCGGCTCCATGGTGGAAAACTGACTATTTCGAATTCAGATTTGAAGACCAGAACAAGAACAAAAAATGCTTCCTGCCATTCATGGGAGAAGGCTTGAGATACGAAATCAGAGAATTCATTACAAACATATTATCTCCGGAAAACGCATCAGTAATCCTGTCTGACAAAGAAATATTGGCCATGACTGATATTCAAGACAGGTACATCAATGGAGAGAATTTATACAAATTAGTATAATATCCTGACATGAAAAGACTCACACACAAAGAGCTCCAGAATTTAAGTCTTGAAATACTTTCAGACGTAGCAGATTTCTGCGAAAAAGAGGGAATAAAATATTCATTGGCATACGGCACCTTGCTGGGCGCGATACGTCACAAGGGGTTCATTCCATGGGATGACGACATTGACATAATCATGCCCAGAGAAGATTACAACCGTTTCCGCGAAATATACAAGTCCGACAATTTCATATTCGTGGACAGCAGCAACACTCCTGATTGCTTCATCGCATTCGGCAGAGTCTGCGAAACCACCAGGACTTTGAGCAGGTCATATATTCCATGGCATGGAAGGAGTATAAAGACAGGAGTATGGATCGATGTATTCCCGATAGACAAGGTCCCTGATGACCCGATGGAGTTCCAAAGATATTATGGTGGATTGTATCTGCTGCAAAAGTACAACTCCCGAATAAGAAAAATCCACGCCGGAAAGATTGAAAAATATTCTCTTCTGCGCCAGATTTGGGCCAATACCATAAAGGCGTTGAACCCAAGGTATGCACAACAGCAGCCTGTAGATATCGTAGGTTATATCCATGAAATCATTTCGCTCGGCAATAGCAATAAGAGTTTCAATCACTTGTCACAATTGGCGGATCCGGAGAATCCGGATGAGTATTTCGATGCGGACGATTTCACGGACTACACAGATGTGGAGTTCGAGGGCAGAAAATTCAAAGCCCCCGCACGCTATGACAAGATTTTGTCAAAGATGTTCGGGGACTATATGACTCTTCCTCCTAAGGAAAAACGCAGACCTAAACAAGATTACATCAAATTCCTCTGGAAATAGAACGACTATGTCTCGGCTTCATCAGCGAAGGCCGAGACGTTCTTCCAGCCAATCACGACATTGAAATCGGCATTGAAATACCCGTTCTACGCGATTCAGCGACCTGAAAAAAATTTGACCAGGACCTGGAGACGGCTACTTTGCCATGAGCCCTTCGAACAGAGTTTTCCATTGTTCCATAATCCTGTCAATGCTGTATTGCGCGGCTGTTTTCTTCGCCATGGCTCCGAATTCTTTGCGTCTGCCAGCATCGGAAATGACATCGCACACCCTCCGGGCCAGCCCCTTGACATCACCAGGCTTCACGAGATATCCGCTTTTTCCGTCAATGATAATCTCGGCCGGACCCTTAGGGCAATCATAACTGACCATAGGCAAACCTGTCTCTACAGCCTCCAGAAGCACCATCGGGAATCCTTCGTATGCAGAACTCATAACAAGACATGAGCTGTCAAGCATCTTCGAACGGATGTCACTGCTGCTGCCCATGAGCTTTACCTGGAGGTCCAGACCCAGACTTGTAATCTGTTTCTGCAATGATTCCTTCAGACTTCCATTGCCATAAATCTCCAAAACCCAATCCGGATATTCTTCAGCCACATATTTCCATGCGGCAACCAAGTCCCTGAAGTTCTTCTGAGATTCAAGTCTGCCGATTGCAATGCACTTCTTATTATCCAAAGCAGCAACCTCTTCAGACTTGAAAGTCAACGGGTTATAGATACTGGCCACATTCGGCACAAATGGTTCCCAGTCCTTTTTGTCCGATTTGGTAAGCACGATGAACTTGTCCAGTTTCGCAGCAACCTTTTCAATCTGCCTCATACGGAAACGAGCATAGATATTCCCAAAGAAAGACCCGCCGTATTTGACTGCATATTTGTCATGGGAGAAATGGAATTCGGAAACTTTTATACTTCCGTCGGTACATGAAGGCAGACAGAAAATATCCCGGCCGCCGACCGAGACACAGATATCCGGACGTATCTCACACAGAATCTTGTTCAGCCGCCTCCCGTAGGCATGCAGCATGAACTTCTCGCTTACTCCCACATCATGCAGCGTAATCTTGTCACTGAGAGCGAAATGCGTGGCCCGGCCTTTCAAGGCCGCTGTAATGATATGGATATCATAGCCATAAACATCTGCAAGATAGTTAGCCTTTATGCTCAGTACCCTTTCGATTCCGCCGAAAAGATGAAGTGAATGAATGCAATATACAATTCTCATGGGTAAGTGTCTTTAATTACCCTCCCCAACTGTCAGATTGTCTGACCAGTGAGTCCGGACGTGTTGTTTCACTTTATATGAATATAGTTTCTTGTTCCACCACAAATTTAGTAAATATGTCAACAAAACAAGGCATCAGGCACAAAGGATTCATCCCATGTAACGACGGTGTCAATAGGGTACGCTGTATTAATCATGTGATATGTTTGATTTCAAATATTTCGCTGTATATGTCTTTCCTGACGCGGCCAAATCTTCAGGAGTGCCTTCGAAGACAACCTTGCCTCCGAAATCACCGGCTTCCGGACCAAGTTCGATAATCCAGTCCGCGGCACGGATGACATCCATATTGTGCTCGACTACGACTACGGAATGGCCTTTCGCCAAAAGGGCGTCGAAGGCTTTCAACAGCCGCTCCACATCATAGAAATGAAGACCGGTGGTAGGCTCATCGAAAATGAACAATATCCGGCGGGATTCGGAACGGACTGAGGTATCGTTCATGGAAAGGAAATATGCCAGTTTGATTCTCTGGCTCTCTCCTCCGGACAATGTACTGCTGCTCTGTCCGAGCTTGATATATGAAAGACCGACATCCACAAGCGGCTGGAGCTTCCGTGCTATAGTCTGTGCCTCAGCTTCTTTCTGCGAGCTGAAGAAAGCGATTGCCTCGTCCACGCTCATGTTCAGGATATCGTCAACGTTCTTGCCCTGGTATCGGACCTCCAGGATCTCAGGCTTGAAGCGTTTTCCGCCACACGCCTCGCAGACCATGGTCACATCGGCCATGAACTGCATGCCGATATGGACAAAGCCTTCACCTTGACACTCGGAACACCGGCCGCCATCCTGATTGAAAGAGAAATAAGACGGCGTGAAACCATTGAGCTTGGCAAACTGCTGCTCGCTCATCAGTTTTCTGATATCGTCATAGACTTTCAGATACGTAACGGCATTGGAACGGGAACTCTTCCCTATCGGATTCTGGTCCACATATTCCACGGCGGACACCCTGTCGATGTTGCCGGACAGGCCCCTGAATGTTCCGGGAAGCGTACCGGTCTGATTGATATGGCGATACAGCGCCGGATACAAAATATCCCCTACCAGCGAAGACTTTCCGCTGCCGCTGACACCGGAGACGACCGTCAGGACTCCCAGCGGAAATTTCACGTTGACATCCTTCAGGTTATGCTCCATGGCCCCGTCGACACCGACATAGTAATTCCAGGTACGTTTTTCACGTTGGACGCGCTGGCGCTTGCCTGTTATATATTGCAGTGTCAGGGATTTGTCCACCACGTCGGAAGGCATGTCATCCACGACTTTTCCTTGAAAAACCACCTCACCGCCATTGACACCGGCCAGGGGCCCCATGTCGATCAGCATGTCGGCAGCCCGGATGATTTCTTCGTCATGCTCCACGACCACGACTGTGTTCCCGATGTCACGCAGGCGCTTGAGTACGCCTATAAGTTTCTCAGTATCACGCGGATGAAGTCCGATACTCGGTTCATCCAGAATATACATTGAACCGACGAGCGAACTTCCGAGAGCTGTCACGAGATTGATGCGCTGGCTCTCACCGCCGGACAAGGTGTTGCACGCCCTGTTCAACGTAAGGTAACCAAGCCCCACATCGGCAATGTATTGGAGCCTTGACTTGATTTCGTCTATCGCCTTGCCTGCAACTGACTTTTCATACGCGGTCAACTTGATGTTCTTCAGGAAGTCAAGCAGTTCCGCCGCATTCATGCAGAGCAACTCATATATATTCTTTCCTCCAACCTTCACGTACAAGGCATCCTTGCGCAGACGGCTGCCCTTGCACTCATGACAGACCGTACGGCCGGAGAAACGGTTCAGAAGATATTTGTACTGTATCTTATAGCGGTTCGCCTCCACCCATTTGAAAAATTCATTGATACCTATCAGGGACTCTTCCTCGGTAGCGGCCTTGTGCCCGTCCCATATCAGAGCCTTGACCTTCTCGGACAGGTTGCAATACGGCTCGAAGACTGGGATGTTGTACTTCCCGGCGACATTGACAAGATGATCCTTGAACCATCCCATCTTTTCACCTTTCCAGCAGGCGATGGCCCCGTCATATATGCTTTTGGTCTTGTCCGGAATCACCAAGTCCTCGCTAATGCCGATGATTTTGCCAAGTCCTCCGCAGACCGGACATGCCCCGAGAGGGCTGTTGAAGCTGAACATATATTCATCCGGCTCATGGAATATCATGCCGTCAGCCTCAAATCTGTTCACAAACTTCTGGATATCAGTATCTCCGGACGCAGAGTCTCGTTTCACGAACATTGTCCCGTTTCCTCTGCTGAAACACGTCGCAATCGAAGAATGAAGTCTTGTGCGCATGTCTTCCCACTCATTCTGCGGCATTTCCGAGCCGTCCGGCATGACCGGCAGGCTGTTATTCATCGCAGGAAGCTTCATTCGGTCTACCATCAGCAGCAATCCCGCCGGATAATTCCCGGACTCGGCATCCCTGACGACATCGTCAATGCGCAATTGTCCCTGCTCAGGAGCGTAAAGACGAGAATAACCTTCTTCTTTCAATGCCAGAAGAGTCTCCACCTTGTCATTGCGCTTGTCCCAATCCAGATCGGCCAGCAAGTACACCGATGAAGGCTCCTTACAGCCGAGAATATATGCCATGACGTCATTTTCACTATGGCACTTTACCTCCACACCGCTTATCGGTGAAAACGTCCGCCCGATTCTGGCGAATATAAGCCGGAGATAATCGTAGATTTCCGTCGTGGTAGCCACAGTTGAGCGAGGATTTCTTGTATTGACCTTCTGCTCTATTGCGATAGCCGGCGGTATGCCTTCAATGGCCTCCACGTCGGGCTTGGACATCCTGCCCAGGAATTGTCTGGCGTACGAAGAGAGACTTTCCGCAAAACGCCTCTGCCCTTCAGCAAACAAGGTGTCGAATGCCAATGATGATTTTCCAGAGCCGGAAATACCTGTCACTACAGTAAACTTGTTGCGTGGTATCTCTACTGTAATATTCTTGAGGTTATTGACTTTCGCCCCCTTTATGATGATATTTCCGCTGTCCGGCATACTCGATTGATTTAGTCCGCAAATATACATCATTTTCCCGAAGCATTTAGTTTTAGAAACTGTTTTGAAATAATTGAATAGTTGTTTGAGGTAAAATTCCTTCATCTTCTTCCCAAGTTTTCAGGTCAGATAGGCCCAGCTATCTTCCCTGAACCCTCGGTTGAATCTGAAGTTTTTTCCACTCAAACCTTCTGTGAATAATTTCAAAACAGTTTCTTATCCGCCATTTTGACAATGTTTTTATGCCATTTTGTCAACATACGCGCCATTTTGTCAACCTTTAGGACTTTTTTCATAATCGGCACATAGATTGACTATACTCCAGTCGTTCCGCCTGAAAGACGGGGCGGGATTCCAACCGATGCAGAGTCTCGACAAGAGTTGACAGCAAAGGAAGGAATCCGGAAAACAGAATAGTAAAAATTTAAAAATAGGAGATTTTAATTATGGTACCTTCAAGAAGAACAGTTAACCAGAATTGGTTACCAAGTATTTTCAATGATTTCTTTGATAATGAATGGATGGAAAGGTCCAATGCCACAGCTCCGGCAATCAACGTATTAGAAAGCGATAGGAGCTACGACATAGAACTGGCAGCTCCAGGAATGACTAAGGAAGATTTCAAGGTTACTCTTGATGAGAATGGTGACTTGGTCATCAATATGGAAAAGAAACAGGAGAACAATGGTGAAAAGAAGAACGGACATTATCTCCGTCGCGAGTTCTCATACAGCAAATTCCAGCAGACAATGCTTCTGCCGGATGACGCCGACAAGGAAAAGATCAATGCCCAGGTAGAAAATGGCGTTCTCAAGGTAAATATCCCGAAAGTCGTCAAAACTCAGCCGAGCGAGGCTCATAAAGTAATCGAAATCAAATAATTCCGTTTGATTTCCATCTAAAAAAGCGGTCAGAGTGGCTTCTGGCCGTTTTTTTTTGCATCATGCCGAAGTATCGTTTTATATGCATTTTTTATAAAATTTTTATGCGAAACACTTGCAGGTTAAGAAAAAATACCTAACTTTGCATTCGCGTTTGAGAAAAACACCAAACGCAGCAACTCCTGGTGCGGTAGTTCAGCTGGTTAGAATACGGGCCTGTCACGCCCGGGGTCGTGGGTTCGAGCCCCATCCGCACCGCAAAAATGCCTCTCACATTTGTGAGGGGCATTTTTCGTATGGCATCGTTTGTTCATGGGCCAAGGCGGGGACATGTGTAGTCGAACCTGATTATGAGGATGCCATGACGTGCGTAAATAGGGCGTTTTTACTCACGTGAAAAATTCTCACGACGGGGTTGGTTGCATCAAAACGTCACTTCGTCTTTTGACAAGCCCAGCGGGGGTGGAGCCTCTGGAGGTTCGCTTCGCTCATCCCGTCAGGCTGTCGCCTGCCACCCATTCACAAGGTCATGGGCGACCATGCCTCCAGAGACTCCACCCCCGCTGGGCTTTTTTGCCACGTGTTTTCATTTTGTGTGGTGCGTAAATCCTTGTTATGTAATAAATTAACCTTCTTCAGAGTAGCTGTTATGTGAACTCTGAAAATAGATATCTATCTCATGATCAATTATTTGTGCTCCACACAACGTTGTCATTTCCTGATTTTGGTTGACTCCGATTGGAGTCTTTCCCTGAAATGAGTTTACTCTGGATGTTCATTTTTGGGATCCATTTTCCGTGGTTCATTTTGTACCGCGAAAACGTTTTAGATGGTACAAAAAATAGTTTTGCGAGAAAATGGTGGGGAATTCAACCCCTTATAAAGATTTCTTCACCCGAGATGTCCCCTTTTGCCGAAGATTTTGTTATAACCGATATATATATATTTGCTGCCTTAAACAACAATACCTGGAAATATGTGTAAAAATGCAACAATACTTGTGTGAGTTGCATCTATGTATGGATGGATGAGGGGGAGAGTGTGGATTGGTTATAATGAAAAGGATTGCTTGCCAAGGAATTCTCAAACAAATATTCTTTAGTGCGAAAAATTACATTGGCGGCGATGGCCGTCATTTTTGCTGTCAATCTGGCTGCCCAGAACAAGTGTACATTCAGCGGATATATCCGGGATGCAGCTACGGGGGAAACGCTCATCGGAGCGGGAGTGATGGTGATGATTACGGATGCTGCGTCGGGGACGAAAGCTTCCGCGACGGCACCATCAACAATGGAAAACGCTTCCCGTTCATTTATGACCGCAGGCACAACTTCTGCGTCAGCCTGAACCAGAAACTCGGTAAAAGAGTGGACCTGAGCGCAATATGGTCCATTGCCTCCGGAAACTGGATGACAGTCTCCACCAGGTCGACAGTTACACTCTCTCCGGACGGAAAGGGTATGTCAATGGTGGACTATATTTCCAGCAGAAACAATTACAGGCTTCCGCTGTCCCACAGGCTCGATTTCAGCATTAATATCCACAAGAAGAAACGTCATGGCGAGCGTATCTGGAACTTCGGAATGTGCAATGCCAATGCCATCCGGTTCAAGGCTCCTTTCAATGCCGTGGACACGGCTTCATTCATGGCGAAGAACAAAGGAGGCGAACTGGTCGATTTCTATATGACCAAGGTCCATCTGCAGGACGTTGCCGGAGAAAGAAATTTCTACCGTATGGTAATGTCTTATGAATCAGAGTACAGGGCTTCATAAGTGCCGTCCGGCAGTCCATACAAGGAAGGCCAGTTCTTGTGCAGGGCATCCAGGGACATCGTCTTCGACAACAAGTACGAGAGCCTGCTGTACAGGAATCTGAAAATAGGTATGGAAGACAATTCCAGTGATGCGGATAATTATTATGCCAATGAATATAACTTGTTTATGGACAATACTTTCGCTGACAAGGAACATACATTGAAACTGGCTGTGGAAAAGACGCTCCTGCATAATTATTATCCGAATTCATGGTCGCGTGACGAATATGTGCCGGCCGAATACGGGAAAATCTGTTTCCGTGTATTGTCAATGTCCCGAAGCACCTATACTTATATGAACGACTACGCATTCGACAATTCGGAGCAGGGTTCCTGGACCTTCATTGATGAAATTCCTTATCCGAGCAATGTCAGCGGCGGTACCGGCATGGTTTCGATTATGACTCCGGCGGATTTTTATATTGACCTTTATGGCCGCGGTGGCGTGCGACAAGAATAAGATAGGTCCAGCAAATCAATGCAAAACTCTCTATGTTCCAATGGGTTGCGTTGATATCTACACAGAAAAATGGGCGGCTCTTCTGGATGAAGGAAACTGGGAAGTCAAAGAATGGCCGAACTAACTCCTCCTGAACCGCTTGAAGCCGGAGAAAAGACGCTGCGGCAGCTCCATAGCGAAGACGATACCGAGAACTATGGCGATGGCTGCCTTGAGGGCATTGAAACCGGTCGTGGAGGAGAGGCTGAACTGGCTTGACACCATGTAATAGGTGAACCAGAAGACGCCGGCTCCCGGCACGAGAGGGAAGATGCCGCAAAGCAGGAATACCGTGCTCGGACACCTGTCCAGGACTGCTGCGATTCGTGAGAAAATGCAGATCAGGGCTGTGGCAAGTATGATGGCGGCAAATGTGGATGCCAGATCTGTGCGCACCATTATGAGAAATGCCGCCCAGCCTAGCGCGCCGATGAGACCGGCTGCCGTGTATTGTTTCCTCGGGGAGCCGAACAGAATCGCGAACGCGAAAGTACCGATGAACGCCGCCAGCGTCTGCCAGCCGAGACCCGCCGTCTCAGGATTGATGGTCATGCCGCCGAGGTCAATGATGCCGCCGGCAATCCAGCCGTCAAGCATGAATGCAATACTGACGCCTATGGCAATGCAGAAGAAACCCAGCATCGCGTCGGTGAGCCTGGTCAGGCCTGCGATATAGTCGGAATTCATGAGGTCGCGGACACCGTTGACAAACGGAACTCCGGGAATCAGTGGCATGATTGCGCCGATGATGATGTTGCTGAGGCTGTCGCCGAAGCCGATACGGTAAAATGCGATACATAACAATGTGGCCAGTAATGCGTTGCAGATGCCGCCGACAATCTTGGACATATATCGCTCGCTGAAAAACAGGCAGAAGACATAGAGCATCGCACCGATTGCGAAATCTGCCAGGCAGTCCATGAATCCGCCTCCGAAAACGGCACAGAATCCCGCTGCGCCGAACGCCGCACCTGCAATCTGCTCCCAAGCCGGCTTGGATTCCGCATCCCGTATCTCCTCAAGCTTTTTACGGGCCTGTTCCAATGTGTATCTGCCAGCTGCTATGTCGAAACTCAACCGGTTAATGGCCACTACCTTGGAAAGCTGTATGGCACGGATTGGAATGAACTCCACCTTGGCATACCGACCTTGAGTGCTGGTGGTGAAAATACCATTGCTGAGCACGAAGAAATTACCGGATTCCACGCCGAAATGCGATGCGATCCTCGCCATTGTGTCTTCAACTCTGGAAATCTCCGCGCCGTTCTGCAGCAGAACATGACCGGCCTCAGAGGCCAGCTCCAGCACTTCGTCCGTGTTGTCAATTATCTCCATGCCTTTCAGTTTTTGTGGCAAATATAAGGATTCTTTACTAAAAACAGTATCTTTGTAAGAATCTGAGCGTCGGCCTCACTTGGAGGATGAATATTTTCGGTAAACGCTAATACTTTATTGACATGGTAAAGAAACTGATGCCTGTTCTCTTGCTGACGGCAGCATTGACCTTGAATTTGTCTGCGGAGCCTTTTGCGGAAGGACGTTTGACGGATGCGACATTGCGTCTGGATTATATCTTTTCGGGTGCGTATCACGACTGCGACATTGCGGTAGCCGGTATTCACAAACTGGACGGATGGGCCGGCAGGCGCTTGAATATGAAGGAGTTAGCGGTTCAGGGAGACGGGCAGTTGACTATGACAGACGCGGCGACCGGGGATACATTGTACCGGATGTCGTTCTGCACGCTGTTCCAGGAATGGCTCGGAACGGAGGAGGCGCACCGCACCAGAAAGTCGTTCGAAAATGTGTTTTTGGTCCCTATGCCTGCGGCTCCGGTCAATGTCAATGTCAGGCTGCTGGATAGCCGTAACCGGGTCAGCGCGGAGTTCTCCCATCCTGTGGATCCCGCTGATATACTGATAGATCCGGTGGATGTGTCCGGGAAGCCTGAATGTCGCTTGCTGCATGGTGACGGAAATTCGCGTGACCGTATAGATGTCGTGATAATGGCTGAAGGCTATGACCGCAATGATACCGGAAAGTTCTACAGCGATGCGGAAACGGCAGTCCGGAATCTGATGTCGCATGAACCTTTCAAGTCGATGCAGGACAGGTTCAACATCATTGCGGCAGCTACCGTTTCGGAGGACAGCGGCGTGAGCGTCCCGCGCGCGGGAATCTGGCGCAATACTGCATTGTCGTCGCACTTCGATACCTTCTATTCCGACCGGTATCTGACGACCGGAAAGCAGTTCCGCATGCACGACCTTTTGGCCGGAATCCCTTATGAATCAATCATTATCCTCGCCAATGCCGATACTTATGGCGGGGGAGGAATCTATAATCTGTATACGTTGGCATCTACCGGACATCCTTCGTTCGGGCCAGTGGTAGTCCATGAATTCGGTCACAGCTTTGCCGGTCTGGCGGATGAATATGCCTACGACGGTACGGCACCTGCTGACCAGACCACCGATGTGGAGCCTTGGCAGCAGAACATTACGACCAAGGTGGATTTCGCGTCCAAATGGCAGGATTTATATGAGCAGGGAACTGCCGGACTCGTGGAAGGTGCTGCCTATCAACCGAAAGGCTATTGGCGCGCATGCGAGGATTGCAGGATGAGGACCAATGCCGCACCGGAGTTTTGCCCTGTCTGCCGCCGCGCCGTGGAGAATATGATCAGATATTTGACGGAGGCTTTATAAATCCGTCTTTTCTGGCTATCTTTGCGGAACAAAACTAAAAATTATGAAAAATTTCACTAAATCTATCCTGCTGGCACTTTGTCTGCCGGCAATGCTCGTTTCGTGCGGAAACGGCGGCAATGCTCCTAAGAATCCTGGAGAAAAGGCTGACACCCTGAGACTTATGACTTACAATGTCGGCGTGTTCGGAAAGTATGTCGAGGACAGCGCACCGATGATCGCGTCAATGATCAAGGAAATGGGTGCCAACACATGCGCGCTCAATGAATTGGACAGCTGCAACACCCGTCACAATGTCTATCAGGCCAAGTACCTGGCAGAGTGTCTTGGAGAAGGCTGGGATTACGCATTCGGCAAGGCTATTTCTTACAGGGGCGGAAGTTACGGCGAAGGTCTCGTGACCAGGGACACCGTAATCAACCGCTACAATATCACTCTTCCGCAGGGAGAAGGTGCCGAGCAGCGTGTGTGTGCGGTCATTGAAACGCCTAAGTACGTGTTCGCATCGGTTCATCTGGACCATGTATCTTCCGTAGCGGCACTTGAACAGGCCCGCATCGTGACCACCACATTGCAGAAGGCTTATTACAAGAGCCACAAGCACGTATTCCTTTGCGGAGACATGAACGTTACACCTGAATCCGAGGTTATGAAATATTATTTCAAACATTGGACAAACCTCTCAGGTACAGGCGTTTCCTTCCCGTCACGCGACTCCAAGATCTGCATCGACTACATCCTCCTCATGAAGAACAAGGCCAAGGTCAATGTCCTCGATGCCAAGGTCTGCCGCAAATTCGAGACCGGCGATCCGCAGATGGCATCCGACCATTTGCCAGTCTACGTGGAACTGGAACTGCTGTAATCCCGCCTTGTAAAACATCTTTACAGGATTGTAAAGTTTTTTTACATTGATGAAATAGAATTTATTGTCGCAATCATTGATTCACAGGCGTTTACGCTGATTGGCACATCTCGTGCATCACTTCGGCATAAACGAGGAATTATGAAATCAATGATTGCGATAATTTTTTTGTCGGCCATGCAGCTGAATGCCGGAGCGCAGATGATGACATTGCGCGACTGCATGGAGTACGCCGTGTCGAATTCCACGCAGGTGAGGATTCAGCAGTCGAAAAACGATGATGCACGGCTGGACAGGCGCGATGCCATATTGGCTGCGTTCACGCCTTCCGCCGACGGCAATTCCTACGGCTACTACAGGTGGGGACGTTCCATCGACCCGGAGACCAATACCTATGTCACGACCACGTCGCTGAACCAAGGCTTCTCAGTCTCCGCCGGCATCACGCTGTTCAACGGCTTTTCGGCCATCAATAACCTGAAAATCGCGCGCACATCCATGTCAATGGGCCTTTCCCAGGAGCGGCAGGAGCGCGACAAAGTCTGCCTCGCCACGATGGAGGCTTATCTCAATGTCATTTATTATACGAAGCTGACAGAGATTCTGGAGGACAAGGTGAACAATGCCAAGTCGGCGGTGCAATTGGCTGAACGCCAGGAGCAGCTAGGTTCCAAAGGCTATGCGGACGTGGTCCAGATGAAGGCAGACCTTGCTGACCGCGAATATGAACTGATGACTGCGAAAAATAGCAGGGACAATGCCAGGATAACCCTGGAAGATGTCATGTATTGGCCTGTGGATGAGGAACTTGTGATAGATACGGATCTGACGGCGTTACAGCCTGCAAGCAAGCAGGACATTGCTGCGGATGACATCGTCAACACGGCCGCGAAGTCAATGCCGTCCGTCCTTATTGCCCGCAACCAGCGTGACAATGCCTTTTACAGCTTGAGGACAGCCAAGTGGCAATTCCTGCCTTCGCTCGGACTCTATGGCGGCTGGTCCACAAGCTATTACACATATCCGGGTCAATCCGGCTATACTCCGGTACCTTATGGCCGGCAGTTCAGGAATAACGGTGGAGAATATCTACAACTGTCATTGACCATTCCTATATACGACCGCCTTTCCAAGCATACCTCATTGGCGAAAAAACGCAATGCCTATCAGCGGGCGAGTCTCGAATATGACAAATCTTTGCGCGACGTGGAATCGGAAGTCCGCCGTGCGGTGCAGGACAGGGATGGAGCAGAAGCGGCATTGCTGCAGGCGGAAAGGCGCGCGGAAGTGTATGACGAGGCGTTCAGGCTGAATGCGCGCAAGTTCGAACAAGGATTGATTTCTTCGATTGAATACAATACGGCTTCGTCCAACTATCTGAAAGCGCAGGCTGAAAAGCTCAATGCGGAGCTTCAATACCAGCTGAAAAGACGTGTAGTCGATTATTATAATGGTGTACCATATCTGGAGCAGTAAAAAATTAGCATTATGGATAAGATCATTGAAAAGAAAAAGGGAATTGCGGCAGCGTTCACTAAAAAAGCATTGAAATATTGGGCTGCGGCAGCATTGGCAATATTGCTTGTCGTCCTGATTTTCACGGGGAAGGGTTCGGCTTTGAGAGTCGACGGCAGCACGCTCATCACGGGCGAGGTGCGTCGGGGCGAGTTCAATGACTATATTCGCGTGAGCGGTCAGGTGCAGCCGATGACGACCGTGCAGATAAGCCCGACCGAAGGCGGCAATGTCCAGCGCATCGTCGCCGAGGAGGGGAGTAAGGTCAATGCCGGTGACGTTATTGTCGAACTGTCGAATGAAAACCTTGACATGCAGATACTTAACTCTGAGGCTGAACTCGCCGAGAAAGAAAATATCCTGCGCAATACATTGATTTCCATGGAGCAGCAGAAACTTTCCGTAAGGCAGGACAAGCTCACGCTCCAGATAGAAGTGCGCAGGGCCAAGAGGGCGTATGAGCAGAACAAGGCGCTGTATGAGGAGAAACTCATTGCAAAGGAAGAGTATCTGAAAGCGGCTGAAGATTACGAACTTGCTAAGGACAAGCTGGACCTGGTCATCAATAGGGAACGTCAGGACAGCCTTTATAGAAGCACGCAGATTTCGCAGATGCACGAGAGCCTGGAGAACATGCGTGTGAACATGTCCATGATACGCCGCCGTAAGGAGAATCTTTCCGTGAAGGCACCGATCAGCGGTGAACTCGGTCTGCTGGATGTGGAACTCGGTCAGTCAGTAGCGGCAGGATCGAAAATCGGCCAGATTAATAATCTGGATTCGTATAAGATTGAAGCTCAGATAGATGAGCATTACATTGATAGAATCGTGCCTGGTCTTGAGGCGACTTTTGAGCGTCAGAATGAGAAATATTCGGCGTCCATCCGCAAGGTTTATCCGGAGGTTCGTGACGGCAAGTTCAAGGCGGATTTCCGCTTCGAAGGTCAGCAGCCGGAGAATATCCGTGCGGGACAGACATATTATATGAATGTACAGCTCGGCCAGCCTGCCGAAGCCGTGATAATTCCTCGCGGCTCATTCTATCAGGCAACCGGCGGCAAGTGGGTGTATGTGGTCAATGCAGAGGGGACGAAAGCGACGAAACGCAGTGTCCGCATAGGCCGCCAGAACCCTCAGTATTACGAAGTTATAGAAGGCCTGGAGCCTGGCGAGAGGATTATCATATCCTCTTACGACAGCTTCGGCGACAAGGATGAACTGATTATAAAGTAATTATCAAAACGTACAATTCGACCATGAGCACATATCTGAAATTTCTCTCGAAAAATAAACTCTATGCCGTAATCGAGGCATTGGGCCTGTCAGTAGCATTGGGTTTCGTCATATTGCTGGCCTCTTATGCCAGGACAGAGTTCAGTGTCGGCGCAAGGCAGCCGCTTTCCAAGCAACTGTATGCTGTCGGCATGGGGGAGTGCGTCGGAATGACGTACGGGACTGCCGAGGAGTTCTTCCCGTCAGTGCCCGAGATAACATCCTGGACCAGAGTCGGGGCGTATGGCGATGCCGATGTCATTGTCAATGATGACTATTATGCCGCCGAGGCGGTCTGTGTGGACACGAATTTCCTGCAGCTGTTTGACTACACGGTCTCGGGCTGTGACAGGAACTGCATACTTGCGGGACTGAATGATGTAATCCTTTCCGAAAAGTTCGCGCATAAGGCATTCGGCAGCTCTGATCCTGTGGGGCGCACCATTGAAGTAGGAAAAAACAGGTTCACGGTAACCGGCGTGATTCAGGATTTCGGGCCTTATGATGAACTGCAGTATTATGACATCTTCCTGAGCATCAGGCAGCTGGATGGCATGGTCCAGAGAATGGACAATTTCGGTATGGTCAATATTTTCGTGACGCTGCAGGATGGTGCCTCGCCTGACGCTGTGGCTGAAAAGCTGCTGGACAAGTATGTGGATTATTGGAAGGATTTCTACACACGCGACGGTTCTGGCGGGAATTTCCTGTGGGGCTCCACGTTGACAAGGCTTGAGCGGCTCTATTTCAGCAAGATAGACGTATACAGCCCGTTGCGTCATGGGGACAGGAAGATCGTTGAGGTACTGCTGGCGGTAGCATTGATACTGCTGATATCAGCCATCTTCAACTACATAAACCTTACTGTGGCGCAGACGGGAAAACGGGCAAAGGAGATGGCGACGAGACGTCTTCTCGGCGAGTCTTCAGGCAGCATTGTCCGCAGATACCTTATGGAATCGTCTTGTTCACATTTGTTTGCATGCTGTTCGGTGTGCTGGTCGCCCTGCTGTTCAAAGGCTGGATAGAGACTCTTCTCAATACGGCTATAGTTCTTGTTCCGGATGCGGCTACCATTGCGGCCGGCGTCATTGTGCTTGTGCTGGTTTCGGTTCTCTCCGGGCTTCTTCCTGCATTTATGGTGTCGAGATTCAAGCCTATAGCTGTCGTGAAGGGCGATTTCAGGTTCCGCAGCAAGATGGTGTTCAGCAAGGTCTTTATCGTCTGCCAGAACATCATAAGCATGGTTCTTGTCGCGGTCGCATTGACAATGACTCTCCAGATGCGCCATCTGGTATCTTTGCCGGTAGGGTACAATACAGATTTGCTGTCGGTTTCCTCATGGGCGCTCGGCTATAAAAATACGGCTGCCCAGGAGGCTCTGCATCAGAGACTTCAGGCTCTTCCACAGGTGGAGACGGCGGTTATGGCGGCGCAGCTTCCGTTCTCATGTGGAAGCAATGGCGTACATATCGAGGGAGAGGAAATGTCGTGGCTTCAGCTGCCTGCTGTTGACAGTGCGGCATTCAGGCTGCTTGGGTTCAATGTGATAGAACAGTATTCCGATCCTATTGAAGGGACATGCTGGTTTACGGAGGAGGCGCAGCGGCGTTATGGGATTACTGCCGGGAACAGGACTGTCGGGACCAATAAAGATGGCGAGCCGCAGTATGAGTGCTGCGGCATAATAGCGGATTTCCGCGCGCGTGATCCTCTTTATAAACCAATGCCTGACAGTCATCTGGCTGTGCGGAACCGTTCCGATGTGTGCATGAATCATCTGCTGAAGGTGCGTGGCGACAGGGCGGAGGCGTTGAATGCTGTCCGCGAGGCATGGCGTGATGTGGCGAAGGAGTATATCGGTGTGCCGCGCGAAACGGACATATATTATATAGATGACTTCCTGGCGGATTCATTGACAGGGACGCGGAACACTATGAAGCTGGTGATGACGTTCATGGTGCTTGCCATATTGATTTCTGCGCTCGGCCTGTTCGCGATGTCCGTCTACTACACTGAGCAGCAGGCGCGTCAGATCGCCCTCCGGAAGATTTTCGGCTCCGGTGTCAAGTCTGCGGCCTGGAAGCTCTCGAAGTCGTTCATGCTGATGACGGCCGTCGCCGTCGTGATCGCGGTTCCGGTATGTGTCTGGTCAATGCGTTACTACCTGGCAGATTTTTACAATGCCATAGCCTTCCCGTGGTGGATAATCCTCGTCGCGGCAGCATTGACCTTCCTCATCTCCTTCGTCTCGATAATTTCGCGGACCTGGAGCTCCGCCGCCGAAAACCCAGTCGAAGTCCTGAAACAGGATAATTGATGGTACGCCGTTGCCGGATAATGATTATATTTGCATTCACGAAAACAATATTGAATTTTATGAAACAGATATCTACATCCAATGCGCCGGCGGCTATCGGGCCATACAGCCAGGCGATCGAAGTCAACGGATTCGTTTACACGTCGGGACAGCTTCCGATTGATCCTGCTACGGGAGCGTTTCCGGAGGGGGGAGTGCAGGAGCAGACCAGACAGTCGCTTCTCAATGTGCAGGCGATTCTCGCTGAGGCTGGGCTGACTCTTGCCAATGTCGTGAAAACCACAGTGTTCCTCGCGGATATGGGAGATTTCGCTGCAATGAACGAGATTTATGCTCAGTTCTTCACCGAGCCGTTCCCTGCCAGATCGGCAATCGCAGTGAAAGCGCTGCCTAAAGGAGCTCTCGTAGAAATCGAGGTGGTCGCTGGCCGATAATCAGGTAACAAATAAAAAACGAGACGCATGCTTGATCAATTCGGCATGCGTCTCGTTTGTATTTGTCGGTACACCCGCGCGGGATTACACGTTAGTCGTGAAGGCCCTTTTTGCGCAGATAGTCAAGCAGCTGCTCAGGACGGTCGGTCTGGATCATTGAAGCGCCTAAAGCGATGACCTGGTCGTAGACCTCGGCAGGATCTCCGCAATCAAGAGCCTTGTCATCATCGAGATAGCCGCAGAGGCTGCCCCAGATGGTATTGACCCAGAGCTTGGAACCGCTCTCGACGACTTTCTTGAAGCAGTCGGAAACCTCAGGAGTGAGTTTCTTCCAGCAAACCTCGTATGCCAGAGGAACGGTCTTGGTGTCCATGTATTCCTGGAAAAGCTTCTGGCCCTGCTCTTTCTGGATGTCAATGATAGGCATGTACATCATGTTGTGCTCGTGAGCAGCCATCTTCTCTGCAACAGACGCTACGGAATGTTTGCCTTTGATGAGAATCTGGTCGGTGACGCCAAGCTCCTCGGTAATGGCGAGAACCATATCATAATACTCATATCCCTGGTCCACGTTTACGCAGATGCGGTCCTTGCAGCATTCGAGAGCTTCACGAAGAGTGCAGATGTGGAGAGAATCCGTCGCTACGCCGTGTGCGCGTCTGAGTCTGAACTGCTTGAGCTCATCGAGAGTATAGTCGCTTACGCGGCCTTTGCCAGTGGTGCAGCGGTCGATGGTCCAGTCATGTGAAAGTACGAGAACGCTGTCCTTGGTAAGCTTGAGGTCGAGTTCCATGATGTCGGCACCCATCCTGATGATGGATTCGATGGCAGGGATGGAGTTTTCCGGATAGTTTCTCCAGTCACCTCTGTGGCATGCTACGACTACATACTTGGAATTCGGGTTGTGGATTTGTGCCGCGATCATTTCAGCGCGATTCGCATACTGTGGAGCGGCTTCCTTACAAGATGCCATGCAGCAGATTGCTGCAATGAAAATCATCAGTCTTGTTTTCATATAAATTTAGTGTTAAAGTTTTCATGTCCGTGAACAAGAGCGGTTTTCGCGCGCCGTTCATATCAGACAAAGTTACGAAAATATTACAAAAAACAACGGAATCTCCCGGCTTTCTTTGCCCGTGTGGATTATTTTTGATAACTTGCGAAGCTTTTTTAGGCAGTCACTTGCCGAGAAAAACTAAACATAAACAGAAAAACTAAATTGCTAAAACAGTAACATGGGTATTATCGATTACTTCAAGATCAGCGGGCCGTCAGAGAAAAAGGTGCCGGCTGCCGCTGTCCAGAAAACTTACAAGAAATTTGCTATGCAGTCGTTCCTTGCCGGAACACTCGGCTATAGCTTGTATTATGTCTGCAGAACGACTCTCAATGTGGTAAAACAGCCTATCATGGATAGCGGACTCATGGATGCGACACAGATCGGTGTCGTAAGTTCATGTCTTCTGTTCGCTTACGCGGCAGGCAAGTTCGTAAACGGATTTCTTACAGACTACAGCAACATCAAGCGTTTCATGGCTGTCGGCCTTTTTTCATCTGCCCTGATGAACCTTATCATGGGTTTCCTCGGAGCATCCGAAGCCATCGGCGCTACATCCAATATCCTGTTTTTCATCTGCTTCTGCATAATGTGGGCAATAAACGGCTGGTCACAGTCCATCGGTTCACCTTGTGCAGTCGTGGCGCTGTCGCGGTGGTTCCCGCTGAAGACCAGAGGCACATTCTACGGATTCTTCAGCGCAAGCCATAACCTTGGCGAGTGGTTCTCATTCCTTTTCGTCGGTATCATTGTAACTTCATTCAGCTGGCAGTGGGGCTTCATCGGAGCAGCTATCGCCGGTTTCATCGGTGTGGCATTGATCATTTTCTGGATGCATGACACGCCTGAGGGATGCGGACTTCCTCCGATCGAGGAACTCACAGGAGAGAAGAAGAAAGAAAACAAAGAAGAAACCAAGGATGTCAAGGCTATCCAGAAGCAGGTGCTCAGAAATCCGGGCGTATGGATTCTCGCGCTTTCCAGTGCATTCATGTATATGAGCCGCTACGCCATCAACGGTTGGGGCGTGCTCTTCCTCCAGAAAGTCAAGGGCTTCGATCTCAAAGATGCGACCTTCATCATTTCCATTAATGCCATTCTCGGCGTCATCGGAACAATCTTCTCCGGATGGATTTCTGACGTGGCGTTCCGCGGTGACAGAAAATACCCGGCATTCGTGGCGGGAATCCTGGAAACCATCGCATTGGCCCTGTTCCTCTTAGGCGGGAACAGCTGGACGCTCAATATCATTGCAATGATCCTGTTCGGTATCGCGATCGGCGTGCTGATTTGCTTCGTCGGAGGCCTGATGGCAGTGGACATAGTTCCTAGAGAGGCGACCGGTGCAGCGCTCGGTGTGGTCGGCATGGCAAGTTACCTGGCTGCAGGTGTCCAGGACATCATCAGCGGTGTTCTCATTGACGGCAATGCAGTCGAGACCGTAGTGGACGGTGCCAAGGTCATGAGCTACGATTTCGGTCCTGTTTCATGGTTCTGGATTGCAGCAGCAGCGATTTCTTTCATCCTTCCTGTCTTCAACTGGAAGCGCAAAGTACAAGAATAATCACTGTATGACATGTTGATTTTCAAGCGCAGGCCCGTCAGTCTGCGCTTTTTCGTATCCCCACCCCAAGGAAAACTAATTTTTATTTCATAAATTTGGAGGAAACAGTTTTTGACTCGTATTTCTCAAGGATTTAGGGTGAGGGTAACGTGATTGAATAATTTAGGAACTGGAACTGAATCTGATTCGGGAGAATAGGGTCGAAGGCGAAATACGCTTAATTCAATGAATACACACGTAGTCATCATGGCCGGAGGCATCGGCAGTCGACTCTGGCCCGTAAGTACCCCTTCCAAGCCGAAACAATTCATAGATATGCTCGGGCTCGGAAAGACACTCATACAGCTCACGGCAGAGCGTTTCATGCCACTTTGCGGACCTTCCGGAATCTGGGTCGTCACCTCGGCCGGATATGTCTCCGATGTCCGCGCGCAGCTGCCATTTGTCCCTGAAGACCAGATACTTGCGGAACCGGTGGCGCGCAGTACAGCCCCGTGCATCGCCTACGCCTGCTGGAAAATCATGATGAAAGATCCCCAGGCCAATGTCGTAGTGACACCATCTGATGCCATTGTCCTGAAAACGGAAAAATTCAGGGACTGCATTCGTAAGGCATTGGAATTCACTGAGAAATCGGGCAGCATTGTCACTATCGGCATTCATCCTTCGAGGCCGGAGACAGGCTATGGCTATATCTGCTCTTCCGTACCGGAAACGGATGCGGTGGTCAAGGTGGACGCCTTCAAGGAAAAGCCGGATGCCGTTACCGCACAGAAATACATTGACGCAGGTAATTATTTCTGGAATGCCGGAATTTTCGTGTGGACGGTTCAGACGATTGTGGAACAGTTGAGGAAGTTTGCGCCGCAGATTGCCGGCGTTATGGACAGGCTCGCACCGGCATTGTACACTCCTGAAGAGAAATATGTCCTGGCGAAGCTTTTCCCGACCTGTGAGAAAATTTCCATTGACTATGCCGTCATGGAAAAATCCGACTCCATTTATGTGATTGCGTCAGATCTGGAGTGGTCGGATTTGGGCAGCTGGAGCTCGATTGGAGAAAAAAGTGCCCATGATGAACATGGAAATACGGCAGTCGGGCCGGATGTCCGCCTGAACGGGTGCGAAAATTGCATTGTTCATGCTTCCGGGCCTGGAATGGTCGTCGTGAACGGATTGAAGGACTACATTGTCGCGGAAAGCGGCGGCAATATTCTTGTCTGTCCGATCTCGGATGACCAGCGGATCAAGGAATTCACAGAGCCTAAACGGGATTAAATTATTATTTTTATGGCACTTGAACGTCCACATTACAAGACTGTCATCATTTCGGATGTGCATATCGGCGCACCATTTTCCAAGGTGCGTGAAGTTACCGAGTTCCTCAGTTCTGTCAATTGCGACAGGTTGATTCTGAATGGCGATATCATAGACGGATGGCAGCTGAAAAATTCCAGTGACAAGTGGACTGTGGTGCATTCGGCGTTTTTCCATGTAATCATGAAGATGATGGAAAAACATGGCACTGAAGTGATTTATGTCACAGGTAACCATGATGATTTCCTGGACCCTCTGGTGCCGTCCAAAATGGCCAATATCAGTCTGGTACATGAGTTTGTCATAAAGGAGGACAAGCATTCGTACGTGGTCATCCATGGCCATGCTTTCGACAGTATAACGGCACGTCTGAGGTTTCTTGCGAAACTTGGCGATGTCGCATATAATCTCCTGTTGAAATTCAACAATGTCTGGAACAAGGCCCGCATGAAACGCGGCAAGGAATACTATTCGCTCTCTGCCGTCCTGAAGCACAAGGTAAAGCAGGCCGTATCAGCGATTTCCGGATTTGAATCCGACCTCGCTTCATTTGCCAAAGCGAAAGGATGCGACGGCATTATCTGCGGCCATATCCATCATCCGGAAGACAAGATCCTGAAGGGCGGCATTCATTATCTGAATTGCGGCGATTGGGTGGAATCCCTGACCGCTCTTGTGGAAAATTATGACGGGGAATGGCGTATTGCGCGTTACGGCGCCGTTCAGCAATAGGTAAACCTCTAATACTGTTATAGATATGAAGTATTTGTTCATAATACAAGGCGAGGGGAGAGGGCATCTCACCCAGGCGATGACGATGGAAAAATTGCTTCATTCACGCGGACATGAAGTCGTGGAAATGCTAGTAGGCAAAAGTGAATCCCGTACCTTGCCGGCTTTTTTCACGGAAGGCGTCAATGCCCCTATAACTTATTTTGAGTCAGTGAATTTCGTATCTGCGGCGCAGGACAAGCGGCCGGATGCGCTGAAAACTGTGCTCTTCAACCTGGCAATGTCACCGAAATTCATTCCTTCAATATCATTGATCCGAAATCGTATCAAGGATAGTGGCGCAGACGTTGTGGTGAATTTTTACGAGATTCTGGGAACTATCGCGCACGGCCTTACCGGAAGGAAAGTTCCGATGGTCTGCATCGGACACCAATTCCTTTTCCTGCACAAGGATATGCATATTCCTGAATTCGGCTACGAAGGTCATATAGCATTGAACTTGTTTTCGCGCGCGATAGCGACCGGGGCCGAGAAGGTTTTGGCGCTGTCTTTCAGGCAGATGCCGCATGACGGGAAGATCCGGGTGGTGCCGCCGTTGCTGCGTCCTGAGGTGCTCGCGTACCGGAACAGCCCCGATTTCAAGGACGGCGACTATATCCTTGGGTACATGCTCAATGCCGGTTTCGCGGAGGAGGTAAATTCATGGCATAAGGCCCACCCGTCCGTGCCTCTGCGCTTTTTCTGGGACAATGCTGCCGAGGCCCCGGTCAAGGTCGTGGATGACACGCTCAGCTTCTATTATCTGGATGACAAGGAGTTCCTGCGCCAGATGGCAGGTTGCCGTGCATACGCGTCTACCGCCGGTTTCGAGTCCATCTGCGAGGCAATGTATCTGGGCAAGCCGCTGATGATGGTGCCTTCACATATCGAGCAGAAGTGCAATGCCTATGATGCCACACGTGAAAGTGCTGCGATAGAGTCTGACAAATTCGACCTTTCAGTGCTTCTGGATTTCGCGGAAAAAGGCCACTTCCACCGCGACGAGAAATTCCCTGATTGGGCTCTCTCCGCAGCGGAAATGATTGTAAATGAGCTAGAGACTCTCGCTTAGGAATTTATTCAATGACGTGCTGATGTCTCTGTAAGTGCTTTCGAAATCTCCTGTGTACCAAGGGTCCGGAATTTCGCGTTCCTCTCCGGCCAATGACATGAGCATCTGGATTTTGCCTTTTTCATCGCCGAACCGTCGCTTCATGTCCCTTAGGTTAGCCCAGTCCATGACGAAGATGCGGTCATAGTATTCATAATCCGAGTCAGTCACTTGTCGTGCACCCCTTTTCTGAAACGGAATGTCATGTTTCTTCAGGCATTCCTTCGCCGGCGGATAAATATCATACCCTATGACTTCATCCGAAGTAGCCGCCGAACTTATCTCGAATTCCTCCTCACGCCCCGCATCCTTCACCATTTTCTTCATTATCATCTCCGCCATCGGGCTTCTGCATATATTCCCCAGGCACACAAAAAGTATCTTTACCTTATTTTCAGACATATTCCAGTTGTCAATCTTGTTTCTTTAATCAAATTTACGACTTTTTTTATGGATGACGTGCGCGATAAAACGTTTTTCACGCACGTCATGTCCGAAAACTGTGTTGTCGTGAGTAAATCTGCCGTTTTTACGCACGTCAAGAGGAATTTCCCACTACCCAATAATACTAACCAAATCTACTTAGTAACATTCAAAAAATAACCTGCGGTAAGAATAGACAAATGTTTATCACTGATAGTCCTCAGCGACAACATTATACGAGCCGAGTGACGCTTTTTCCTCTAAAAGCGGGAGGCTGCTGTTGCCTACGGTGACATCGACATAGATAGGGAAGTGGTCGGAGGCGTCGGTGATTGTTCCGCATGTGACGCTCTTGCAGACTTCTGTCTTGGTGACGTTTACATCCGGACCTCCTTTCCAGAGGAAGATGTAGTCAATGCAGATCAGGTTGTCCGGCTGGTCCGGATTGTACAGTGTGGCTTGGTCCGTCCTTGACAGTACCCTCCATTCGGATGAGAAATTCTTCAATTCTACTGAGAATGGTCTGGTGTTCATGTCCCCGCAGAAGAATATAGGCTTGCCTTTCTTTGCGTACTCGGCCTTGACTTTGTCAGTAATCAATTTGGTGTGGGTGACAAATGCATCTGTCTGAAGGTGAGAGCCTAATAGGATAAAGTCCTCAAATTCCATAAACAGGCATATCCTATTCTCATTATATTTGGTGTCTGATGGCTCAATTTTCTTGAGTTCAAGATATGCAGGATTTCCTATCGTTTTCAGTTTGTCGGGATTATAGGTAATCATATTGCCCATACCGAGTTTTGCACTTTGATAGTATTTTTCCCAACCTAAATTTTTTGCAATAGTCTCTGCATCATTAAAAATTAAACTGCTTCTGACCTCATTCATCACTACGACATCAGCCTGGAGTTCCTTAGTGACATCTGAGATTAGTTTCGTGCTGGAATTACCACCTTGCGTGCATTGACCGATATTGTACGACATGATCCTGAAACTCTTGTCAGCCTTATATTCGAGTGGCTTGAATCTGTGCATCTTGCCTGCCTCGAATGATTTCGACGAGAGAATCCTGTTCATCGACCCTGAAGATGATGTAAATTTAACATCCACACGGTCAGACATTTGTGAAGGCACGACTATGTAGAATGGCGTGGCCTTGGATTCGTTGAGCATCGGCGCATTCAGCGTCTTCAGAGTGTATGTCTTGCCGTTCTTGAAAGTGACTGCTATATTGTTCAGTTTGTCATTGCCTTTAATCTGGAAACACAAAACGCTGGACTCGCTGCCAAGCAATATCTTGGTGGCGCTGGTAGACGCCTGATTATGATATGCGAGGGTTATCGCTGCCGGATCGAAGGTGCCTTCCTTATAAGTCTGTGAAGTAGGCGTGTTGCCGGCGTTGGATGCCGGATAAACGACATCAGTAATTCTGGTTTGTCCGGTAGCGCCGCTTTCGTATTCAAATATGCCTTTGGTAGACCCTTCTCCTGATTTGAGGCGGAAAACGGATTCTCCTGCATCTCCTTTCACATACACCTTGTCGCCGGCGGACCACAACAGATTGATTTGCTTGTCGTATTCTGTGCCGAGCGAAACCTTCGTGTCAGTATCTGCAATGCCAATTTCCAATTCTTCTATCGGCCCGTTGCCATTATCTTTCGTGCAGCCCGCTGCCAAAAATGCGGCAGCGAGCAACATATAACAAATTCTTTTCATAAAGTTCGACGGATTAGTAGATGTCCAGTTCGGCTACTTTCATCATACTTGCGGCAGGTTTAGTACCAGCATTGTCCCAAGCCTTCTCGAAATGTATGAAGAGATATCTGGCAGAAGTAGGCTCTATTTTATTATCCCACCATGTGTTTTTGTTCTTCCCATAATAATCATTAATGCTTGTCTTATCTGCGCTTGCGAACTTAATTGTCGTTATACTTGTAGGCCAAGTAAACTTCCTGTTACTATCAAATTCAGTAAATTTTTTGATTTCGCTATCATTTGGAAGTTCTTTAGTAAATCCAACATGGAAAGTGTGTGGAGGATTATAAGACTGCGAACCATAAATATCTTTAGTTTCCCCATCTTTATTAACGTAAGTTATTCCATATTCTGGTGATGTTGGAATTTCTTTCGATTTGATTTTGATTCCTGTAATTGTCTGAACTGAGCCTAAATCAATGACTATAGTATGAGGTCCAGCCATTTCAGGACCGGTTTTCTTTGCATTAAGTTGCCTTCGGAATTCCCACCACGAAAGGTCATTGCCGTCAATCATATACTGGGCCGGTCCGAGTGGCACTTGCTCCCAAGTAGTAGCATTTCTTTCAGAACCTATACCCAAGATTGTCCACTTCGCTTTTTTGCTTAGTGTCCACTCCGGAAAACGATGAAGGGTGCCGGCTTGGAATGCCTTTAAGTTTCTTGGCGTCTGTACCTGGATTGCACCATTTTTCAGATAAACGTATGCGATTCCGTTACAGTCTTTTAGCATGGGCTGAATGGATAAGTAGAAGTTTGTGACCTGATCTTTAGAGAGTTTTACTCCGTTTGGACAGTTCAATGTGACGGTAGCTGTACGGCCATCCATATTCTGCCATTTCACTGCGGTTACGACATCATTATCATCGAACCCTTTAATGGGAATACAAATTATACTGCTTAGCGGCTCCAGTACAATCTTATCCGCTGGATTGTTTCTGTGGAAATACATCACCGCTGCATTCTTGTCGAAATTGCCTTCCTCATAGCTCTGAGTCTGATCTTTCGGCACCAATGATGAGACATCCACAATAGGTATCTCACTTATGAGCGTACTGTTCGGTACAACCGCAGATGCCGGATATACCACATCCGTAATCACTTTCGGGAAGGCATCGCCGCTTACGTGCTCGAAGACTCCATTTGCAGTGCCGGCACCCTCTTTCAGGCGATAAACTGAGACATTCTGCTTCCCTTTTACGCCCATATTTTCGATAACCGCAATCTCATCACCATCGCTCCACACTATAGGGAACAATTTGTTCACTTTATCCTCTTCTCCGAGCTGAGTCTTGGTAGAAGCCAAGCCGATTTCCAAAAGCTGTTTCTCACCGGACGGTTCATTGTTCGGCTGAACATTCTCTTTAGCGCAAGAAGCCATGACAAGCATAGCCATTGCCAATACTGACAGTCTTTTCATTACCAACCCTCCTCAATAATTTCAAACTCTTTGATATCACTCTGGAAATTGCTTCCAGCAACAACAGCGAATGCCTGATCTCCGGCTATTTCCACAATGGATATCTCCGGGCTTTTGTAATTCTTCGTTTGTATCATTTCTTTAGGGAACGATATACTAGTTTACACTAAATGAAAGAAACGCATCCTATTCGGGTGC